>Ga0268299_1001583_pt1 | contig 37396 bp, 42 predicted proteins | sample NOBtaG_FD_193484 | JGI IMG/M metagenome (GOLD analysis project Ga0268299, IMG submission 193484) | Activated sludge microbial communities from bioreactor in Nijmegen, Gelderland, Netherland - NOB reactor | ecosystem: Engineered > Bioreactor > Aerobic > Activated sludge | place: Netherlands... | reverse complement strand
GGTTGGAGTCGTTCAGCCAATGTTCCAACCAGGAAAAATTAAGAGGCTTTGCCATTTTATATAAGATGTCGGAAGTGGATGGACGGGTACACGTAAAAGAAGTAAGGCTTTTGCTGTATTCCTCACGGATGTCGGGTATTGAATTTGACGATGTGGTAAAACTGGCAGCGGAAATACCAGCCTTTTATTGATATGAGAGTTTTCGCAATATTTTTTTTGTGCGCATTGATATCGTGCATGCAAAAACCAACCAATAAATTTTCAGATCCTGTATTTGTTAGAATATCCGATTTTCAGGATCAACGGTTATCGGATAGTTTGTACCGGTTTTTGAATCACCAAAATGCTGCTTATCGCAGAGATGCCGTGCTGGCGTTTGCTTCCATACAGGATACTACCGCGGTAGAAAAAATCGCCAAATTATTAACCGATGAAAATGCTGAAGTTCGAAAAGCCGCTGCGTTCGCGCTGGGTCAAACCGGAGGTAGTCGCGCATACGATTTTTTACTCAATGCACCCGCTAACGACACGCTTGCGCTGGATGAAGTTTTAGAGGCCGCAGGAAAAACAATGAAGCGCGGAGCAAAGCCTCCGGTTGATATCAATGCCTGGGGATTATACCGCCTTGCCCTTCGCGGAGTTGCCGATTCATCATCAATTGTAAAGGCAACGGATTTTCTGCATTCACCAATTGAATATGCGCGACTGGGTGCCGCTCATTTTTTTGCACGCGGCCCGAAGGATATTTCAAAAGCTGAAATAGCCCTGCAAAAAATCGCCTCGGAAGATCAATCTCCTGAAGTGCGCATGGCTGCCGCCTCGGCTCTAAGGAAAATCATTGCACCGGCAACTCTTGAAACCCTTCAAAAAATTCTGATCAACGATACCGACTACCGTGTTCGGGTCAACGCTGTTCGTTCCCTACAAGCTTTTCCGATAAACGATACAAAGCAAAATCTTTTCAATGCCTTGAACGATCCGATTCAGCATGTTGGAATAGCAGCATCGGAAGTAGTAAAGGCAGTGACCACTGCAGCTGAATTTCAGGAACTTGTTCAGCGGGCACGTGCTGCCACGAACTGGAGAATTCAGGGCAACTTGTATGAAGCGGCATTAGCGGTGTCGAATGATAAAGAGCTTACAGAAGAGATCATCAGACGCTACGATAAAGTTGAAAATCCGTACGGTAAAGCAGCATTGCTGACTGCTCTTGGTAAATCTACGCTGGGATATAGTTTCATCAACCAGCAATTGCACCAGTCTTCCGTTCCGGTTATTCAATCATCGGCAGCCGGTGCGCTGGTTTCTATTAACAGCCACAAAAATTTCAATGCCGACATGCAGAAACTTTTTGTCGACATCTATAAAAAAGCATTTGAAACAGGAGACCCGGCCGTAATTGGCACAATCGCCTCGGCTCTTGCCGATTCCACACTGGGTTATAAAAACATCATTACCGACTACTCATTTTTAAATGACGCAAAAAAGAAACTCTCCTTGCCAAAAGATAACGAAGCACTTCAACCACTGGAAGCCGCCATCGCACACTTTGAAGGAAAGAAAATTTCCAATGAAGTGAAGAACGCATTCAACCACCCCATTGACTGGGAATTAGTGAAAACCATTCCAGCCGATCAACACGTAAGCATTAAAACCGACAAAGGAGAAATTGTGCTTCGCCTGCTGGTGGAGGAAGCTCCGGGTTCGGTGGCCAATTTTGTTCAGCTTGTGAACAAGCAGTATTTCGATGACAAAAACTTTCACCGTGTGGTGCCCAACTTTGTTATTCAGGGAGGATGCAACCGCGGTGATGGCTGGGGCAGTGAAGATTACTCCATTCGCTCCGAGTTTTCGATGAGACGCTATGCCGAAGGCTCGGTGGGGATGGCTTCGGCCGGAAAAGATACCGAAGGTACACAATGGTTTATTACGCACTCACCTACACCTCACCTCGATGGCCGCTATACCATTTTTGCAGTAGTGGAGAAAGGAATGGATGTGGTGCATAAGATTGAAGTGGGCGATAAGATTGTTAAAGTGGATTTGGTGAACTGACCGCACTCCCTCTTTGCAAGTGAGAAGGGGGTGAGGTTACTTGCGTGTGTGTCTTCAGGTTTTTTCGACTTAACGCAGAGCAAATAATGTTTTCTAGTTTAGGACGGCTGGATCGTTCACTTACTTTTTCTAAATTCCTCAGACTTTTTCCGGAAGTATTCTAATTCTTGTTCAGGGGTCATTCCTTTTATTGTCTGAGAAACCCTGTCCCGTTGTTGCCTCATGAACTTAACAGCATCAAATTTCTTTTCTGTCTTTGTTTCAGTTTTCATATTCCATTAATTCTTTTGGTGACCGTATCTCAAGTGTATGCAATCCTTCTCTCAGGTTAACAGAATTATAACCTCGGATTCTTTTTAAATTCACAATATGCTTAAAATTCCAACTCACCAGAACGTCAGCTTTGTTGATTGTTGCCAATGCAATGTGCCGACAATCTGCCCGACTCGTTTCTCCTACAACTTTTTCGGTGAGGTAAAGTTCTGCAAGATTGATTGCGTCTTTTGTAAGTTTAATGTACTCTAGTTGCTTTGGCGGAAGTGTCTTGAAAAAAGTTTTTATGTCAGCGGGGGCGTTGATCAGCTCTTCCTCGAGGAGGTCAGATATCATGAGGCTTATCTCTCCACGAAATGTCTTATCAAAGAACATTTTTGTAAAAACATCAAACTCAATGTCATAAATTCCTCCTACAACCGAGGTATCAATATAAACTCGCTGAATCACCCCTAAATTTACATATTTTCGCTGATTCTTTTGGTCGTTAAACGACCCTGTATAGAATGATGCTAAATTTATTACTCACTCACCTACGCCTCATCTCGATGGCCGCTATACAATTTTTGCGGTGGTGGAAAATGGAATAGATGTGGTGCATAAGATTGAAGTGGGTGATAAGATTGTTAAAGTGGAGTTGATGAAGTAGACTGACATTAAGCGTTGCAACCCTGCTTTTTGACAATACCGTGTTAGGGTTAGTTTTTCTTTTTTAATTTTCTTGCCAACTCAATTGAATGTGGTAATGAATTCAGATTGTTCCAATCGCTATGCGATACAATAATAAACTTTGGGTTCAGGCATTTTTTCTCCACTTTTTTAAGGGTTGCGTAATACGCTTTTACATTAGCATCACCTAAATAACCCAGATTTTCTGCGTCAGCACCTTTTATCAGGCAGCCGCCATACAGTATTTTTTCTTTGTCAAACCAAATAACAATGTTATCTGCTGTATGGCCTTGCCCCGGATAATAGGTTTCAAAAGAATATTGCCCAACGGTGAATACCGTATCATTTTCGATTAAATATTCAGCCCTTTTCTTATTGTTCTGTTTACTCCATTCATCTGTTAACCTGGTCGTGTATGTTTTAATTCCTTGTTTCTTGTAGTACGCAAGTCCCTCGGTTCTGTCACCATGCCAATGGGTAGCCAGGCAAAAAATCACCCGTTTGTTATGTTTTATTTTTATGCTGTCAAGCAGGGGTTGGAATTGTGTGGTGTCCCAGGGTGTGTCAAACAAGACAACACCATCATCGGTCAAGAGATACATTCCGTTTGCCGGAATTTGATTTCCTTCGTACACGTTATAGGTTGTATAAATAAAAAAATCACCAGTTAGGTGTGAAATTTTTAAAGCAGGATTTTTTGGTTGCCCGAAACTTGAAGTCAGGGAAATGGAGAAAGCTATTAGCAGCAAGAGGATTGTACGCATTTGCTCTGTTCTTTGTTCAATTTTGGTTGTGTTAGATTACTGCAAAAGTTGGTGTTTCTTCAGTGGCAGGCATAGGAGGCCTTAACAATGGAGCGAAGCGAAATGTTAAGGCCGACCAGTTGCGCCATGTCCCATGTGACAAATGTATATAATGAAATCCAAACTTTATGAGGCCACCGAACTCGGCCATTGCAGAAACATATTGTTGGGTGCTGTGTGGATTAGAAACTATCTTTTGATTTTGTGCTTTTTGTCTTTCGTCATTCGATAGCACTTTCTTGTCCACTTACACTATACAAGCACATGCTTTGTTTGGCTTTAGATTGCGCTTCGGCTGTGCCAAGCAATGGGTGTGCGTCTTAGAAACTCAATCTTTATTTTTGTCCAACGCGGTTTTATAGATTTCTCGCATTCGTTTTTTAAGCCTGTCGGGTGAGATTATTTTTACTCTTTCTGCTTGCGACAAAAGCTCCATTTCAAAATCAGATGTAATGTGCAAGAACAATTTTATTCTTGTTTCTTTTTCGCTATCCACGATGATTTGCTGTGATTCATGTAACGGAAATGACTTGATGTATTTTCCATTGAACTTGTTGAATGACAAAATGATTTCTTCTGCTTTGTCCGTTGATGTATTTACAATGCCAAAATAATCTTTGTACAAGTCGTTAGCGTTAAAATTCTCGCAACATCAAGCCCAACCCGAAGTTTCCGGGCAATTTGATCATGTGGTTTTTCGCTGTCGGGTAAACTGATTTTGCTGTATAACTTGGCTTCTATGAAAATCAGCTTATTGTCCGTTTCGATACTGGCATCCAATTCTGTACTTTCTGCAGCAGAGTTGGCATTGTAATGTTTGCCAATATGGATTTGGATATTCTTTTCGTGCTCGAACGAGAAATCCGGGTTACCATCATAAGCATCTTCCGCAATCTCGTTTAATGCCGGTACTATTTTCTCATGTGCCTGATGTCTTAACACATCGAAACAAGACCAGGTAAGGGCATCTTCACTGTTTGAATTAAAAGCTTTTTCTAATTTGTGCTTTTTCCGTTCCCCATTAGTGTCGACAAGTATGGCGTTTAAAAAAGTATGTAGCGATTTTTCACTACCGGGCAATACAGCATGGTTGCGTAAGTAGGTTTTGTATTTCATAGCTTTTAAATTTCATACTTGAACTGCTTTACCTTAAATCCAGTGCTTTTCAATCTTTCAACATGAGACTCAGCAATGCCCGAATAACCTCCAATTATTATCATTCCATCAACAGGGTCTACAATCTCAATTTCGGAAAAATTAGGAGTTTCTATCAGAGCCAATCCCTTCTTTTGTAAATAGTTTTTTTCGTAACACTGCTTATAGTCTTTGAAATTTGTTTTTATATGGTTGATATATCCGTCTAGTTGATTCTCAACTTCGTCTTTCAATTCGGGATTGTTACCAAGTTTAACCTCTAAAATTAAAAATTGATATTTATTGTCTTTAACTTGCTTAAGAGCTAATAAATCCAAACGCTTCCTTTTTAGCTGTGTTTCTGTAATTTGTCGGTCAATAATAATTAATTCCTCGCGATTACGATTATCCGTGATAATAGCTTGTTCAAAAGTTATTTCTTCACCATTATTCTCTTGTTTGATTTTAGAAGCAAGGTTTTTTAAATGTTTTACTTGAAAAAACGAATGAAGTTTTTCTTTATAAAGTTCAATCACATAATAAACATTGCTTTGAGTTCCTTTGAATTTGTTTGAAACAATAGAACCCTCAAAAAAATTTTTATGAATTGAAACACGGTAACGCTCTTTCTTAATTTCAACTTTGGCAAGACTGTTCCCTTTGTAATAAATACTGAAATAGTCTTCACGAATTGCAAAATCAAATTCTCCATTTGTGTTGTTTATGATTTTAACCAAGAAATCAAAATCATTTTTAATTCGTGAAAAGTCAGTGAAAAACCTTTTAATCATATGTTTACCATAGTTTGGTTGATAATTTTTATCGTTTCTAAATCTCCAACAATATCGGTTATTCACAAATCACCAAATAAATTTTTGAAGTCTTGTTTTACATCTTCAAAAGTTCGCAGGCCAATATTTGATATTTTATTATAAGAGTCTATTCCATTATCTCTTGCCATTGCTCTCCAAAAATACAGTCGAATTGATTCTGCATGAACTTGGTGATTTAATCTTATTCGAGTTACATTTATTTTTCTCTTGATTGTTGCATCCGCGTCAAGATTTGCTTCAATTGGAATAAATACATTTTCTTCCAAAAATCTAATCAGTTCTTCTTTGGTTGCATTCATTGCTGTGTTTTTGATTTGATTTTGCAAATCTATCTGCTCACTACGCCAAAGTATGTCGCGGTAATTTTTTATTTAACTTTTTGTGCGTGGGATTTTGGCTCTTGCCATAGCTTGGGTGTTGGTGGGTTTGCGCGGCTATGATATGTGCCAAAAGCGTGGGCGAGAATCTCTCCACGGTTGCAGTGCGGTGGGGGGTATGGTACGAATCTTTATTCGTCAGCCGTGTCCAAAGTTTTATGTTTTATTTTCTGTCCCACGTTGCATAAAGAAACGTTCACTTATCCTCATGGAGAATTTAAGTTAACAAAGTGTCACGCGTTAATTATTTTCCTGCCTGCGGAAGTCTTTGTCGGCTTGGGCGGTATGCTTGAAGGGCATTGGTGTCAACGCACTAATATAATCATTACCTATTTGAGTTAAACCCTTAACTTGCCCCTTAAATAACTTTTCGTTGAAGCCCTATAATCAAAACTTTACCATTGGCATATTAGGCGGAGGCCAGCTTGGCCGCATGCTCATACAATCGGGCATTGATTTCAATATTTCTTTCTCCGTACTCGATCCTGATGAAAATGCCCCCTGTAAAGGGTTAGCCGATTTTCATGTTGGCAAGCTCACTGATTACGATACCGTGATGAAGTTTGGAGAAACGTGTGACATTATTACCATCGAAATTGAAAATGTAAATACACAGGCGCTAAGAGATCTTGCAAAAACGGGCAAGAAAGTATTCCCTCAACCGGAAATCATTGAATTAATTCAGGATAAGCGAACCCAAAAATCTTTTTACAAAGAGAGAAGAATCCCAACGGCTGAATTCTTTTTAACAGAGAACAAATGGGATGTTCAACAGCACGAAAACTTTTTACCGGCTGTTCATAAGCTTGGTAAAGAAGGATACGATGGACGTGGAGTACAAATACTTAAAACTAAAGCAGATTTAGAAAAAGCTTTTGATGCACCCGGCTTGTTGGAAAAACTGGTAGACTATCAAAAAGAAATATCCGTTATCGTTGCAAGAAGTGAAAACGGAGAATTGGCTACATACCCTGCCGTTGAAATGGTGTTTCATCCCGAGCATAACCTGGTTGAGTACCTTTTCGCTCCTGCGCAATTACCCGGTCACATCCTGCAGGCTGCAGATGAAGTAGCTCGAAAAGTAGTAAAGCAATTGAACATGGTGGGGATACTTGCCGTGGAGATGTTTGTTACCAGAGAAGGAGAGATACTGGTGAATGAAATTGCCCCGCGGCCTCATAACAGCGGCCATCAAACCATAGAAGCCAACACGACTTCACAATATGAACAACACCTGCGGGCTATCATCGGGTTGCCGTTGGGAGACACCAGCATACTCATACCGAGCGCAATGGTTAATTTGTTGGGCGAACCGGGTTATTCAGGGTCGGCAAAATATGAAGGATTTGAGGATGTCATGAAGGTTTCGGGTGTGCATGTTCATTTGTATGGAAAGAAGCTGACGAAACCTTTTCGAAAAATGGGTCATGTAACAATAATTGATCAGGACATTGAAAGTTTAAAACAGAAGGCCACCTTTGTAAAACAAACACTCAAAGTAATTGCATGACAAAACCAGTTGTAGGAATTATCATGGGCAGCCAGTCTGACCTGCGCATTATGAAAGAAGCAGCAGAAATCCTGGAAGAGTTAGCCATACCGTTTGAGTTAACGGTGGTGTCGGCTCACCGCACTCCGTTGCGAATGGTGGAATATGCAACACAAGCCCGTGCAAAAGGTATCAAAGTAATTGTAGCAGGCGCAGGCGGTGCAGCGCATTTGCCGGGCATGGTGGCTTCTATTACTTCCCTTCCGGTGATTGGTGTGCCAATCAAATCCTCCAACTCAATTGACGGTTGGGATTCTGTACTTTCCATTTTGCAGATGCCTTCTGGAGTACCGGTGGCCACTGTGGCGCTGGATGGTGCCCGCAATGCCGGCATTCTTGCAGCGCAAATTATCGGATCGTACGACAAAGCAGCAGCCAAACGACTCGACAAATTCAAAGCGTCTCTTAAAACAAAGGTTGAAAGCTCCGCTAAATCCATCGAGACCAAAGGATGGAGGAAGTCGCTAACCGAGAAGTGATCTTCACTTTTTGGTTAATAATCAGTAATTTCAATGCGTTCAACCCCACATGAAAATGGCTGGAAGCAGGTTCCCTCCAACCCTTCCGATGGTAGCCATTCGATGTGCCATTAAAGAATTAATGATTGACACATGAAACCCCAGGAGAAAGGTTGGTTAAAAGAATACCTTGAATTCAGGAAAGATCTGTTGAAAGATTTTACGCAAAGAAAAAGGGGATCACATCCCGAGCATTCTTTGTACAGCATTATTCAACCTACCGGCTTGATGTACGGACACACCGTAGGCCATATTAACCATCCCGCAGCGCAGTCGTGGAGTGAAAAGGATAAAATGAAAATTTTGCTGGCCGAAAGCCTGGTTAGCAGTTCATTGTTGTTTCACGAAAAACCAGTGAATACTCCGGAAGAACTCTCGCATGTTTTTTTTAAAACGGTTGAAAACATTGCTAATTTTTATAACAACATTTTCCCGGAATTAGCCACGCCCAGTAAAACACTCTTTGGAAAGAAGCGATCGCCTCTGGAGTTGGCAGAGAAAATTTTAGAAAAGCGAATAGATCGTACATCAGAAAACAAGGGAAATTTCTGGATCTATTTTTTTCATAACAGCTTGCTGTTCCTCGATGTATTTATTTTCGGCCAGTGGATTCATACAAATGCAGACCGCATTGTAGCCGATTTTTTCAGGTATGAACGCGAAGAGCTGCGTTTCTCTATTGTGAAAGTAATAGCCGCAGCTGCGCATTCTGATCAGATGCTGGATCCGGAAGAACGAAAACTGTTTGAATTTTTTGTTCAGGGAACAGACCTTCCGCCAGATAAGAAGAAAGAATCAATGCGGATTTTCGAACAGGGTGTTGATATCGATTCTATCAACCTTCCATCTGAGAATTCCTGGATTTTGAAAAAATTTTTTCTGGAAATCGCCATCCTTACCATGTGGGCCGATAAGAAGGTTGAACAGGCAGAGCAGGATTTTCTGAAACGATTTTGCCAGTACCTTGGCTTTACCGATGAAGATCTCGATAACAGCCTGATTGCAATTGAAGGGTTTGTGTTAGAGCATTGGGAACAACTGGAATACCTGCAAGATAAGCAAGACTATAACCGCGTAAGTGAGCATTTCATCAGTCGGGTGTCAAAAATAGCCGAACGAAATAAGAGCCGGTTGCTTAAGGAAATTCAGGATAGTGAAGACGTACTGAGGCTTTTGAAAAAGGCCCGCACTGAAGAGCTGACACCGGAAGAAAGCGAACAAATCAGGCAGGAGTTAATTGTCATTCTGAAAACCGTTCCAACCTTTGTCATTATATCGTTGCCGCAGCGTTTTTTAACACTGCCGATTTTGATGCAAATTTTACCGAAAAATTTATTTACCGAAGGCGTAAAAAACTAACTCAATCCAAAGCGGATTTTGCTTTTCTTGGTATGAGTACCGAGAATACAATGGAGAGCGTGAGTGTTGCGATGATAACGGTGAAGGAGTGGTAGACGTTAATATGAACATCAAAAATCTCCAGCAACATTTTAGCGCCAATAAAGAAGAGGATAATGGACAATCCTTTTTGAAGCAGGTAAAACTTATCGATGATGCCAGCCAGTAAGAAGAACATGGCACGAAGTCCCATTACCGCAAAAATATTAGAAGTGTAAATCAAAAATTCGTTTTGTGTAATGGCGAACGCAGCCGGGATGGAGTCAACCGCAAAAATCAAGTCGGTAGTTTCAATCAACACGATCACCAGAAACAACGGAGTAAAGAATAACTTTCCTTTTTCTCTGAAAAAGAAGCTATCGCCCTTGCCTTCGATGGACATTGGCAGATATTTTTTACAAAGCCTGAGAATAGGATTTTTATCTGGTTCAATTTTCTCATCGCCATCTTCAAAATAGATTCTGATTCCGGAGTAAATAAGAAACACACCGAAGATGTACAAAATCCAATGGAATCTGTGAATAAAGTACGCGCCCACAAAAATGAAAATAGCGCGGAAAACAATCGCGCCTAAAATTCCCCAGAAAAGTACTTTATGGTAATAGGTTTCGTCAACTTTAAAGTATTTCAGTATAAGCAGAATAACGAAGATGTTATCAACAGAAAGGGCGTATTCTGTTAAGTATGCCGAGAAATACTCTACAGCACCCTGGGCACCACTTTCGTCATACACATAAATAAACACTCCAAAGAGTGTTGAAATAAGTACCCAGAAGATGGACTGGTACAGGGCAGACTTGGTTGTTATTTTATGGGCTGTCTTATGGAACAGACCCAGGTCTAATGCAAGAAAGATGATAATAACAGCTGCAAAAAGACCAAAAAGCAGGGTCTCTCTTTCGCTCTCTTTGAAAAGGGAAAACAGAAGTATGTTAAATGTGCTCTGCAAAAGGGTCTTAATTACAACAGTTAGGACTAGCCAAAAGTAGGCGTTAACCGCCAAATTAGACTACCCGTAGCTTTCAAAAATACAAATATAATCTAAACACGAAAACTTACATGGCCGATTTATGGAGGATAAACGGTAAAGGGAACCTTGCCCAATGGGAAATTATTTTCCGCAATGTTCGCATATCCCCTGAATGAGCAAATTCACTTCTTTTATCCGGTACCCCCTGGGCAGTTTTACCATGGGCACCTCCACCTGAAGGCAGTTCGTCTGACCACACTTCATACATTTAAAATGCACGTGGTCATGGTGGTGGTGAGCGGTTGTGCAGGCCTCATTACACAAGGCATATTTCAGGCTTCCCTCATCATCCAGTACTTTATGAATCAGCCCTCTTTCCAGAAAAGTTTTAAGGGTACGATAAACTGTAACACGGTCGCAAGACTCAGGAACTACACGTTCGACATCGCCATGAGAAAGCGCGAAATCATGTTGAAGGAATGCCAGCAAAATTGCTTCGCGACTGGGAGTCGACCGCAGCTTAAAATTCTTTAGAATTTTATTAGAGGCACTCATGATTCGTGTACCTGAAGTTTGAGTAAGGTACTATAAATACCATTCTGTAATCCGGTTAGTTCAGCATGCGAACCCATTTCCGCCAGCCGGCCTTCGTTAATCACAAAAATACGACCCGCCTTTTTAATGGTACTCAGTCGGTGCGCAATAACAATAGAGGTTCTTCCTTCCATTAATTTTTCCAGCGCTTCCTGCACAAGCCTCTCCGATTTAACATCCAGCGAACTGGTGGCTTCGTCCAGGATGAGAATGGCCGGATCTTTTAAAATGGCTCGGGCAATGGCTATGCGTTGACGCTGACCTCCGGAAAGCTTAACGCCCCGTTCGCCCACTACCGTTTGAAAACCTTCCGGAAAGCTCTCGACAAATTCCAATGCATTTGCTTTTTGTGCCGCTGCTTTTATTTCTTCCATTGAAGCATTCGGTTTACCGTATGCAATGTTTTCCTGAATCGTTCCGCCAAAAAGAATTACTTCCTGCGGCACAATACCAATATTATGACGGTACTCAGAAAGATTATAGGTTTCAATGGAGTTTCCGTCAACACGAATGGTTCCATGATGAACCGGGTAGAATCGCATCAGTAAACTGATGATGGTCGATTTTCCGGAACCACTTTGTCCGATCAGCGCGATTTTTTCACCGGCTGAAATCGTAAAGGATAAATCGGTGAGTACCTGAAAATCAGCACGGCTGGGGTATGAGAAGGACACCTGTTTGAATTCAATTTCCCCATTAAATTTTTTTGGTTTTTCAGGAAGCAACGCTGACTCATCGGGCTGTTGGAGCATTTCCAATAAGCGTTCGGAAGAACCGATGGCCCGCTGAAGCTGCGCGTAGATATCGCCCAGTCCCGCAATGGATGCCCCGATGAATCCTGTATAAAACACAAACGAAAATAATTTTCCTGCGGTAAGGGTTCCGTCCTGAACAAGCAGAGCGCCTTTCCAGCCGATCGCAACAATGCCACCAAACAATGCCACAATTACAAATGAAATAAATAAGCCGCGGTAACGGGCGGTATGCAAGGCCACGTTTACAACTTCGTTCAGCGATTTTTTGTATCGGAAAATCTCAAAAACTTCATTGGTAAAAGCTTTCACTACCGCAATAGACTGAAGTGATTCTTCTACAATCACATTTGCCTCAGCCAGTTTATCTTGTGTTTTGCGCGAAAGCCTGCGGATGTATTTTCCAAAAATGAGCGCCAGGATGACCAGCACCGGGAAGGTAAGCATCATGAACAGGGTGAGCTCAGGAGCCAGATACAGAATAATGCCTGTGCCGATTACAAGAATGGAAAGTTGCCGGAGTAACTCTGCCAGGGTGGAGGTGAAAGTGTCTTGTAGCTGTGATACATCGGAAGTAATGCGGCTCATGAGTTCACCTACTCTGCGACTATCAAAGAAGCTAAGAGGAGACCACACCATTTTTTTATAAACCGCCAGCCGTAAGTCAGCCAGTGTTCGCTCACTTGTAATTGCAAAAGTGTAAACACGCGTGAATGAAAATATACTTTGAACAAGTAAAATGGAAATGAGGGTGAGCGCAACCTGGTTAATGGTAGTGAAGTAAGTAACCGGTTTCCCCGAGGCAATATCCAATAGCATGCCAGCGAAATACGGAAATGAGAGAACGGTTAAGCTTGAAAAAAACAGAGAGATGATTCCCAGGATGAACATCCACTTATAGGGGAGGATGAAACGGAAAATCCCCGTTATGTTTTTAAGATTTGACAAGCTGATCGTTCGCTTATCTTCCTCACGAAGTGGCTCTCTTGTCCGTTTTGCCATTACAACAGGGTGATGGTTCCTTTAATTGAAAATTTAACCGAATCGCCTAAGAACATTTTTTGACTTCCTTCGATGGAGTAAGCTGTCAGTACAATTTTATCCTTGATTTTCTGAAATTCAAGAATCAACAATCGCGATCCTTTAAGCAAAACATTTTCTTCGCGGTACAAGGCCTCTATTCGTCTGATGTTTGAAAGATCATCCAAATAGAAGAGTTTCAGGTAAACAACTGGAAGTACGTCAATTCCCGTATAAGAACGGATTGACAGATTGCTGTTTGGATCTTTGAGGCCGCTTTCCACCACATACTTGCCGGTATGTACCGGATTGTTGATTAAACTGAGTTCAAAAAAAATATCCAATTCATTAGCCCATGCGGTCGAATCTTTCGGAGTAAAAGAGGTTTCATCTTCAACACCATCAATTTCGGCTTTCTTGTGTAACACCGCCTCTGATGCATTTAACAACTTCACCTGTGCATGGATCAGGCTGTCAACCGGGTAATAGGCATACTCGCGGGGGGTTTCCTGTTCGCATGAAAGCAAGAAAATAAAACATAAAGCGCCAGCAATCTTTAAAATCCTGATCATGGATGCATCAACAAGGAGTGATCAAAACTTTTCCGGTCATCTGTGGTGGAACCGCGATGCCCATCAGGGTAAGAATGGTTGGGGCCAGGTCGCCCAGCTTACCATCGCTCAGCGAGCTTTTTTTATCACGGTCAACCAGTATGCAGGGCACCAGGTTAGTAGTGTGTGCCGTGTTAGGGGTACCGTCTTCATTAATCATAAACTCAGCATTGCCGTGATCCGCGATAATAATGGTTGCGTAATCATTTCGAAGGGCTGCTTCGGTCACTTTTCCCGCACAAGTATCAACGGTTTCACAGGCTTTTACGGCTGCATCAAATACACCGGTGTGGCCTACCATATCAGGATTTGCAAAATTCAGGCAAATGAAATCAGCCTCTCTTTTGTCCAACTCCGGAATAATTTTTTCTTGAATGTCATTGGCACTCATCTCAGGTTTCAAATCGTAGGTGGCCACTTTTGGTGATGGGCACAAAATTCGAGACTCTCCTTCAAACTGTTCTTCCCTTCCACCTGAAAAGAAAAAGGTAACGTGTGGATACTTTTCTGTTTCGGCAATCCTGATTTGTTTTTTACCCGCACGGGCAATCACTTCGCCCAGGGTATTTTCGAGATTATCTTTATCAAAAATGGTTTTTACATTTTTGAATGTTTCATCGTAGTTAGTCAGGGTAATATAATACAGGTCGAGCGCCTTCATTCCCTGTTCAGGAAAATCCTGTTGTGTCAGCGACTGCGTTATTTCTCTACCCCTGTCGGTTCTGAAGTTGAAACAGAGCACAACATCTTTTGGTTGAATAAGGGCAAGTGGTTTCCCGGAGTCAGTAACCACAATTGGTTTAATAAATTCATCGGTGACATTGGCATCATACGAATTTTTTACAGCCTCTAATACGTTTTGTGTAGCTTCCCCGGTTCCTTTCACCAGCACATCATAGGCAAGTTTCACCCGTTCCCATCGTTTATCGCGATCCATCGCAAAGTATCTTCCAACCACGCTGGCAATCCGACCCGTAGTTTTTTGCATATGTGATTGAAGATTTTGCAAGAAGCTCAGGCCGCTTTTTGGATCGGTATCCCGCCCATCAGTAAAGGCATGAACGTAGAGATTTTTTATTTCCTGGTGATGTGCGATGGTACAAATTCCTTTCAAGTGATCGATATGAGAGTGAACGCCACCATCTGAGACAAGCCCGATCAGGTGAACATTCCTTCCGTTTTTTTTTGCATAAGCGAAAGCGTCCAGTAACACCTGGTTCTGGTCAAGTTCCTTCTCCTCAATGGCCTTGTTAATCCTAACTAAGTCCTGGTAAACAATTCGTCCTGCGCCAATATTCATATGTCCTACTTCCGAATTGCCCATTTGACCCTGTGGCAAACCAACCGCAAGCCCCGATGCCTCCAGCCGGCTGTTGGGGTATTGTGGGTATAGCGAGTCCATGAAAGGTGTATGAGCCCGGTCAACAGCCGACACATTTTTGTTCGTTGCTATTCCCCAGCCGTCCAGGATCATTAACAGCACTTTCTTGTTCATCAAAGTAAGATTAAGAGGCAAATATAAACAGTATTGAAAGATTAAAGGGTTACCTTGCGCTGACAGGAGCATTCACAAAAAATGCTGTATTGTGTGGCGTGTAGGGTTTTAATTCGTCATCTATGGCATACTTTTGGGTTGATTTAGCGCTATGAAAAGGAACACATTCCTAGTGTGGTTGGTTTACGTGGCCGGGCTTTTACTTTCTGCCGATTCGTTCTCTCAGGCTGAGGTAATTGATCAGGTGAAGGAAGCCGTTAAAGCCGGCAGCGCAAAAGAACTGGCGAAATACTTCAGTCAAACCATTGATGTAACCATTGAGGACAAAGTAGAAAACTACAGCAAGGCACAGGCAGAATTTGTGCTGCGCGATTTTTTTAAAGCGCATCCCCCCAATGAATTTAGCATTATTCACCAGGGGTCTTCTAAAGGAGGTCAGCCGTTTGCCATTGGCCAGTATAAAAGTGGGGCAAACACATACCGCGTTTGGATGAAGATTAAAATAGTTTCTAAAGAACAACTCATCCAGGAGATTTCCTTTGTGAAGGAATAACTTAAATTTGCTGCTCAGCATCTCGCTGAAGAATCAAATCAGAGCAACTGTTTAGGCTGTGTCAAAACCTGCATACATCTCTCCACAATTTCTGAAAAAATTTATCGACTCTGCATTATCGGAAGATGTAGGAGATGGAGATCATTCTACCCTGGCAGCCATTCCGGCAACAGCCGGCAGCCGGGCAAAGCTTTTGATAAAAGATGATGGTGTGTTAGCTGGCGTGGAACTAGCCGAAATGATTTTTCATCAGTTCGATTCTGCTCTTAAGCTTGAAAGAAAACTTCAGGATGGCGACATCATAAAAAAAGGCGATGTGGCTTTTGTGGTGGAGGGTGCCGCCCGTTCTATCTTAACGACCGAGCGCCTTGTGTTGAATTGCATGCAACGCATGAGTGGCATTGCAACCCTGACACACACCTTAAAGACCCTGGTTCAAGGAACAAAAGCTGTTTTACTGGATACGCGAAAGACTACGCCCAATTTCAGGTTATTGGAAAAATGGGCTGTTGTTATCGGGGGAGGACAAAACCATCGGATTGGCCTATACGATATGATTATGCTGAAAGATAACCATATTGATATGGCCGGAGGAATGGAGCGCGCAATCATTCAAACAAAAGAGTATCTTCGCGCCAAAAATAAGAACCTGAAGATTGAGGTTGAAACTCGCACTTTGAAAGAAGTTGAAGAGGTTTTAAGGATTGGAGGGGTTGATATTATCATGCTCGACAACATGGGTGTCGAGGAAATGAAAAAGGCGGTGTGGCTAATTAATGGCCGGTATAAAACAGAAGCCAGTGGAGGAATAACAACCGAAACCATCCGCAGGGTAGCGGAAAGTGGTGTTGATTTTATTTCGGTGGGCGCCCTTACACACTCAATAAAGAGTTTAGACATGAGCCTGAAGGCATATTAATGAAATTGATTTAGTGATAGAAAGTTATGATTGTAAAAACAAAAAATTACAAACTCGAAAAAAAAACCTATATCCAAATGGCGCTTAAAAGCGTGTTGAAGAAGCAAGGTTGGATTGCCGCAACGGCAGCTGTGTTGTTATGCCTGTGTTATATGTGGATCCCCAGCATCTGGTGGTTTATCAGTGCATTTATCGGGTTGGGTCTTTACATTTTATTCTGGTGGATTCAGTTTTATGGAGTAACCCAGCTGGAACAGGGCCGTATGTTGTTTGAAAAGTTTTCGTATGAAATCAGCAGCCAGCAGATCTTAATGAAGATCAACCCTCGTGAAGGTATGCCAATGAAGTGGGATCAGATTAAAGCCGCATCCATCGGTAAAGATTTTTACGTGTTGTATGTGAACAAAGCACAATTGATTTACTGGCCCTTCAAAATTTTTAATACTGATAACGAGAGAAAATTTGTAGCCAGTATCCTTAAGTCGAAAGGTTTTGTGAAATAGACACGTGCCCGGGAAAAAAAAACTTACCTACGAAGAAGCAAAACAAAAAACGTTGCGGTACTGTGCGTACCAGGAGCGATCGCACAGAGAAGTAAAAAACAAATTGTATGAATTGGGTTTGTCGTCTTCGTGGGTAGATGAACTCCTGGCCTACCTTATTACAGAGGGCTTTCTGAATGAAGAAAGATTTGCCAAAGCATTTGCGGGAGGGAAGTTTCGTACAAAAAAATGGGGCCGGATTAAAATCAGGTATGCGCTTGAGGGAAAAGGCTTGTCCAAAAACTGCATTCGCATTGGGCTGAAAGAAATTGAAGAGGATGATTACTTAATAACGCTCGAGGGGTTGCTTCAGGAAAAGATGGCAGAGATGAAAGACACAACCATATTGGTTGCCCGCGATAAAACCTCGAAATATGCTATTCAGAGAGGGTTTGAGCCCGAATTAGTCTGGGAACGATTAAAAGCCCTGTTCCCCGATCGGTCGTAAAGTGTAAGATTCCCGACACTTCAGCGTAAAATGTAAATCCTATGTTGAATACTCAACGTATCATCCAACATGATGAGACCGATCCTTGTAATCCTATTTGCCTTTAGCCTGTTCAATGCAATTGGCCAAACCGAAGCGAGGCAGAAGCAGTTTAACCTCAGCAAAGGCCTGGCATTGCAAGGGTATGACCCGGTTAGTTATTTTGACGCAAAACCACTGCAAGGAAAGGAGCACCTCAGGGTAATCCGAATGGGCGTGATCTATCAGTTTGCAACGAAAACCAACCTGGATAAATTTAAATCAACACCTGATAAGTATGAGCCGGCTTATGGAGGCTGGTGTGCCTATGCAATGGGAGAGACGGGCGAGAAGGTGAAGATCGACCCCGAAACCTATAAAATTGTAGCGGGCAGGCTGTACCTGTTCTATAATTTTTGGGGCAACAATACTTTGCTGAAGTGGAACAAGGATGAGAAGAAACTGAAGGAAGCGGGCGATCTGCACTGGAAGAAAATCGTTCAGTAACTTGGGCGCAGGTCGATTATCTCATGTGCATTCTTTTGCTCTATATTTGCCAACCCATTACTTATGAGCCTTCACAAAGCCTGCGCTAATATTTTAGCCCAACTGAACGACTTGATCAGTCAACTTTCTGTCCAGGATTTTTCAAGACCACTTGCCTCCCTTGGCAACTCCAGCATTGGCCAGCATGTGAGACATACCCTCGAATTTTTTATTTGTTTAGAAGAAGGTTTTCAAGAAGGACTGATCAATTATGATAAACGGGCTCATGATAAACTTATTGAAACAGATAAGTTTCAGGCACAATCGGCCATCCTGAAAATTCAGGAGTTTATTGCAGCACAACAAACCGACAAGGCACTGAAACTGGAGGTTGGATATGACCTCGATCGGGAGGAATTTGTTACGATTGAAACAAATTTTTTGCGCGAACTGGTTTACAACATTGAACACGCTGTTCATCACATGGCCATAATGAAAATTGGTATGCGTGAAGTTGCTCCTTCGGTCATACTGCCACACGATTTTGGAATTGCAGCATCCACAATTCGCTACCACGAAACTGCCAACGTGGCTCACTAAAATACCTGGTAGTTGAAAAGGCTGTTCAACAGTAATTTTTTCATCAAGCTCACCCACTGGGAATATTGGCCTTTTGGTATCGTTCAATTTCCCTTGTTCCTTTACTGGTTGTGGTTGTCACTCAGGGCGAGGTCGTTGTTCTTTTTCTCAGCATCTAACCCCGGTATCACCATGGGAGGAATGTTTGGTGAATCTAAATACGATGTACTGAAGTTAATTCCCGACCAGTATAAACCTAAGACCGTTTTGGTTAAACACCCGTCAACGAAAGAAAAGATTCGGGAGCTTCTTCAAAGCCATCAGTTGAATTTTCCATTGGTTTTTAAACCCGATTTAGGTGAAAGAGGTTATATGGTGAATAGGATCTTCAGTGAACAAGACATTGATGAGTACCTGAAAAGAATTCAAGCCGATTTTTTGATACAAGAATTGGTTGACTTACCGGTTGAGTGTGGTATTTTTTATACCCGCTTTCCCGATGAGGAGAATGGAAGCGTTACCTCGGTTGTGCTAAAAGAAATGCTAACGGTAACAGGCAATGGAAAATGCACGCTTCTGGAATTGATAACCGACAAGCCGAGGGCAAAACTTCAGAAAGAAAGGCTATGTGAAATTCATGCCGGGCGAATTGATGTTGTTATTCCCGAGGGCGAGGTTGTTGAATTGAATTTAATTGGTAATCATTGCCTTGGTACAAAATTTTTGAATGGCAACCATTTGATTAACGAAAAGCTCTCCCAGACGTTCGACCATCTCAGTAAGCAAATTGATGGTTTTTATTTTGGCAGGTTTGATTTGCGTTGTGCCACAAATACAGATTTGTACGCAGGACGGATAAAAATTCTGGAATTAAACGGATGTGGAGCCGAACCCGCGCACATCTACCAACCCGGGTTTTCGTTGTGGAAAGCGTGGCATACTTTGTTTACACATTGGAAAAATATTTTTATCATCAGTTTGCAAAATCATAAACGCGGTGTGCCTTTTGTTTCCTTTCGTGAAGGAAGCATGATTTATCGGAAATTTAAAAAAGCCATTCAGTACTAATGGACCTGCTTCAGAATTTTTTGATTGCCTGCATCTTTAGCTTTATTGGATCCATTCCGCCCGGCACGCTTAATGTGACCATTCTTCAGCTGGGGCTCAATCAAAAACTAAAGATTGCCTGGCGCTTTGCCCTGGCAGCTGCATTGGTTGAGTATCCCTACGCATGGCTGGCGGTAGTTTTTGAAAGTTACATTACCTCCTCTACTGGTATTATCGATAACTTTAAGTTGATCAGCTCGCTGGTGATGGTGGTGGTTGGAGTTTTCAACCTCTGGGCTGCACATCGGCCCTCAGCGTTAGCAAAAAAATTTCAATCGTCAGGATTCAGGCGGGGAATCGTATTAAGCATTTTAAACCCGTTGGCGTTGCCTTTTTGGATAGCCATTACAGCTTATTTAAAAGTACAAGACTGGATTAGCCTAAGTAACAATCCTCAACTGCACATGTATTTACTGGGCGTTTCGGCTGGCGCCCTTGGTCTTTTATTATTGGTGGCGTATACTGCCAAATACATGATTCCCCTTTTTCAATCCAACGCGCGCGTCAAGTACATTCCGGGAAGCGTGTTGTTGTTGCTGGGACTCTACGGATTCATGGAATACGTTTTAGAAAAATTGTAGATTGTACCAATTCAATCTATGTACATACATCTGATTTCCGGCCCCCGAAATATTTCAACTGCGCTGATGTATTCCTTCGCGCAACGTAACGATACAACCGTTGTGGATGAACCCTTCTATGCCTGTTACCTGTCGCGTACAAAAGCAGAACACCCCGGCAAGGAAGTGGTGATGCAGGCACAATCTTCCGAGGAAGAAGTTGTTAAAAAGGAAATTTTTAAGACGACCGGCAGGCCGAATGTGTTTATAAAAAACATGGCGCATCACATCGAAGTAATCAACGATGATTTCCTTTCGAAATGCGTGAACATTTTCTTAATCAGAGATCCAAAACAATTAATCGCCAGTTATGCACAGGTGATTGACCAACCGGTGATGCGCGATATTGGAATTGAATACGAGCAAACCCTTTTTAAGAAATTGGAAAATCATAATCCCGTTGTGGTAGATTCTGGGTTGCTGCTACAAAACCCTGAATCGGTGTTGAAAAAGGTATGCTCAAAAATTGGTATTGTTTTTCAGCCTGCCATGCTGCGCTGGCCGGCAGGGCCAAAGCCTTATGATGGAGTTTGGGCTCCGCATTGGTATGCCAATGTTCATCGTTCAACAGGTTTTGAAAGACAGTCAACAAGTGAGCGGCCATTACCCGAACACCTCATTCCATTATATCAGGAGGCAGCCGGCTATTATAACCTACTGGTGAAACACGCTATAACCCCTTAATTACCATGCTCCAAAAATTTAACCCGAAAAACGAAAATATTTTTATCCATGTAGGAGGTAAGCTTTTGCCCCGGGCGGAGGCAAAGGTTTCGGTGTTTGACAGTGCTGTTCAGGGGGGCGATGCTGTATGGGAAGGACTGCGCGTTTACAAGGGAGGAATTTTTTGTTTAGATCGTCACCTCGATCGCCTCCGCGATTCTGCCCATACCCTGGCGTTTGCGCAAATTCCATCGAAGGAAGAAATAAAAAAGGCAATTTTTGAAACGTTAAAGGCAAACGACATGCGCGATGAAACCCACATCAGGCTTACCCTTACGCGTGGAGAAAAAATTACCTCAGGGATGGATCCCCGACTGAATACGAAGGGCACCTGCCTGATTGTGTTAGCCGAATGGAAACCTCTTGTTTATGATAATGAGACCGGTATTCGGGTGATTACCTCCTCCGTCAGGAGGAACAATCCCCAGTTTTTAGATTCAAAAATCCATCACAACAATTTGTTGAATAATATACTTGCAAAAATCCAGGCGAACGTTGCAGGTGTGGATGCGGCTGTCATGCTCGATCATCAGGGTTTTGTGGCGGAGTTGAACGACATCAACTTGTTCATGATTAAAAGCGGTGCTGTGTTTACACCGTTTGCCGATGCTTGTTTGCATGGCATAACACGCGGGTTGGTGATTGAAATCTGCCGAAGCAAAGGAATTCCAGTCGAAGAAAGGAATCTCTCTCTAACAGAATTTTATACAGCCGATGAAGTATTTGGTACGGGTACCATGGGTGAGTTAACGCCTGTAAAAGAAATGGATGGCAGGGCCATCGTGAACAAATCGGGGAAACAAATAACACGGCAACTAAGAGAATATTTTCACGAACTTATTCCGTTATATACGGAGAGACTTTCTTTTTAAGTAAACGTAAGCAAGGAACTTTCGTCAGTAACCTTTAGGGTGGCATGACTCCCCTGCACCCACGCCATATTGGGGTTTTCGTGACCGGTAGGAAAACCGAAAGCAACCGGGTATCCGAATTCCCCCACATGATTTAGAACTATTTCCTTTGCCGACTCCCCGAAGGGAAGTTCGGTCTCCTTTAATTCCGACATATAACCAACCACTAAACCCGCCAGATTGGTTAGTTTATGGGCGCGCTTCAACTGAACCATCATCCTGTCGATTTTGTAAAAGTGTTCATCAATTTCTTCGAGGATCAGTATTTTATTTTTTGTGTCAATTTCTGAGGATGTAGCCAACGAATCGGTAATCAGCGATAAGTTACCGCCAATAACCGGACCGCTGGCCTCCCCCATTTTATTGTCTGGATCAAAAGCTGCTGACAGAGGCGTCAAGATGTTTTCATGCAAAATTTTTCGCAGACTCTCAATAGATGATTTTGATTCTGATTTTGAAAAAAGAATGGGCATGATTCCATGAATACTGCACACGCCCATCGACTGTAGTTTCAGGTGCAGGGCAGTCACATCACTAAAACCACCGATCCATTTCGGGTTTTTTAAGAACATACCGAAATCCAACTGGTCGATAATCCTGGTAAGTCCGTACCCGCCACGGGCACAAAGAATGGCCTTGACGGTTGGATTGTCCATCATGGTTTGAAGGTCATCCAGGCGCTCATCATCTGCGCCAGCCATGTATGAATGTTTTGAGCTGAAAGTATTTTTTCCAGCCTGAATGCGAAATCCCCAGGACTCAATGATGTGCGAGGCCTCCTCAACCGTACCCGCCTCAATCTTTTTGCCGGGGGCAACAATTCCTATCGTATCATTTTTTTGGAGAGATGGAGGCCTGATCATGTTTCTAAATAAACAAAAAAACCCCGTCTTTTCAGGACGGGGCTTCTTGTCATGTTATTTTAAATTACTGCTTCGGGGGAGTTGGATTGGCAACAGGAGCCGGAGTGATTCCCATTTTCTTCAACACCAGGTCAGACACGTCCAATTTTTCATCTGCGTACAGGATCACATCCACACCGCCAATTTGAGAGATCAGTACAAACGTGAAGCCATTTTCTTTTGCCATATCTTCAATTGCTTTTCCCACTTTTAACTGGATTGGCTCCAGCAGCTGGGCTTGCTTTTTTTGAAGGTCGGCCTGCGAGTCTTGCTCAAACTTTTGAATGTTCTGTTGCAATTGTTGCAGTTCGCGTTCAGAATTTTGCTTTACCGCATCCGGTACAGTAGCACCAAACTGCTGGTACTCCTGCAGTTTTTTCTGGAACTCAGCAACTTTTCCATCGTAGCTCTTTTTCAATTGTGTTTGCATGGCTTGCAAGTCACTTTCCATGGCTTTCGATTCAGGCATTTGACTGAAAATATATTCCACATCAGCGTATCCTACTTTCAAGGGAGCTGTTTGCGCATTTGAAACCACCGCTGCGAGCCCAAATACCAGTACAAAAAATAGTTTTCTCATCACGTTTAAATTTATTCAGGTTAATTTTTTACAACATCGTTGGGGTCTCCTAACCCCAGTTCGTCCAGTACAAAATCGGTGTAGTCGAAACGCGGATCGGTATAAATCATTACCAATTCGCCCGACTTATCAAACACAATAGCGAGGCTGTTCTTTTTTGCCACCTTATCTACTGCATCCCATACTTTATCCTGAACAGGCTTTATCAACTCTTGTTTCTTCAGAAAGAACAACCCACCAAAACCGAACACTTTTTTCTGATATTCTTTCAGTTCGGCCTCTTTCTTTTTGATGGCATCGGTACGTTCCTTTCGCATGGCTTCGGTTAACAAAACCTGTTCTGCCTGTAACGCACTGTACAATCCTTCTATGACTTTCGACATGCCCAGAATTTCTTTCTCCCAAAGTTCAGAAAGCCTGTTCACCTCTTCCTGTGCCTTTTTGTATTCGGGCATTTTGTTCAGAATAAAATCGGTATCGATATATCCGAACCTCTGAGCGTTGACAAAATTCAGGCCGAAAATGATAAAAAATATTGGAATAAGGTAAAACCGCATATTTTATCTGATTTGCTGACCAATGGTAAAGTGGAATTGAGCCCCGCTGGCTTTTGCTCCACTTCCTAACGGGAAGGGGTCAAATCCGTAAGCCCAATTTAATCCTATTAAACCGAAGGCAGGCATGAAAATACGGGCACCGAAGCCTGCCGATTTATACATCTCAAACGGATTAAAGTCTTCGTAATTGTACCAGTTGTTGCCGGCCTCGGCAAAGGTGAAGGCATAAATCGTAGCGGCATTGCCTGTTGTTACCGGGTACCGAAGTTCCAATCCGAATTTGTCATACACAATTCCGCCTCGCATAGTTCCTTGCAGTGGATTGTATGGCGGGGTAATCTGGTTGTTTTGGTAACCGCGTAAGCCAATCACATCCTGACCTAAAACGAATGACCCTACACCACCGGCCAAACCATCGCCACCCATCCAGAATCGTTCGAATGGACCGATACCGGTTTGCTGTGAATAGGATCCCAAAAATCCGAAGTGTGCTTTCGCTTCAATAACAAATTTCTTCTTGCTGTCCAGCGGCAGGTAAAACTTAGAATCGAACATCCACTTGTGATATTCCACGTATTCATTTTTTTCCGCTTGCGTTGCGTTTTCTAGATCTTTCCAGGCAGAGTAAGGCGGTGTAAAGGTTGCACTTAATGAGATAGAGGAACCGCTGGCGGGGTACATTGGGTTGTCAATGCTGTTACGGGCAATCGTAGCGTTGAAGGTTACCGCGTGTGACGAACAGTTGGCGCATCCTAATCCGTAATTAGGAGCATTCTTTACCGTGTACTTGGTATATCCAAGGGTGGTTAGTAATGTAAAGTAGTTATCGGGCCATGCTAACACGCGTCCAATACCAACTGAAATGTTATCAACATTTAAAGAGGCATTCAAATCTGTCAAACTGGTGGCGCCATAATTCGCATCAGCATAACGTGAAACCGATTTGTTCCAGCTTACGGTTAGTGATTGCGGCTTGCGCCCGCCAAGCCAGGGCTCGGTAAATGAAATGCCATAGTTTTGGAATGTTCTTCCGTTGGCAGTCATTTTCAATGACAATCGCTGACCATCGCCAACCGGCAGCGGGTGCCATTCTTTAATTTTTGGAACATTGCGTAACGAAAAATTATTGAAGGTTAATCCTAACGTTCCTACAAAACCATAGTAGCCTCCCCAACCGCCCGATAATTCAATCTGGTCGTTTGATTGTTCTTCCAATTGCCACTCGATATCCACCGTACCGTTGGCCGGATTGGGCACCAGGTTTTGGTTAATATTTTGCGCATTGAAATACCCCAGTTGTCCTAAACGCTGTTGGGTACGAATGATATCAGACCGGCTGAATTTTTGACCCGGCACGGTATAAAGTTCTCGTCTTATTACGTGATCGCTGGTTCTGTCATTTCCGGTAATGGTAACTTCATTAATGGTCGCTTGTTCTCCTTCACGAATCCGCATTTCCACATCTATAGAGTCGCCTTCTACGGCAACTTCAATAGGGTTGATCTGGAAAAACAAGTAGCCGTTATCCATGTACAACCCACTGATGTCTGGTCCTTTAGGGTTAAAGGTTAACTTCTTATCAATCATTTCGCGGTTGTACACATCGCCCTTCTTAATGCCTAAAATGGCATTCAGGGTTTTATCGGTATGCAGGTAATTGCCCATCCAGATGATGTTGCGGAAGTGATATTTCGGACCCTCCACAACGGTCAGCTCAATGTTGATGCTGCGGTTATCAAAATTGTAAATCGTATCGGAGAGCACTTCGGCATCGCGATAACCTTTTGAGTTGTATAATGAAACGATGTTCTTCTTGTCGTCTTCGTAATCGCTTTGAATGAACTTGGAGCCTTTAAAAACATTCAGCTTCACATTATCGCCCATAAACTCTTTGAATTGCTTCCAGCTTACGTCATGCGATGATCCAAAAAACTGAAATGGTTTAAAATGAAAAACTTCTCTCAACAGGGTTCGATGGAGAACAAAGCGCGGGTATTCATGCGTGCCTTTCATTTTGCCTTTGATCTTTGATTCGGCAATCATTTCATTTCCATTAATTGAAATCCTGTTGATTTTAACTTTCGATTTTGGGTTAACGTTGATGCGAAGGCGAATACCATCTGTAGAAACGGTATCACGTTCCTGATGAATTTTAACTTCGGTATTCAAATACCCTTTCTTAACAAAGAATTTTTTTACGGCCAGCTCGGTATTGCGAAGCATGGCATCGTTTACAATTTTTCCCCGGATAAGGGTCAGGTCTTCTTTCAAAGATGACTCCTGCCCTTTCTTAATTCCTGTAAAATAGAAGTTGGTCAATCGCGGGCGCTCCGAAAGTACAATGGCCAGCCATACATTCTCGCCCTCTATTTTTTCTACATGAATAGACACATCACCAACCAGCCCGTGTTTCCACAACTTACGAATGGCTCCGGAGATGGCATCTCCCGGAATTTTTATTTTGTCTCCTATCCGCAAGCCTGTGAGCGAGATCATCGCATTTTTGTCCAGCACGTTAAGGCCCTTTACTTCTATTCCTGCAATAAAATATTCTGCCGGATTCGCGTAGTTCAGGTTGGCATCAGCGCTGGCATTGGCGCGGTCGGTGCGATTCTTTCTGAACTGAGCCATTGTTTCAACCCCTACAAAAAGCAATAAAAAAATCAGTACAATATTTCTCATTCAGTAACCGGATTCAATTGTTCACTTGTTTTTCCAAACCTGCGCTCGCGTTGTTGATAGGCCCAAATTGCTTCGTATAAATTTTCCTTTCTGAAATCTGGCCAAAGTGTTGGCGTGATATACAGTTCGGTATAGGCGATCTGCCACAACAAAAAATTACTAATGCGCATTTCACCACTTGTACGGATCAGCAATTCAGGGTCGGGGATGCCTGCCGTTTGCAAGTGTTGATTAATTAAGTTTTCGTTTATCTCTGTTTCTTTCACCTTGCCTGATTGAATGTTGGCCACGATGGATTTTACAGCTTCCACCAATTCCCAGCGGCCGCTGTAACTCAACGCCAGGATGAGCTTGAGACCGCTGTTATGTTGTGTTGTTTCTTTGGCCCATTGGAGGTTTTTCTGACACTCCACCGGAAGATGAGATGTTTCTCCAATGGTGATTAGTTTTACCTGGTTGTCCATCAGGGTTTTTATTTCCTGTTTGAGGGTATTCACCAGCAGTTCCATCAGCCCGTCAATCTCGGCTTTTGGCCGCCCCCAGTTCTCTGTAGAAAAGGCGTATAAGGTCAGGTATTGAATCCCGATTTCACCACACCCTTCTGTTACATCGCGTACCGCCTGTACGGCATTTCGGTGCCCGAAAATGCGAAGTGCGCCCTTCTTTTTTGCCCACCTTCCATTGCCATCCATGATAACGGCAATATGACGCGGCAGATTATTGAAGTCGATATGTTCTTTAAATGAAGCCAAGGGCGGCAAAATTAGCTTTTTTTCAGGAAAAGCGGGTTCCGGTAAGTTGCTTATTTATAGGGATTTCTGGGGCACGGGATATCGTAAAATGTACGGGTAAGCGTGATGCCCATAAAAAAATAGTTGTCGTAGTCGTTGGGGTTGCCGTACTGATAGTTTTTCTGGGTTTGGTCATCGAAATCGGAAACATTGTCGAGATAATCAAAGAAGGTTTTTCGAATGCCAATTTCAAAAGCCGCGTACCACTTTGGATTGAGAATATACTTAAAGCCACCGCCAAAGGGAATGGCTCCCTGTATGTTGCTGTACTCGGCAGGTTTGGATCCGTAACCCGAAATGCCGAACAATCCCATCCCCGCAAACAAATACGGTGTATACCGCATGGGCCGTTTATCATCACGCCAGTTTAAAAAGTGATATTCCATCGCCAACGATCCCTCAAATAAAAAAATATCAAAGGAAGCGTTGCGCTGGACTGCCGCAGCGTCAATAGGTTTTTCCTCGCCTACTAATTTTCCTGCGGTAATACCAGCGCGGAAGCTAACCACCTTGCTAAGATTAGAGCGAAAGAAAACAGTGGCCGCAGGCCTTGAATACTTGAAATTATAATTGCGAATTAAATCACCGGTATAGGTGAAGGTTCCCAAACCGAAACCGAGTTCTGATCGTTGCGCCTGAACAGTTGTGCCCAGGAGGAGGATGAGAGTAACGACCAGTATGTTTCTATGCATTATCTGAACTTAGCCCGATGAAATGTTTTTCCGAGGATGTACGTAACGCGAATGGTGGTAACCATGTAAATGTCTTTGTCGCCTGACAAGCCCCCGCGCGGATTAGGTAGTCCATTGGTATTTACGTGACCATAGCCCGCAACCGTGTTAAAACTACCATAACCTGTGTACAGGTTGTTTACAATTTCGTCATACCTTGAATTTGGCCCGCTCTTTGGCAATTCGTTTGAGCGATATGACAAAGCTTTTGCTTTTTCACTGTCGAGCGTAGTCAAATCAATGTAGTTTCCACTCACATCATCCAGGTAATCGGTAAACGTGTAACGGAAACCGAATTCACCTGAAATATCAATTACCTCGTTCACTCTAAAACGAGCGCCCAGGCCAAATGGTATGGCAAACTGAATTAAATGATAAGAATTACCTTCTGTTTCCAATGGTTTAAGATTGACCCACTCACCGGCATCTGAAAACGGATTTCCTAACAGATCGGTTTTGGGTACCTGTGCTTGAGGGTTATGATGGAATACCGCCAGCCCTGCATAAACGAAAGGTGTCCACGGAACGCGACTGATGTAAGTCGATTGGTTTTCAAATAAGTCTACCTGCGCAACAGCCGAAAGTTCTTTTATCCGGTTACGGAATGAAAGATTACGAACATACCGGAACACACCATTGTCGAGATCATCCGGATCTGCCGATTCGTTATCAGAACCACGAATTCCGCCATAGGTAAAGCTTCCTACCAACTGGTAACGCGGGCCAAAACGGTGCGTGAATGAAATACCAATAGCTGGGCGTGTCAGGCTTAAATCTGTACTGATTCGTTTAGGTGTAGGAGAAAGGTCGCCATAGTAGTTCATGGCATTCAGCGAAATGCCGATGGCATTATACACTTTGTTTTTATCGAAGTTCGATTTCTTACCCCTGAAACTGCCAATGCGTTTATTGTTCTTCTTGATCTGTCTCCGGTTCATTTGGCTGTACGCATCCTGGTGGGCCAACATCACCATGACAGCAACAATTAACAGGTAAGTAATTTTTCTCATCTCTCTAAGTATTTCTGAATCAGTGAACTACAAATGTAATAAAAAATCAATTTCGAATATCAAGGCCCCAATTAAGCTTTTGGCGCAGAGTTTTAAAATAATGTTGACCCTCCAGCAAAATCAGGTTTACGTTGAAGGTTTCTTTTACAATCTTCAATTTAACACTACTGTCGATAACGGCAACTCTGGAATCCAGGGTCACCAGGAATCTTTTGCTTCTGCCCTCCACCTGGAATGATATTTCGGAATGATCCGAAACAACAATAGGCCGAACGGTCAGGTTATGCGGACTTACCGGTGTGATCACAAAATTTCCTGATCGCGGAAAAACCAATGGGCCACCGCAGCTGAGCGCGTATCCGGTTGAACCTGTGGGTGTGGAGACAATAATGCCATCGGCCCAATATGAATTCAACAACTCTCCATCGATGTACGTGTGAACGGTAATCATGGAGGATGTATCTTTTTTTATGAGTGTGAAGTCGTTGAGAGCGAAGTTAAGGTTGCCGAATAATTCCTGATTTGACTCGAGTCTGAGCACGGCCCGCTTATCGAGCGTGAATTGTTGAGAGAAGAGTTTTTCAAGAGAATCTTGCACATCGTCTTTATTGATAGTGGCCAAAAAGCCAAGTCGCCCTGTGTTAATCCCCAGGATGGGAACTTCATCCCGGCCAATATGCGTAACAGATTCCAGTAGGGTTCCGTCTCCGCCAATGCTCAGAAAGGCATTCAGTTTTTTTAAGGAGTTGCCTTCGCGGTATGTTTTCCATTTAAATTTTTTGAAGGCAGGCGCTTTTAAGAAGCTTTCAAATTTTTCTGAAATAAAAAGTTCAGCATTTTTTTGTGTCAGGCAGGAAAGAATTCCTTCCACTAAGGGAACCAACTGGCGGTTGAATTCTTTTCCGTGTATCCCGATTTTCATGGCAATTCACCAAGTTTACAGCCAGTCAGTTCGGGCTGAATATTAAAGTTAAGCATGAAATATGGAAAGGAAAAAAGTTTTTTGAGATGATGGATCAGGTGTCCAGGTATCGCAGCAACATGTCAATTCGTTCTTTTTCACTGCCCTGGGCTTTGGTCTCCTGGTAGCGGCCAATCACTTTGTAGCTGAAGCGTTCAAGCGTTGCGACAATCCGCGAAAGTTCAAGTTCGTTGAGTTTGAGTGTGAGCCTTATTTTTCCGGGATCAAGCGGATCTTCTTTAACGATGCTGCTGAGAATTTTGGCACGGTTCTCTTCAATCAACCGGCTTATTTCCGATAACGAATAATCATTGTGGTTCATCGAAAGCACCAGAATTCCTCCCGGCATTTGAACGGCAGCCGTTTGTGCGAACGATGTGAGGGTATCCTGAACGGTAATCACACCGGCATAAATATCGTCATCATCCAGCACACACACCATCTGTAATTTGTTGTCAGCCGCAACTTTTAAGATGTCGTAAAAGTGCGATGACATGTGCACAAAACAGGACTCGCCCACTAAGTCAAAGTCTTTTAGCTTCTTATCGATGTCATTGGTTTCAAGAATAATTTCTTCAGATACAAAGCCCAGCAGTTTCCCATTTTCAACAACAGGCATGTGGTTGCAGCGGAACTCCTCCATCCACACAATAGCCTTGTGTGCATCGTCACTCGCTTTCAGCGGAGGAATCATTTGGTTAATTAAATCTTCTGCAATCACCAGCTTAATTTTTACTTATATACTTCAGTTGAGCAAAAAGTTTTCGACCAGCGAATTAAATTTTTCCGGATGTTCCATCATGGGCGCATGACAGCATTTATCAATAAAACTCAGCGTTGAATTGGGGATCAGCCGGTTAAATTCGTGAGCCACTGCAGGCGGGGTGATGGTATCGTTCAGCCCCCACACCAGTAGCGTTGGCGCTTGTATGTTAGGAATATCGGTTGCCATGTTGTGCCGTTGTGCCGATTTGGCAATGGCCACAATGCGCAAACATTTTGGAATGCTGTTGGTTGTTTCAAACACTTCGTCAACCAATTCTTTAGTGGCCACTTTCGGATCATAAAAGGTGTAGGCCACGCGCTCCTGAATGTATTGGTAGTTTCCGCGTTTCGGATATGACCCGCCCATACCATCTTCAAATAATCCGGAACTACCTGTGAGAATAAGTTTTTTTACTTTTTGAGGATTTTTGAGGGTGTACACCAATGCAACGTGGCCTCCCAGGCTGTTGCCCATGATCATCATGTTCTCCAGCTTTTTAAAGGCAACGAACTCTTCCAGAAATTTGCGTAACCCTTCGAGCCCCGCTTCTTTAATGGGCATTTCATAGATGGGAAGCATGGGAATTACGACCCTGAAATTTTTTGAAAAGCGGTTTACCACACCTTCCCAGTTACTAAGGGCACCAAACAAACCGTGCAGGAGCAACAGGATTTCCCCCCGGCCTTCATCCACGTATTTGAAACCGTTTTCTTCATGAACTTTCAGTGACATACCAGCTCGGGTTTATGAGTGATAAGTAAGGAAAAAAAATCCAAACAACGATCGGAAAGAATAAGTTTTCAGTTTCCTCCGAAAAGGTCGCTGAAAACCGGAAAAATCTCTGCTATCCACGAGGTTACTGCCGGTGCAAGCGAGGCGATGGTTGGATACAGCCAGGAATCTTTTTGCCAATGGTCGGGAACATGAAATTCAAGAGATGAAAAAATCCAGAATGCCACACTCGCCATAAATGCGGTTTTCAAAATGCCCAAAACAGAACCGGCCACCTGGTCGGCATTTCCTAACACTGTTTTTTCAATGGTAGATTTAAGAAATTTTCCCAGCAAGGAAACAAGGATGATAACAATGAAGAACACAATCCCAAAGGCAACGTAAGGTAAAATGGTGTCGTCAATGTTATAATACCGCACCAGGTTTACCATGGCGATACCCATCAGTTTAAAACCTGCCAAAATTCCCAACACAATTCCCAGCAAAGAAAAAAGTTCGGACAGAAAACCTTTTCGATATCCGCTAAACGCACCGATGATCAGAATAATAATGAGGGCAATGTCAATCTTGCTCAAGATGCCAGCAATTTTTTCACCACCTCTGAAATCATTTTCCCTTCTGCCTGTCCGGCCAGCTTTTTGGTGGCAGTGCCCATAACTTTGCCAACGTCTTGCGGGCCTGTGGCGCCCACCTCTGCCAGAATTTTTTTGAGTTCGGCTGTTAATTCTTCAACCGAAAGTTGTTTAGGGAGATATCGATTGATGACTTCCAGTTGGAAAAGTTCTCTGCCGGCAAGATCGGCCCGGTTTTGTTGTTGAAAAATATCGGCCGATTCTTTGCGCTGTTTGGCGGCCTTCATCAATAATTTATTTTCAGTATCTGATGTAATTTCAGAAACACTTCCTTTTTCTGTTTCGGCCAACAAGATCATCGATTTGATGCTGCGCAGCGCCTCAAGTTCTTCTTTGTTCTTAGCCAGCATGGCTTTTTTAATGTCGCTATCGACCTGTGCTTTTAAGCTCATGGTTTTTTGTTTGTGTCAAAGTTACGTTGTAAAAATTCCAAATAGCAAATTTCAACTTTCAAAACAGATCTCCGCAGGGATTGGGATTTGTAATTTGTAATTTGGAATTTGGAATTAATTTATGACCCGCCTGAGTGTTAACATTAATAAAATTGCCACCCTGCGAAATGCCCGTGGAGGAAATAATCCGGATGTTGTTAAGGTTGCCATAGATTGCGAACGCTTTGGTGCCGAAGGCATTACCGTTCATCCACGCCCGGATGAACGGCATATCCGCTACAACGATGTAATGAAGCTTAAAGATATTGTTTCAACGGAGTTCAATATAGAAGGCTATCCGGATGAACGATACCTGGAACTCATCCGCAAAGCAAAACCAGCGCAGGCTACACTGGTACCGGATGGTCCGCACGTACTTACCTCCAATGCGGGATGGAACACCATTCAACATGCATCTTTTTTAAAAGACGTGGTGAATGAATTAAAACGAAGCGGTACACGCGTTTCAATATTTATAGATCCGGTTGAGAAAATGGCCGAGGGGGCTGCACAGGCAGGGGCCGAAAGAATTGAGTTGTACACCGAACCCTACGCAACGCAGTATCACTTCAATAAGCAGACGGCCGTAAAACCTTATGTGGAAGCTGCCCGCATGGCGAAGTCTCTTGGGCTGGGCATCAATGCCGGCCACGACCTTGACTTGCACAACCTTCAATTCCTGAAGCAATCCATTCCTTACCTCGATGAAGTTTCCATTGGCCATGCCCTGGTAAGCGATGCTTTGTATTTTGGTTTAGAGAATACGATTCAACTTTATTTGCGCCAGTTGAAAGCGTAAATATTTGGTAACTTACCCGTTCAAAGAAAAGCCATGAACCTTAAGAAGAAATTTTCTGAAAGCGATCTAACCCGCATTAAAGCGGCTGTGCGTGAAGCAGAAAGTAAAATTTCAGGTGAAATTGTTCCGGTCATTGTTGGCAAAAGCGGCCACTATACGGTAGCAAATTACAAAGGATGTTTTTTGCTGGCATCGATCGTTTTCGTTTTCATTATCATTTTTGACCGGTATGTACCACAATACGCAGTGTATGACCCGCTGATGATTTTCCTTTTCGTGTTGATAGGCGGCCTGGCAGGGGCTGCATTAGCCAACTACGTTCCCTGGGTAAAACGGATGTTGCTTTCCCAGCAACACCTCGATCACGCTACCCGCCAGCGGGCCGAAAATGCTTTTCTGGAAGAAGAAGTTTTTAATACCCGCCATCGTACCGGCATTATGATTTTCGTTTCCTTTTTTGAACATGAAGTGATTGTGATGGCCGACAGCGGAATCAGTAAAGTGGTGGAACAAAAAGAATGGGACAAAATTGTAAACACCCTCACGACCAATATCCGTAAAGGAAAAATTGTGGAGGGGCTTGAACAGGCGTTGAAACGTTGTGGAGAAATATTATTGGATAAGGGCTTTGTTATTGAAGCAGATGATAAGAATGAACTGCGTGACGACCTCCGGATTAATTAATCAAACGAACAAGCATCAATTTTCAATGAACGGTTGGCTTAAAGTATTAGTAGCGGCAATTTTAATGGTTATTGCGCAGGTTGTTTTTTCGCAACGGGCAATTCCTCCGTTGGCAGGGAAACGAATCCACGATGAAGCGCAAATTTTGTCACCGCATACAGTTCAGCAACTGGAAGCACAGCTAAAGATTCATGAAGACTCAACCGGTAACCAGATCGCTGTGTTAATCATTCCTTCCTTAGAAGGTGATATTTTGGAGGAGTATGCCCTGCGGGTAGCACATACAGAATGGAAACTTGGCACCGGCAAAAACGACAATGGTGTATTGCTCCTGATTGTGCAGGACGACCATAAAGTAAGAATAGAGGTAGGGTATGGATTAGAAGGCGTGCTGACAGATGCACTCACCAGCAGGATTATCCGCAATGAATTGGCCCCGAATTTCAGAAGAGGCGATTACGATGCCGGAGTTTTGCTGACGGTAAATGCCATTGTTCGGGCGATTGGAGGCGAGTACAAATCAGACGGAACACCAAACAGGGTGGGGGGGAAGAAACCAAGAAGTTCATGGCTAACGATTGTCATTATTTTTGGTGTTATTATTCTGATCAGCCGCTTGCGCGGAGGTGGTAATTCACGCGGCAGCGGATGGTCGTCAGGAGCGGGATGGTACGGAGGAGGTTTTGGAGGAGGAAGCAGTGGCGGAGGCGGATTTGGCGGGTTTTCCGGTGGCGGTGGTGGCTTTGGCGGTGGCGGTAGCAGTGGCAGCTGGTGATTCCGAAAATCTATTTTGGGGAATCAAAAAAATCATGGTAATCCTTGAATCCTGCCAATCCTGATTAATTTTGGCCTTTCATTTTACCTTCCATTATTTACCATGAAAAAGGATAAACAAATCTTTGACCTGATTGAAAAAGAAAAGCAACGTCAGGAGAATGGCATTGAACTGATTGCTTCCGAAAACTTTACCTCGTTACAGGTAATGAAGGCGCAAGGCACAGTGCTTACCAACAAATATGCGGAAGGGCTGCCCGGCAAACGATATTATGGAGGTTGCGAGGTGGTGGATGAAATTGAACAGCTGGCGATCGATCGTGCCAAGGAACTTTTTGGAGCCGAATGGGCAAATGTTCAGCCTCACTCCGGTGCCCAGGCAAATGCTGCCGTGATGTTGGCGGTTTTAAAAGCAGGAGACAAAATTTTAGGATTTGATCTTTCACGTGGAGGCCACCTCACCCATGGATCTCCCGTTAACTTTTCAGGGAAATTGTATCAGCCTTCTTTTTATGGTGTAGAAGAAGCCACCGGGAAAATTGATTTTGATAAAGTAATAGAAACAGCCAAACGCGAAAAACCAAAGCTGATTATTTGTGGAGCTTCTGCGTACAGTCGCGATTGGGATTACAAAAAATTGCGTGAGGCAGCCGATGCCGTTGGCGCTTTGTTACTGGCCGATATTTCGCATCCTGCCGGATTGATTGCCCGTGGTTTGCTTAACGATCCGATGGAACACTGTCACATAGTTACCACCACCACGCATAAAACACTGCGTGGACCGCGTGGAGGGCTGATCCTGGTAGGAAAGAATTTTGATAACCCATGGGGATTAAAAACCCCGAAGGGAGAAATCAGAAAAATTACCTCCATTCTTGATTCGGGGGTTTTCCCCGGAACACAAGGAGGCCCGCTGGAACATGTGATTGCCGCCAAGGCGGTGGCTTTTCAGGAAGCGCTGTCAGACGAGTATTTTAAATACATCGTTCAGGTTACAAAAAATGCAAAGGCCATGTCAGACGCCTTTGTTGCGAAAGGATATAAAGTAATATCAGGCGGTACCGATAATCATCTGATGCTGATTGACCTTCGATCTAAAAACCTGACGGGCAAACTGGCAGAAGAGTCGTTGATCAAAGCCGACATTACCATTAATAAAAATATGGTTCCGTTTGATACCCAGTCTCCGTTTGTTACTTCCGGAATCCGGATTGGATCACCAGCCATTACCACCCGCGGACTAAAAGAAAAAGATGCCGTGAAAGTAGTTGACCTTATCGATGAAGTACTTCAGGCACCGGAAGACGACAGTAATTTAAAGACAGTGAAACGCAAGGTGCGCGCACTGATGAAGAAATTTCCATTGTATTGATTTGTTGAAGGCAAGTAATGAGTGATGAAAAAGAAATGACCTTCCTCGATCACCTCGAGGAGTTGCGGTGGCATGTAATTCGTGCATTATTGGCGGTGGTGATCTTCACCGTTGTAGCGTTTTTAAACATTGAATGGATTTTCAGCAACATTGTTTTTGCCCCCGCCCAAATCAACTTTCCAACCTTTGGATACATGTGTAAAATGGGGCAGTTGGTTGGGATGAGTGACTCCCTGTGTATAGCCGAACTCCCGTTTATTGTTCAAAGCCGTAACATGACAGGCCAATTTATGATGTCGATCACAGCCTCATTTGTGATCGGATTGATCGTAGCCTTCCCTTATGTGATTTGGGAGTTATGGCGATTTATCAGACCGGGACTGGAAACGAAAGAGAAAAAATTTTCAAGAGGAGCCGTATGGGCCGTTTCATTTCTTTTTCTGTTGGGTATCATGTTTGGATACTTTTTACTGTGCCCGATTACCATTTGGTTTTTATCAACGTATTCGATCAGTCCGCTCATCCGAAATGAGTTTGATATCACTTCTTACGTTTCAACAACCTCCAGTTTGGTATTGGGTTGCGGAATATTATTTCAGTTCCCGGTCATCATTTATTTCCTTTCCAAAGTTGGTATCGTGACACCTGAGTTGATGCGAAAATACCGAAGGCACTCAATTGTAGGAATTATTGTTTTAGGTGCCGTTATAACACCTTCGGCCGATCCGTTTAGTCTTACTGTGATTTCGTTACCTTTATATTTGTTATTCGAAATAGGTATCTTAACCTCGGCTATTGTAGTAAGGAGGAAGAAAAAAGAAGCGGCATTACACCCACCAGACTGATGAAACAGAAAATTGCAATAGGGGCAGATCACGCAGGATTTGAGTACAAGGAGCTTTTGAAAAGGTATTTAGAAAAGAACGGCTATACTGTAAAAGATTTTGGAACGTTTTCACTTGACTCAGTCGACTACCCTGATTTTGCCCACCCGGTTGCATCCGGTGTAGACAAAAACGAATTTGATTTAGGTCT
>Ga0268299_1001582_pt1 | contig 37433 bp, 34 predicted proteins | sample NOBtaG_FD_193484 | JGI IMG/M metagenome (GOLD analysis project Ga0268299, IMG submission 193484) | Activated sludge microbial communities from bioreactor in Nijmegen, Gelderland, Netherland - NOB reactor | ecosystem: Engineered > Bioreactor > Aerobic > Activated sludge | place: Netherlands... | reverse complement strand
TAATGGTGCGACCATTTAGCATATGACCATTGAATTGAGAAATAGCACTTTCGCCTTCACTACGATCAGATAGTTCAACAAAAGCAAAACCGCGAGATTGACCTGTATCTCTATCAGTCATGATTTTTAAGGATTGAATATTGCCTACTTGAGAAAATAAAGCGGATAGTTCCCCTTCAGTAGTAGAAAAAGCTAGATTACCAACGTAGAGTTTCATAAATAAAAAATACCTTTCTTGGGTTTAAGAAGAACTGACAAACTAATAAACTAAATATCCAACTGTAGATACCAAAGGGAATGGAATGGGAATTAGAAACCTATCCTTCGCAATAGCGAAAACATTGCCAATTTTCCAAGATATTCAACATCAGAAGTTTTTTGATAGCAGTTCTCTAAAAATATAAATTTTAGGTGTTTAACACCCCTTCTGTTTTGCTAAAAGCATTTTAGTATAATTTTGTAGCAAAACACAAATTTTTATTTCCTAGAAAATGCAAAAAAATAATAAACTCTTTAGAATAAAGTGTTTAAAAATGCAAAAATTTTTAATTTAAGGCAATTATTAGCAGTATATATGATATTTTTACTCTTAAGACAAAAAATCGATCCCTTAAAAGTAGAATAAAACAAGATAATTAAAAATTAATTTACAGGTTTTGAGTTATAAACATAATCACCCTCAGGAGTTTTACTTTCCCAAAAGCTATTATCTTCATATTCAATTTTCTTAATCCTAAAGCCTAGTTTAACTTTTGTAGGAATAGAAGCTGTATTATAAAAAATAGTTTCTTCTATTTTTTCCTCATTACTAGGTTTAATCTTCTTTTTACTCTTAAATTTATTTGAGACAGGCTTATTTTGTGTATTAAGGAAAGATGCTTCCCATTCAATTGATTTGATAGTCTTATCACTAGAGGGGTTTTTAGCTACTAAAACAAAGGCTACTTTTTGTTGGCTCCCTACACCACTACCAATAGCCCCACCAGATGCCCTCATGTTCCCACCAATTCCAGTAGCTGTAATATTTCCTGTCCCTAAACCGTTAGCATTACCTACTACTAGCTCTAAGGCAAGTACATCTAAAGGCCAAGGAGATTCTGTATTAGTTGCATCTTGGCAAAGAAAGGGCTTATTTAATAATAAAATTAACAGTAAAGTTAATAAAATTTTTCGTGCTGCCATAGCAGCAACTCCTTAAAACTACAAGTTTGTGATTAAGTTAGGTTATTTAGATCTGTAGAATTATTTAGATTTGTAGTGTTGGGATAATTATATATATTTTTTTATCTTTCAGACAAGTAACAAGTGGAAAAATAATTAAAACTTAATAAATTCATAATAATTACCCTAGTTATTTATATTACTTAGCACAACTTAAAGGTGTGCGGTTAAGACGTAGCCTGCTATCATATTGTTTCTTGGTAAAAGGATTGCTCAATACACGATAAGCAGAACAAATATAGCTATAAAGCTTTTCTAATTTTGGAGCTAGATCTAAGTTGTATTTACATAATTCTGCGTTAGCTTCAGGATGAAATTTCTTTGTAGCTTCCATATAAGCTTGGCGAATTTCTGAATCTTTTGCATATGCACTAACCCCTAATAAGGCATAATAATTAATATTGTCAAGGCTATACATAATAGACTCTACTTCATAACAAAACATAGCAGCATTTTGAAAATTATATATTCCTACGCTGGCATGTAATTCATTAAGTAATCGACCTATAGAATCTATATTATGATCTGTTTTCTTTTCATCCATTGACCATTTTAATAGTCCTACTACTAACAAACCGCATAGGGCTTTTAATACTTCTAGTTCTGGCAAACAATTTAATAAAAGTAGTTCTGCAATAGAAATATTGGTACTAATCCGAGATAAAATAAAAGCTTCTTTTGGAGTTAAATTTATTGTTTTAGTTATTTCATTAGGTATAGGATTCAGTATTACTGTGCGTGAAAAGTCACCTAGCCAGCTTTTTAGTAAACAACTATCTTCTAGTTTTCGGATTGCCTTAAATACCAAGTCTATAATTGGTAAAGATGCTTTGTTAGGTAGTATATTAATAGACTCACAACGTAGTTCATATTGGCCTGATTGCCAATTAAAAAGTGAAAGAGCTATTTGAGAAATTTGTAATGTATGTAACTCTTTTAGTTCTGTAGGGGAAATAATTTTTAGTCTAAGTAACGCTTCACTAAAAGAACAACTATTTGTAAACATTTCATCTCTGGCTTGTTGAAAATCACTAGGGGCAATATTACTAATGCGTATTACCAAATCATTAAGCTGATCTATAATTTCTGTACTATTAGCAGCAATAATATTACCTTGATGAAAGACAATGTTTTTAGTCACCTTTTCATTAGTACAAATCAGAGAACCACTTAAACCATCACGTAAAATTCTTTGCAAAAGAAAAATAAAAGGCTGTTCTTTTAAGTTACCAAATTCTATAGAAGTTTTACCATCATTTGTATCTTTTTCTTGTTTTTCCTGTTCGTTAAAAAGTGTTGGCAAAGAAGCACAATCAAAACTCAACGGATTAGGTGTTTTTGAGATATATTGAGGACGAGGAGAAATTGGATTACCAACAATTTTAGGTAATGGTGGTAGAAGTTGAAGCCTCCATTTTAACTCGCCTGCACTATGTAACCTTTTATTTGGATCAGGAATCAACAAATCATTAATAATACTAGCAAATTCTTTACTAACATTAATAAACGGTTCCCATTGACCTTCTTTTGGTTTAATAGCTGAGCTAATAGACTCACTAGTAAGTAGCCTAAGTATAGTCGCTCCTACAGAATATAAATCGCTTTGTGTCACTGCATTTCCAGCAATTTGTTCTGGGGCAGTATAGCCTGGAGTATAAATTAAGGTTTTATTTGGATGATTTTCTACAGATTGGCAAACTGCTCCAAAATCAATTAATAATATTTTGCCGCTTTCATGCCTCATTAAGTTTTCAGGCTTTATATCTCGATGAATAATTATAGGATTGTGTGTATGTAAGTATTCTAAAATCTCAGCAAGTTCCACAAGTAAAGCACGAGCCTCTTTTTCATCAAATGGATAATTTCTTTCTATTACTTCTTCAGCTAATGTTTTTCCTGGAATAAAATCTTGTACTAAGTAGGAATAACCCTGGTCAATAAAATAGGCATATAATTTAGGAATACCAGGATGTTTTAATTTTAATAGCACTTCAGCTTCACGCTTAAATAATCTTTCTGCTATTTCATTGGTTTCTGGATCATAAGTATTATTGTCAAATAATAATTTTAATTGTTTTAAGACACGTACTTCCTTAAAACAATCTAAATCTTGCACTAAATAAGTGATGCTAAAACCACCTTTACCTAGCATTTTTTTAATTTGATAACGATAACCAACTAAAGAATTTATTGATAAAGCCTGACAGTTAGGACAATGAGTTTCATTACTTGACCATTGGTTAATACAGCTTATATTAGCGCAAGTTGCCATGAGCTATCCTTTCTGCGGTTGGCTAGAATAATTTGCTAGGCTAGCATCGTTAAATCTGCAATCATAATGCCAATATTAATGATTGAAAAAAATAAATTTTTCTTCTTATAAATCAAATGCTTGAGAGTCAGTAAATCTAATAATAGCTTAAGATAGGTAAGCAAAATGCTCTATTAATGCTATGTAAAATATTCATAGTGGTGTGTAGAGAATACATAGTTTCTAACTTTGTAAGTGAAAAAAAAGATAAAAAATAAGTTTAACTAATAGTTAAAAACCCTAACATGATCATATAGTTAAATAGTGATTTTACTAGCCAAAATGACTTACTAAAATGGCGAAGTTTTATCATTAGTTTTTAATTTTTAAGCTTTTAAGACTTTTTCTAAGAAAGATAAATCTTACTTGCTCAGTAGTAAAAAACCGATGTATATTTTTTCATTAACATTTAAGGAGAAACTTTTTCATGCAGTTTAACAAATTCCTATATTCCATAATGATTTGTGTTATTTTGCTTACAAGTTATAACTTTGTTTTAGCAGAAGAGCCTGATGAAAAAGAAAATAATACTAAAACTATAAAATCTACAGAAAAAACACCTGATACATCCACAAATAAAAAAATTACAGTTAATGGGGTAAATATAGTTTTTACAGGCAATAATGAGGCATTAATAGAAATTAATGGACAAATGGTAAAAATTGATACAGCAACACAAAGTGTTGTTGGAATGTCTGATGATTTGACTAAATCCATAGTAGAAAATGCAACACCCAATTCTACTACTAATGAAAGTACTACTAGCGAAAATACTACAGCCAGTAACGAAGGCCAAACCTCTGAAGAAGTTGAAAATATAGAGCCTAATCCAGAAGACCAATATGCTTATGAACTAGTTAATGTACCTACGCCTAAGCGTTATGAAAAAGGTGCTTTTAGCGTTCATTTTACACATAGATTTACTCAGTCCCCTTTCTTAAAATCATTTTCAGACCTATTTGGATTTGATAGCTTTTCGCTGTCAGGATTTGGTTTTAATTATGGTATTACTAATCGAATTTATGCCAAAGTTTATAGAACTCCTCTTTTTCGCACTATAGAAATGGGTGGAGGCGTTCACCTAGTCCAACAAAGTAAGAAAGTTCCTGTAAGTGCTACCTTTTATGCTAGTGTTGAAGGACGAGATAACTTTGATGAGCATTTTACAACTAATATTTCTGGTATGTTTGGCCGTTCTTTTTCACGCTATGGAGCAGTGTTTTTTGCTCCAACGGTTTCATTTAATAATAATGCCATTCCTGGTAGTAATCCTGGCAATACAAATACAACAGGTTCTTTTGGATTTGGTGGGCAAATTAATTTTAGACCTACAGGAAGTTTTGTAATGGAATTTGTTCCACGTGTTGGTTATAAATCCCCTGGCTCTGTTTCATCTGTTGCATTTGGTTTGCAGAAACGCACCTACCGACACACTTTTACACTTACTGTTTCTAATAGCCAAGCCACCACAACTAGCCAATATAATGCCGGTTTTGGTTCAATTACAGATCGAAAAGAATTTGCTAGAGGCTTAGTTGTAGGTTTTAATATCTATCGTCGTTTCTTCTAAATTAGTTAGCAAGGTTGCTTGGCATAAACTACTAGATATAATGCAATTTATCCCAAATTAAATAGTGGGATAAATTGTATTGTGATGATATTAGGCAAAATAAAAACAGAGAAAAACTTCTAAATTATTTTGATTTGTTCAGAACTAACTGCTTTGTTTAACCCATAAAGAACTTCTTCTTTAGTTTTATTGCAAATAATTAAATACTTTTCAGGAATCCCTTTTCTACGAAATTCTTTTTTAATCCTTGAAATAGGCTGTAACCAAGCATCACTTAAATCTTTTTTATGGAAGAAATATTTTATAAGGCGGCAATTCCTCTCTGCCGTGAACGACAGGACATCCTTGCTCGTTTTCTTGGTGAAACTATTTCACAAATTTGATTTGCTGCAACTTGATTATCTTTAATAAAGCGTATGTCTGATAATGTATTACCGTCAGACGCTTTGAGTAGAAAAATATTGTTTTCAGAAAAGTTAATTTTTTGTGAGTCAATAGCAAAATCTTTGCAAAACTGCCAAAATTTACCTGTTTTTGGATCTAAAAGTGTTTGCCTAGTCTTTTCATAACCCTTTAGTGTTGTAATAGCAAAAATCTCATCTACAAACTCGCCACGTTGTTGAGTCAAAATATAAAGCGTTTCTGTAATACTTTGAGGTGTTAGCCCAACAACACAAAGCAGTATATTCTTCATTCTATTTAAGTGTTCAGTAACATAAATAAAAATATTAAATCTTAAGTCTAAAGCGATAGCACAAGTTATATTTAGGTTGCTACTTAAATATAGCTTGAGGAGCTTTATATTCCTTGTCCCAACCATCCCAAGCAACATCTGTAGCACCAATAACATAAACTACCACTTTCCATTTCCCAGCTTCTTTATGCAGCAAAGCACATATCCCATCATCAAAAAGACCTTCTTCTAGAGCTTCTCTATAAGGAGTAACTTTATAATCAATAGCTTTTCCATCAACACCTTGCGGTTGGCCCCTCATAAATGCCCAGTCTCTTTGTGTTTTTAAGCTATCAACTTTAAATTTTACTTTTTGTTTTAACTCTTTTTCTACAGGCTCTCTTAAAGTATCCAAGATCAATGTTCTTTCCTGACTTCCTACTTTTGGACTTAATACCTGTTCTTGTACACGTCCTTCTATAGGTTTTTCTAATATTGTAGTAATTGTAATTAGTATTAGAAATATTATGATTTTTTTCATAGATTCCCTATAACTACATATTATTTACTAATTTAATATATTATTTTATATCATAATTTTATATCGTAATTTTATATCTTATTTTAGATTTTTATACTAATTCTATTTTTATGTCTTTTAGTTAAATTTATAAACTAGTAAAAGCCTAAATAAGTTTGAGGGTATTTAGATAAAAAACTAAATACCCTCTGCTACATCAATTATTCTTACTATCTACCCAATTATTTTTCAAGCTATTTCTAACTAATTAGTGTTGAGATCCGCAGCGAGCCACGTCAATTATTCCTACCATGTCAACTGCTTTACAGCAACAACAAACACAAATGGATAAGTCTTAACCCGCAGCGAGCCACGTCAATTATTCCTACAGCAATGCAAGCCAAACAATTTACGGCGAGAAAAGCTTTAAGTCTTAACCCGCAACGCGTCACGTCAATTATTCCTACGAACCCTTGCCGGGGTTGTAGTCGGCTTCTTCTTCGTTTGTCTTAACCCGCAACGCGTCACGTCAATTATTCCTACGAGACCAATGCTGATATTTCCCAAGAGAAGTTGTATGTCTTAACCCGCAACGCGTCACGTCAATTATTCCTACCCTTGCTCTCGCTGCTTCTACCCATGCCCTAGAAATTAGGTCTTAACCCGCAACGCGTCACGTCAATTATTCCTACAGCATGTGGCTGTAAGAGCAATATTTAGAAGTATTTAAATGGCCTAGATCGCTAACCCCTGTTTTTGGCTTAAAGCGTTTGTTAGGTTTTTTGTAGACTAAGACCATAAATTTATCTTAAACTTATGAAAATACTGTGTTTGTAAGTTTTCGCTAAACTATCCATTATTTTGCTATTTTGGAGGTTAGCGAAACTAGATACTTAAGCAATTTACAGTATCTAGTTTTCTTTGTCAAAGCTTTTTTAGCATTAAATTTGCGAAATCTTAACACATCTTTTTGCTAGCTATTGTTTATATTTGGCAAATGTTGAGCCAGCAAGTTTGCTGGACACACAAATAAAAATTTTTCTTGTATATTTCTTGCAAAGCTTATCACTAATTGAAAAGAGGAAAAATTTTTATGTTACAAACATTAAATAATGGCAAAAAAAATCTCTTTTATATCAACAAATAAGTAATATTTAATTAACAAAAAACAATTTGAAATAAATGAAACTGCTTGTTGCTAAAATACCGTTAGAGCGTGCAGATAGCGGTTGCTATTACGAACTTTGTCAAGCTTGCAGCATAACAAGTTATTAGAATAGGTAAAGCAAAAGATTTTCTTAAAGAAGAAATATTTGTTTTCTAAAAAATAGTATAAGTCTATGTAAGACTTAAGAAAATAACTTTTATAAACCATAAAGAGGTATTGCTATGATAGAAAATTTAATTAAAAATGAAGTTTGTCTAAATGAATATGAAATTTCTAAACCTTATATTTACAAAAACTTAACAATATTTTTGCTTTGTGGAGAAGATAAAATAAAAGGAAAAAGTTTTTGGACATTGCAAGAAGCTATGGAGCAGGAAAAAGTTATTGTTCATGAAACAGGAAGTGTAAACAGATTAGAAATTGAGAGCCTTTTGCTAGATGAGGAAATATTTATTCAGTCAGGGGATATAGTAAAAGGAGGTAAGCAAGATAGAGTATTTGCTTTTGATTTTATAGTGCCTGCAAAGTCTGGGAAAATGCCAATAGATGCTTTTTGTGTGGAAAAAGGCCGTTGGAATCAGCGAGGCAGGGAATCTTCAACACGTTTTACTACATCATCAGACCGCGCTGTTACTAGAGACTTAAACATCTCAATTAAGCATACTCCTTCACAAAGTGCTGTTTGGAACACTGTAGGCAATACTCAACGTTTTTTGACAGGTAGTTTAGGCCGTAATGTTGAGTCAAGAGAATCTGCATCTAGTTTGCAACTTACACTTGAAGATCCTAGTGTTAAACAAGCTACAACTGAATACTTAGATAATCTTTCTGGTGTGATTGATAATCATTTTAGCGTTTTAGGTTATGTAGTAGCAATAAATGGAAAACTTACAAATAGTGATATATATATTTGCAATGGACTTTTTAGAAAATTATGGCCTAAACTCCTTAAAGCAGGAGCAGTTGAAGCTATTATTCATAAACAAGAAACAGTATTTAAGCCAGAAATTAGTGTTAATGAAGTAAAAGAATTTTTACTTAATAAACCATTGCCACAAGTTTCTGAAAAAGTAGTATCAAGCCGCATTAAGATGACCACACAAGAATTTATAGATAAAATTCGTTTTGATACTATGGATTTAGAAAACCAAACTTGTGTGCATACTAATTTTATTACTAAGTAAGATAAATTAGATAAAACCAAGTCTAATTAGTCAATATCTATTCCTAAAGCACGTAATTTTTCAGCTAATTTATTGGCTCTATTTTTTTCTTCTTCTAACAGCTTTTCAGCTTGTTCAGCACGAAGGCGTTCTTGTTCAGTGCGAAGACGTTCTTGTTCAGTCCGTTCATCACCTGTTGGGAGAAGGTTGCCTTGGATGTCCCAAGCACGTAGCCAAAGAGCATCCATACCTCTATAAATACCAGACCAGATGCCAAATTCTAAGCTTAATTGGTTGATAACAAAGCGACCTTGTTCATTAGTAGGCATTAAAGAATAATGGCCTGCTGATAGTTGGTAAAACTCAAGGCTAGAATTAAAAGCATCAAAGATACCGTAAAAAGGAATACGTAAGATTTGCTCATAGATCCAGAATTTACCTTGATAAGGTGTAGTGTTTCGTTCTTCGCTACCGTCACCTGAAACAAACTCAATAACTAAAAAAGGCGGTATTAACTCTTGCCACATAACATAGCTACGACGAAAACGGCCTTTTAACATTTTAGGAACATTAGGAACATAAAACCAATCAGGACTTATAGCCCCACGTAGAGGATTTTCATCAGGATTAGGTATTCTCCAGTATATCCCACAATCTTGACCTATACAGTAATTTCCATCTGTATGTTGTTTTATTAAAACAGGCTCTAAAGTATCAGTAAGAAGTATGCTTTGAGGGTGTTCTTGAAAATTATTCACAGGTATCCCATCCCTATCAGGTAAATCTTGGTCGGTTGGCAAAGATTTTGGCAAAATTTCTTCAATTATTTGTGGGTGTTGGGTTATTGTTTCACTCATAATATTTGTCTTTTCACTTGCAAACGGTTTATTTACTATATTTTAACTAATTTAAAGAGTTTTGAGAAAGATTTGGTTTTACTTCTTTTAGCTTTGTTAATGAAAAACGACTAAATAGAACATTTGAACTACGTGGAGAAGATGCTATAGAAATCATTCCCAAACTAATATCCTTAAAGAAAATAAAATTTGCTAATCTATTTTCAATGAAAAAAGCTCCATGATAGAAATTTTGCTTAATCAATCCAATTACACATAGGTTAGTAATTTTTGCATCTGGTTTTATGACTAATTGTTGAGCCACTTGTTGAAGAGTTGTTGTTAATTCAGGAAATTTAACTCTTTTGCCTAAGTCCATAAATTTACTATTTTCTCCAAAATGGTCAAAAAAATAATTCCAAGGATCTTTAAAGTTTTCAGCAGAAACCATTTTTTCTTTTAGAATTTCTAACTTTTTCAAATCTAGCATAGTAAAACCTACCTTAGCTTATTAATCTAATATAAATTTGCATTCATTTTATGTTTTTTAGCCATTTAAGGTATTTAATTTATTTTTATTTACTTAGTTTAGCAAGCTAAGGTTAAACTTGGCAATCAGCTAGTAAATAGAAATTTATCTAAAATTAAGTATTTTAGATATTTATTTCTTCTAATTCTTCTTCTTCTATAGCTGTAGTATCAATAACATTAACCTTATTAGCATAATTTACTGTAGGTTCTTGATTACGTGCTTCTATTTCTGTAGCTAGCTCTATTTTATGTAGATTAGGTAAATTATAAGGTAAAAGTTTACACAGTCTTTTTATCACGGTTTTTTTAGCCATTTCGTCATAATCTGTTGTCCAGGGGCCGGAACTAGAGCTACGAGATTTTGAGCGTATATGGTCTACTTGTACTTTGCTCATTACTACATGTTTAAGAACTCCATTGACAAGACGGGCAATAGCATAAACGGCAATAAAGTTACCACGAGGTTTTCTTATAGAAGCTTCATGTTCAATATTTGGGTGTGAGCCAAGCACATATCTAAAACGGTCATTTTCATAAACACATTCAGCACTAACATCTAAGACAAACCCGCTTTCAATTACTAATTGAATATATCCCCTATAACCTATTTGCAATTTAGCTTCATTGCCAAAAGGTACTAGCCATGCAAGTCCTAGTTTATTAACTGGTAGACCCAAAGTTGCAGCATCATAAGCAGCTAAAGCAATAGATTCAGGTGAACATTTTTGTAAGCTTGGACTGCTTGCTACAGTTGCAATTACGCTACTAATTTCTTGATCAACGTTTCGATTTTTAGGAAGAGCTTGGATTAATTTATCTCGGAATTTACCTAAAGTTACAGAAATTTTATTTAAGGGCTTTTCTTGTGTTTGGGTCATTAATGTAGACATAATTTATTCCTTTTGTCAGATAAAATACTTTGTACATTTTAGTTAAAGTAAAAAGTTAGTAGCTTAAGAAATTTTTCTTAAGCTACTTGTTTAGTGGGTGTTAAGACTACAGGTTCTTCTACTTCAAATTCTTCAAAATCCCAGAAATTTACAATGGGTGTATTATTTAAAGATTTAGGTTGTTCTTCAAAAATTTCTTGGGCTATTTCTTCGCTAAGTTGGCGAATTTTTTGAAAACTTGTAATTCCTTCAGCATCAATTAATTTTGCCATAATTTTATCTGCTCGCAGAATTATTTCTGTTTTATTTTAATTTAATAAGAGTAGATAACTTTTTACTAAAAAAAACGTCATAAAAAAAGCAATTAACACTTCGCTTATATTACACTAAATAAATTAAATAAATCAATATATTTTGCTGTTATTTTGTTTGTTATTACAATTTATATAAAACGGATAGATGCAAAAAATAAAAAAGCCCAGTCAAAATGCTGGGCTTTTTGTTGGAAATTATTGAAAAATACTGTTAATTAAGGCGAATCAGGCTTTTACCAACAGAAATTTTATTATCAGGATTTCTAACGGTTATTTCTACAGTGCCGCCTTTAGGTATCAGATCGCCTATAGTTTTTCCGCTAATAGAGCCTTTTTTCTTTTTCTTTACTAAAAATCTGGTAGCTTCTTTAGTGAATTTCAATTGGTATTCATCCGTACCATCTACAATTAAAACCGCTCCAAGTTGGATAAAGGAGGAAGCAGCATCTAAGAAAATTGTATTTTTAGTAAAAATAGGATTTCTAATTACTGGAAGTTCTGTTCCCGTAGGTTGCGAACCTCCGCTCATTTGTCCATTGCCAAAAAAGCTAGTTACTGAGTAAGTGAAATTACCAGATGAGCTTGCTCCTACAGTTGTAGTATCTACAAAAGCTAGATCATCAGGATCTAAAGTAGCAACTAGGTTTTCATCTTTAACCAGATCATTTGTTGTAAGTGGGGGTTGATCTGATGTTGGAGTTGGCAAACGGTAGACTTTATAACCAGCTAGATCGCCATCAGCTAAAGGATTAGGTTGACTAACTAGTAAGTTAGTTAAATTAGCATTAGCAGGTTGAGGGCTAGAGGGTTTTAGCTCACTAGCAATTACTCTAACATTTTGAGGAGGAAGAACTTGACCTATTGGAGGCGGGTCAAAAGTAATAATTACTCGCAAAGCGGCTTGGCGCACTAGTAAAGTTACGGTTTGAGTTACAACCGAGTTTGCAGATTGACCAGTAATGATAATTACATAAGTACCTGGTAGAGTATCAGCACTTGTTCTTATGGTCATAAAAGTATTTCCACCAGCATTAACAGTAATGGAGGCAAAATTAATTTGAATATTTGGATTTGTTACACTAGCACTTAAATTTACAGGTTGGTTAAAACCATTGCGACCTACTACACCAACAGTAAACATAGTTGCTTCACCACTTGCAATAGCACGGGAATTAGGGGCAATTGCTAAAGAGAAAGGATCATTTGTTGGCGGTGTAACAGTTAATGTAAAGAGAGCCGTTTTTACTATTGAACCAGATGTTCCAATAATTTTAATAGTGTATTGACTAGGTAATGTATTGGCTGTAGTAACTACAGTAGCAGAAACATTTCCATTAGCCATAACACTATTATTTGTAAAAATTACTTGGAGCGTGCTATCTGGAATTTCTGTTGTCAGGTTAACTACGTCTGCAAAAGAGTTTTGGCCTAAAATACTTAGATTAAAGGAAGTCACCTTACCAGCAGAAATAGTCTGGGAGCTAGGGTTAAGTGTTAGAGTAAAATCACCTGTTAAAGCAGGAGTAACGGTTAAGGTAAATGTTGCTGTTTTAGTAATTCCACCACCACTAGCAGAAACTCTTAATAAATAATCCTTTACTTCTGTATTTGTATTTGTTCTAACTGTAATACTAGTAGTTCCATTAGCTGGTATAATGTTGTTAGTAAAACTAATAGTTATATTCTCAACACTAGTTGCCGAAAGAGAAATATTTCCCGTAAAACCACCCATAGCAGTTGCACTTAGAGAAAAATTAGCTGTTGAGCCAGCCATAACAGATTGTGTTGTAGGTAATAGAGAAATATTAAAATCTCCAGGGCTTTTAACTATTAGGCTAACTCTAGCACTACGTTGTATTTGACCTGTTGAGCCAAGAATATTTATATCATAAGTGCCAAAGGGCGTATTAGCTCCAACATTAAGTGTTACTCTTGAAGTAAGACCTGCTCTAATAACATTACTATTTATGCTTGTTGTAATGTTGGGATTTGAAGATGTGACAACTAAATTAACCGCATCAGTAAAATTATTAGTAGCATTAAGCGAAATATCAAAACTAAGAGTTTGTCCTTGAGAAGCTGTTAAAGAGCTAGGATTTACTACTAAAGAAAAATCAGAAGCTGCATTAACGAAAACTGTTGTTGAAACCCGTTTTTCTACACCATTTGACCTAGCAATAATAGTTACTGGATAAGAACCTGCTTGAGTATCACGCGAGGTAGAAACTAAAAGACGTGTTGCTCCGCTACCAGTTATAGAACTATTGGCTAAAGATGTTGTTAAGTTACTTTGCGTAGTTAAATTAACTGGTTGGTTAAAACCATTTATTGCCGATATGTTAACAACAAGTTCTATTTGCTCGCCTGCATTAATTGTAACTGCATCATTATTAATGCTTAGTAAGAAATCTGGTACTACTCTAACTTCAATGCTAGCATTAGCTGTAGCAATGACAGAGTTATTTAACCTAGCTGTTAATGTTATTGGATAAATACCTGCTGGTGCAGTAGCAGGTATATCAACTAGTAATGATGTAGAACCAGGAATAGAAATAGTAGAGTCAGTAAAGTTAGCAGGAAATTGGCTACTTATGGCTATGGTTATGGGATCTTGTGGAGGTTGAGAGTCATTTAACGAAACTGCAACTAAAAATTCAACAGTTTCACCTTGGTTTGCAACAATTCTTTCTGGACTAATTTCTAAGGACAGATTTACTTCAGAAACTTGGATAGTAACAGATTGAGTTTTGCTTATATCACCACCAAACCCATTTACATTAATTGTATAAGTACCAGGTTTAACATTTTGTGAAACAGCTACAGCCATATTTATATTAGCTGGCGGTACAACTTGATTAGGTGAAAAAGTGACCGTTATTCCACTAGGTGCTGAAGCAGAAAAATTAATAGGTGAGTTAAACTGGCCTGTTGCAGTTAAAGATATAGAAAAATTACCAGTGCCTCCAACATTAATTGTTCTAGTAGTTGGACTGATAGAAAAATTAAAATCTCTTTGTGTTTGTGCTTGGTTTGTTGTAGTAGTAAGTAGTGCAATTATTGTGAATATTATAGTTAAAGATAATAGACGATATTGGTTGATAATTGAAAATATTGTCATAAGGGTTTCTCCTTTAGAGCATATAGGGGGGCTTTTATAAGTAGGTTTTTGTTAATAGGTTTGTGTTGCTAACAGTTGCTTTAGTTCCTCCTTAGTTTTTTAGAAGGTGGTTTTTAAGTTGAAGTTGCTTTTTGGTAACTTTCCAAAAACAAAAGCCAAGAACGTAAACTCTTAGCTTTTGTTTTAAGAATTAATCTTTAATTACTTAGTTATTCCGCTATCAACTATTTTTCCATTGTCGCTAATAGTTTGAAATGAAATTTCTTTGTCGTTAATTTCTACTAACATAAAATGCCAGCCTACATAGCTTTCTGCACGAAATGGGCTTTTAACATCAATATCATAAAGAGTTGCACCACCACCACCAGTTACAAAATGTTGGATCCCATTTTGCAAGTAGGTTCGCTCATAAATATGGTCATGTCCAGCAAATGCAACATTTACTTTATATTTAACAAGCAATGGCTCAAGAACTTTTCTTAATGCTAGGGCTGAACCATGATGAGTACCTGAAGAATAAAGAGGGTAATGAAAAAGTGCTATTTTCCATTTTGCTTTACAGAGTTTAAGAGAATTTTCTAGCCAAGCCATTTGTTTATTACTTAGGTTAGTAACATCTAGCATAAAAAATTCTACTAGTCCTTGGCCTCGTTTTAGTGAATAAAATTCCCGTCCTTCCATATTAAATAATGGATATCGAATTTGATCTTGTCGGCCTACAATCACATCATGATTTCCTAGAGTAGCAAAAAACTTGACATTATTTTTAAGTAACCCAGCGTAAACTTGTTCAAAGAATGCTGTATAAGATTGTTTATTGCCATCAGGATAAATATTGTCTCCAACAGTTAAAACAAAATCTATAGGCTTACTTTGATGAGCTAGCAGCATTTGTTTAGCTACTCGAATTTGTGCAGGACTACCACATCCCCAGTCACCAAGGACAACAAAACGAACCTGATTTTTTACAGGAGTTGCAGTAATTAAGGAAGATGGACTAATTAAAGTGCTGGCAGCAATAGCACCAACAGATTTTATTATTTCACGACGTGAGAGCAATAGTTGTGGTTTTTTTTGATCCAAAATTACACCTCTAAAAGAAAGTTAACTCTAACTATAGACTACCTTATAATATTGAATTTACAGCCAAATTAAGTGTTATAATAACAAACTTCTTTGTATTCATAAATAACAAGAAACCAATATAATTAGCTTTACTAGTGTATTTTATTTAGTGGGCAAAAGGTGAATTAATGTCAAATCGTGATGTAAATTACCTAAAAATGCTTTTTCAAAGCAACACTAACTTAGTTTTTATTGGGGTTATGGTGTTTGCTACGCTAGTTTTTAATAGCGGATTTTTATTTTTGTTGGTGGCAGGTGAGCTAGGACTTGTAATGCTATCTCAACTTTCTATTACACAAAAATACTTAGCCAAAAAAGCAGAACTACTTTGGCATCAAGAGCAAGAAAGGCTAGAACTTCAAATAATTGCTGGCCTTGGAGAAAACTACAAAAATGATTTTTATCGTATGAAACAGCTTTGTGGAGAAATTGAACGACGTGCAGCAGAAGTGCAAACGGATAAAACGGCTGTTTTTGCTATGGATAATCTATCAGGTAAGTTAGTAGCTTTTCGTTCTGAGTATGTAAAAATGTTACGCGCTCATTACTTACTATCTACACGTAATTTTAAGTCTATGAAAAATAAAGTAGATGAGGAAATCAGACGACTAGAAAAAACTATTAGTAATGAAGAGTCTGCACAAGTTCGAGCAACACTAGCACAAAACTTAAAAATCCTTCAGCAACGTTCTAATAAATTAATTCAGCTTGCTGATCTAGTCCGACTATTAGAAGCTAGATTGCAGGTTATTCGCAATTCCTTGCAATTAATACAAGATGAGGTTTATAGTCTTACCAATGTTCGCGGCATTTCTGAAATGGTAGATGGGCTTTTAACTAACTTAGAACTTAGTGATGAATTTCGTTCTTATTATGATGATGTTTTAAGTGAAAAGAGCTTTTCAGGACTAGAAAATAATAGTGATTTAGTCTTAGAACCAGATTTTAATTCCAATAATAAGGGTTATGATTCACCTCAACAAAGACAAAAAAATAGAGCATAAAACTATAAAAAATTAATTAAAAAGTTTATTAAAATATTAAGGAGAAATATGTCTGGAAAACCAAAATCCCCAGCAGAATTAGAAAAAATGTTAAAGGAAATGGAGTCATTGTCTAAAGGGCCTACTGAGACTCCAAAACCTGCTCGTGAAGGTGGCGGAGCATTAAAGTCTTTGTTAGGGTTTTTTGTCAAAATCCATGATGAAGAAGAGGATGCACAACCAGCAGCAAAAATAGCACCTCCAACAACAACACAGCCTCTTAATACTAAAACACAGCCTCTTAATACTCCTACAAGTAAAATTGAACCACCCGTTAAACGAGTCTCAGACTTAGTTAGTGATGAGCCTCCACCAAAATTTAACTCTCCTGCTACACTTGACCAAGGAGAGGATTTATCTAGCAAAACCTTTGAAGAGATTTACTTACAAGCAGGTGTTATTAATAATCAGCGTTCTGTTGATGAGATAATCAGCTTAATGCAAAGTCCTACAGTAGCTAACCAACCTCTTTCAGTAAAGGTAGTTGCTGTTAATTTAGCTTTAATGGCTAAAGGAACAAAAATAGATGATTATATTGCTGATGCAGTACGTAAGGATCGAGCTTTAGATGCTTATCAATTAATGCTTAATGAACGTTCCAGAGAAGTAGAAGAAAAGACTAAAACAGGAATTGAGAAAATTCAAAAAGAAGTTGAAGAATATCTTAAGAAAAAACAACAGGAAATGGAAAAACTCCGCGCCCAAGCTAGCGAAGCAGGCCGACAATCAGTTGAGTTTTCTGTACGTCGTCAAGTAGAGGAACAACGCCTGGCAGATGCTATTAGCCCATTTTTAGAAGGTAAACCTAATCCAGTATCTGTTGGAAATACTCCAGAACGTTCAGATGTGTAGCAATTAGGGTAAATTCTATAAAGTTAACTTATTGTAAAATAAAGCTATTAGCGTAAATAACTTTTTAATCACTGCTAAAACAGTAGACTATTACTAAATAGTTCGCCCATAGCAAAAAATGTTTTTGGTGATAAATTGTCAGACATTCTATTGCTAAATTTCACAGATCAAAAATGGAGGCGGTTATGAGAGTAGGTCGTTTTGAACTTGGCCCTGGTGCGATTATTTTGATTTTTTTAGTAATGGCAGGACTAGTTTATGTTGGTTTAGATAAACTTGGTGTAATGGATAAGGTTAAGGACACTGTTAACCCACCAGGTGACAAAGTTGGAGATTCAAAAATCCCAGAAAAACGCGCTAATCTAGGTGATTATAAAGATATTCCAGGTTCAGAAGTTAAAGCCCCTGAAAAGACTACAGATAATCCAGAAGTAGTTATAGGAATTTGGACTTGGCAAACCGTTAGCGGTTTAATTGATGCTGTAGGCGGCCCAGGCAAATCAGGCGACCATAAAGATAGTTGTTTATGCCAAGCTGGTATTACTAATACACAATTAGTAGTACAAAATGATACAGCAGAACAAGTTAAAGCCCTAGCAGCAGGTCAAATGCAGCTAGTCACCACAACAGGCGACCAATCAGCCGTTGATATTGCTGGAGCTAATAAATTACTTCGTGGCAACAAAGCAAAAGTTATTTGGAGTGGTGGCTATTCATTTGGTGAAGATTGTTTAATGGGGCCAGAATCTTGGAAAAAAGACCCACAACTTGCTCGTGGTTCTGTGATTGTCACGGCAGTTCCTTATTGTGATTGGAATGTAACGGTAAATTGGGCAAGTGATAATCAAATCCCTGTTAATCCTAATGAAGAAGTTTATGATCCTCAAGCTATTAATTTTGTTAATGCGGTAGACCATATTGAAGCAGCACAAAAATTTGTTAAAAATTCAAAAGTTAGCTTAACTAATCTTGCTACTAATAAAAAAGAAGATTTTGCTATTGACGCGGTTGCTACTTGGACACCAGGCGATGTTACAGCAGCTAAAGAGCGGTCAAAAGTAACTTATAAAGGCAAACAAGAAAAACTACAAAAAATTGTCTCTACCAAAGAATATAGCTATATGATGCCAAATATTTTATTTGGTAATGAAGATTGGTTAAATCAGCATCGTGATTATGTAAAAACCTTATTGCGCTGTATTGCTAGGTCTAATGAAAAAATTAAAACCGATGATAATTATCTAAAAAATAGAATTGCTCCTCTTAATGCTTTAACTTTTAATGTTGAAGGCGCAGGGCCTACATTTTGGTATGATTATTTTAAGGGTAAAACCGAAGATGACGTATTTTTAGGCGGTTCACGGGTTAATAATTTGGCAGAAGTTAAACATTTATTTGGACTTGCTAATAATTTGCCAATAGAGCAAAGCATTTTTGGTATTACTTATACAGATCATGCAAAACGGCTGCAAAAGATTCTACCTAATAGACTTGAAAGCTATGCTGCTGTTAAAGATGTTGTAGATTTAAGTTTTATTAAAGATATTTCTGATGAACAAAGCGCGACACCTGTTTATCAAGCTAAGTTTGAAGGTGGGCAAAATACAGGAACTGTTGTTAGAGCAAATTACCAAATTACTTTTCCTTCAGGTTCTGCTACTGTAACTTCATCAGAAACCAAGGTGCTAGAGGAAATACGTAGTCTATTAATTCGTGCAAGTGATACAAAAGTAATACTTTATGGTCATACCGATAATTTAGGCGATGATGCTACTAATATGAGGCTTTCTAAAGAGCGTGCGCAGTCGGTTTGGCAATGGTTAAAGAAATCTGACCCTAGTGGTGTAAATATAAATGATAATCGATTGCAAACAATTGACGGTTTTGGGCCAACTAAACCTTTACCAAGCAATCAAAACCGGGATGAAAAAGAACGTGCTGCTAATCGCCGTGTAGAAATTGTCTTAAAGTAATTTAGTTGGCAACAAATATTTATTCTTAAATAGGCCAACAGAAGAAAAATCTGTGGCCTATTTTGTTTAAGAGAAGGTTGATTTATGGAAGATATTGCAAATGTTCAAATAAAAGAATCCAATGACAAGGCTAGTCCAATTAAAGAAGCTTTTCGTGTCTATGGTCAAGTTAGTAAGCTAGTACGCTCTAATTTAATTCTAATTTGGGGACTATTTTTTCTTGGACTTTGGCTTTTAAGCGTCGCGCTACGTAATAACATGACTGCAACCATAAGTTCTGCTGATCTTTTAGATAATTGGCTTTATAACCTAGTCCGTCCTTTTCCTTCCCCTAATGAAGTAGGTGCTGCACTTTATAAAATGTGGTCAAGACAGCAACTTCTAAGCCATGTTTGGGCAACTATAAAGCTAAATGTTGTTGGTTTAACCTACTCTACTATAATTTCCCTAATTATTTCTTACTCAAGCGTTATTCCAGTATTTCAGCCATTTAATAAAGTTGTTAAGTTATTACGTTATATACCATTTATAGGCTTTACTTTGATTTTCTTTTCTCTTTTTACTATTGGTTGGCCTACAAAAGTTGCAATGTTAACTACAGGTATGACATTTTTTCTAGTTACAAGTATGACGGATGCTGTAAATGCAATTCCTAGAATGAAATATGAGTTAGCTAAAGTTTTAGGCTACAACGATTGGCAAATTTTTTATAATGTTGTGGTGCGTCCAACTTTACCGCAAATGATTGATATGGTTGCTCAAAATGCTGCTATAGGCTGGATTATGATTACTTCTATAGAAACCTATAGCCGTAATGAAAAAGGCATTGGAACACAACTTTATGCTTATTATTCAACAAATAACTTACCTGAAGTTTATGGATTATTGATTATCATTGCTGTTATTGCTTTAGCTGAAGATGGAGTTTTTTCTTTACTTAAACGCTATTTATTCCCATATAGCGTAATTGCTGAACGAGGATAAAAAATAAATGGTAGAACGCGAAAAGGTTATCACCGGGCCACTAGATAAAATAGGGATTTTAGAGCCGCTACTTGTTTTAGATAATGTTTCTCAAGAATTTACCTTAAATACAGGTGCAAAATTTCCTGTTCTAAAAAACCTTTCTATGTCAATAAAAAACATTGAAAGTAAGCCTCAAATTGTTAGCATTTTAGGCCCTTCTGGAATTGGTAAAACTACAATACTTCGCATTGTTGCAGGCTTAGATCGTCCAACTAGCGGACGGGTTTTAATTACAGAAGATAAACCCAATATTATGAGAGATATAAGAATTGGGGATGTAGGCGTGGTTTTTCAAAAATACCCTCTTTTTGATGACCTGTGTGTTTTAGAAAATTTAATTCAGCCAGCAATTAGAGTTGCAAAACTAGATGCAAAAACGGCTCGTGAACGTGCTATGCAATATTTAGACCAATTTGGACTATTTGATCAAAGCTTGTCCTGGCCCGTTCAGCTTTCAGGCGGACAACGCCAAAGAGTTGCAATTCTTCAACAACTTATTACAAATAAATACTTTATTATTTTAGATGAACCTTTTTCTGGGCTAGATCCAGTTAGCATTAGCAGTGCTATAAAACTAATTACAGATATTGCTAATCAACATACCTTAAATACTTTTATTATAATTACTCATGACATAACTTCAGCCTTAATTATTTCTGACACAGTTTATTTACTAGGTCGTGATAGAAATGAAAAAGGAGAAATAATTCCAGGCGCGAAGATTATTAAAACCTATGATTTAATTCAAGAAGGAATTGCTTACCAACGAAATATAGAAGATTTACCAAGATTTACAGAAATTCGTAAAGAAATTAAGCTAGATATTTTTCCTAAATTATAAAAACTAGTATTAGTGTGACAGTTAAAAAAGCGTCTGGTGTTAAGTGCTAAAAATTAACAAGCTTAAGCTATAAATAACTTGTAAGTTAAAGTTGGTTCAGGAAATTTTTAGATTAAAAATTCGCCTTTTGCCATAAGAATTACATCACCACCAACTTTTATGGCAGAAATAGCACCATCATTAACTTCAAAAGTAGTAGTAAGTTTGCTAGGACGGCCAATTTGATAGCCTTGCTCGGCAGCAACTCGATATTTAGAGCCACGTTTTAGCATGTTGTTCTTAAAAAGATAAGCTGTCAGTGGGCCTTGAGCCGAACCTGTTGCAGGGTCTTCGTTTACTCCTAAACCAGGAAAGAAGGCTCGAACTTGAACTTGTGAACCTGCTTCGACGGTTTCGGTAGAAAAGCAAATTAGTCCTTCTACGTGTAATTTTGCTAGTAAAGATTCTAGCAATGCACCATTAGGGCGAGCGCGTTCTAAGGCACGCATTGATTTTAGGGGGACGATAAAAAATGAGACTGCATTAGCAAGGATTTCTGGCGGATAAGGGGCTATATCATCGCTAGTTAAACAAAGACTAGCAGCAATGGTTGAAAGGTCTGAAACTGTGCCTCGTGATTGTGGAACAGGTTGTTCCATTACTGCACGACCACGGTTTGAGTCTTTTAAGTCTATTGTAACTCGTACTAGACCAGCTTTTAACTCTAAGACTAGGCTTTGATCTTTGTCTAATTTAGCTGCACCGGTTGCAGCCAAAAGAAAAGCTGTTCCTAATGTAGGATGACCAGCAAAAGGAAGCTCTGCATTAGGTGTAAAAATTCTTACAGATGCAGCAACTTCAGGAGATTTAGCCGGAAGTACAAAGGTAGTTTCGGAATAATTCATCTCTCTAGCTAGTTGGGAAAATCGGTTTCGAGGAATATCAGCGGCATCAGGAAAAACAGCTAATTGATTGCCAGCAAAGATTTTAGGTGCAAACACGTCTAGTATATAAAAATTCATTGGCATATTTAATTTTCCTTGTGAGATTTAGAGATGAGCTTGTATTCTACCTGCTTTTTATGGAAATATAAACTACTCAAAAAAAGAAACTTTAACATTTATGTTATGCAATCATAACATAAGCATTTTCCTAGTATTTATAAATTTTTACTTGGCAATCTTTTATGGCAAAAACTATTACAATAAATCTACTGTTTTTTGGTGCTTGTCGGGAAATATTTAACACAAGCGAAATGTCAATAAATATATCAATAAATAGCACAATTAATGATGTTTTTATTGATCTAAAAAGTAAATATCCTGAAATAGCAAAATTTGGCGAAAGGCTTCTTTTTGCAGTAAATGAAGATTATGCTGACAAAAAACAAGTGCTAGTTAATGGTGATAAATTAGCAATTTTTCCTCCGGTTTCAGGTGGTGCAGAAGATGATGAAAACACAGATATTTGTGAGCTAACACAAGAAGAAATAGACTCTCGACAGCTAGCTTTAAGAATAATTAAACCAGCAGATGGAGCAATTGTTACTTTTGATGGAGTTACTAGAGATAATAATAAAGGTCGCCAAGTTTTATTTTTGGAATATGAAGCTTACCAACCGATGGCAATTAAAAAGATGCAAGAAATTGCTAAAGAAGCCCATAATCGTTGGCCCATTGATAAAATAGTTTTAGTTCATCGTCTAGGACGGGTTTCTATTAGTCAAACTAGCGTTGCTATTGTTGTAACTTCTGCACATCGCAAACCTGCTTTTGAAGCTTGTCACTTCTTAATTGATCGACTTAAGCAAATTGTACCTATTTGGAAACGAGAGTTTTTTACTGATGGTGCTGTTTGGGTTGATCCTGAATTACAATAAATGCTAACTAATTATAAATAATAGGTTTAACAATATGATCAAAATACTTAAGATTTTGTTTCAAATGTTTTTCCGTCTTTTTTTCACTGTAGAATATTATGGAATAGAGAATATTCCAAAAACGGGTGCTGCCGTTTTAGCTGGTAATCATCCTAGTTATTTAGACCCAATATTAATTTATGTAGTCTCACAAAGACCTGTAAGATTTTTAGCTTGGGATAAAATATTTAAGATACCGCTATTAGGATTTATTGTAAAAACTTTTGGTGCCATTCCTGTAAACTTAAGCAAAAAAGACTCTAATGCTTTTGAGCAGGCAATGAAAGTTTTAGCAAAAGGTGATTTAATAGCCCTTTTTCCAGAAGGTCAACGCTCACAGCGGGGTTATATGGAAAAACTAAAAAGCGGTGCAGCAAGGATGGCTATTTTTAACAAATGCCCACTTGTACCTATTACAATTACTGGTGCTTATGAGGCTTGGCCCGTAACACGTCTTTTTCCTAGGTTACGAAAAATTACTGTAAAATTTCATGAACCAATACTTTTAGATTCAAAAGAATGTGAAACTAGACAAGATGACACAGCCTTTTATGATGAAATAACCGAAACTTGGCGAAAAACTGTAGACCAACGCCTAGTCCCAGGCCTTAAAGCCCAAGAATCCTTAAATAAACATTTTGCTCGTCCTGCTTCTTACTTACGTATTTATGAAGTAGTCCCAATAGGCGTTTATTTTATAATGGCGACTGTTATTTTGCTTTTTCAGCCTAACTTGTTTCTTTGGTTGACTTTGCCTTTTATTGCTTACTATGGCTACATACTTTTAGATGTTATGGTGCTAAAACAAGGTAGAAAAAGCAAAATATTACGTGATTTAGCTACACCTTTTTTAATGATAGTTTGGTATCCATTAATTGTAAGAGGGTTGGATGTAACTATACTTGCTCCAATAAGTTTGCTAGCTTTTATTTTGGGAATTTGTTTTCCTTTTTATTGGACAAATTATTATGATACTCAAAGATTTCTACGCGGTTTATCTATGATCTATTACTTAAGTTTTGTAATAGAGCTTTTTAAGCAAGCAGATTTTGGGCTTCATTGGGCAATGGCTGTTTTTGCGTTAGGTTATGCAATTTATCATTTACCTTTGTTTTGGTATTTGCAACTTGTTTTGATTGTACTTTATGGAGGATTTGTTTATTGGATTATGGGCAGTCAAGTTATGGCAAATCACTATTTTTATATTACTCTAGGAATAGTTACAAATATTTATTTAGTCTTAGTTAAATTTACTGCTCATGATGGTAAAGTTGTTTAACTTTGCCTAATAGCGCAGAACTTTAGGTCTGGACATAGGAAATTAATAAAAATGTTTCCACTACGTAAAAAATACCAATTAGCTTTACCTAATAAAATACTTAATTTAGGTGAACGTACTCTAGTAATGGGTGTGTTAAATGTAACACCAGATTCTTTTTCTGATGGAGGAAAGTTTTTTTCGCTAGAAACAGCTATAAATCGAGCATTGGAGATTGAAAAAGATGGTGCGGATATTTTAGACATTGGCGGCGAATCTTCACGTCCTGGGGCTGAAAATGTAGATTTACAAACAGAGCTTAACCGAGTAATTCCAGTTATTGAAGCTCTAAAAGGTAAATTAAAAATCCCTATTTCCATTGACACTTATAAAGCTCAAGTAGCTAAAGAAGCACTAACAGCAGGGGCAGAAATTGTTAATGATATTAGCGCGTTAAGATTTGATCCAGAACTTGCAAAAGTTGTTGCTAAAACAGGTGCTGCTATTTGTTTAATGCACATGCGAGGCAATCCAAAAAATATGCAGCAAATTCCTGCTAGCAACGATATTTGGAAAGAAATCTTCCAAGACTTAAATTTAGCTGTTGAACAAGCTATTAAAAATGGAATAAATAAAGAACAAATTATTTTAGACCCTGGGATTGGTTTTGGTAAAACTATGTCTGATAATCTAAGAATTTTAGCTGAGCAATTTAAGTTAGCAGAATTTGACTTACCAATACTTATAGGGACTTCTAGAAAATCATTTATAGGTAAAATTCTTGGTAATTTAGCTATAGAAAGATTAATGGGTACTGCTGCAACTGTAACAACAGCTATTTTACAGGGGGCGCATATCGTAAGAGTTCATGACATAAAGGAAATGGTAGAAGTCGCTAAAGTTAGTGATGCAATTTTTAGTTATAAAAAGTTTAATTTATGAATTGGGCAAACTGGTTTTCAAAAAAGCTATCTATTTTTCGCATTTTGGGCATTCCTGTCACACTGGATTATAGTTGGTTTATTATTTTCTTTGTTTATAGCTGGACAATTGCTGTTGTTTATTTACCTAACAACGCGCCACAGGTGACAAAATTGTCAAGCTGGATGTTAGGCGTAATTACTTCGCTACTTGTATTTATTTCTGTGCTAATCCACGAGTTAGGGCATTCTTTAATTGCTCAAAAAGAAGGAATTAAAATAAAAGGAATTACTTTACATATTTTTGGAGGGCTAGCCTATTTAGAGTCTGAGCCAAAAACAGCTTTAGCAGAGCTAAAAATTGCTATTGCTGGCCCTGTAGCAAGCTTTTTATTGTCGGGACTTTTTTATTTACTTACTTTAATTTTGCTTAAAACACCTCATAAAGCTTTAGATCAAGCTTTTTTACATCTTAGCCAAGTTAATTTTCTACTAGCCTGTTTTAATTTGCTTCCAGCCTTTCCAATGGATGGGGGAAGGGTGCTACGGGCAATACTTTGGTATTTTGACAAATCTTATGAAAAGGCTACACGTCTAACAATTGTTTTTGGGTTTGTTTTTTCTGTTGCGTTAGTGGCTTTAGGAATAGTAAATCTTTTGGGGGGTTATAATACAATTATAGGTTTTTGGGCTTTGTTGGGAGGCTTTTTAATAGTTAGGTTACTAAACCAATTGCCACCAGATCTAATAACTACTCCTGGTAAAAAAACTAGACAAAGCAAAATAAAACAAAAGCCTGTTAAAGAAGTAATGACAAAGAAATTTACTGCTATTAGGCCAAATGTGACAATTAAAGAAGTTATGGCAATTTATGAAAAAACTCCAGCCAAAACATTTTTAGTTGTTCAAGACGAACGCTTACACGGAGTTTTATTTATGACGGATATAGAGAAGTTGACAGAACTAGAGCAAACAAATACAGTTGTTTCAAAGCTAATGAGAGTTGTTAGCCAAGAGTATTTTGTTACTCAGGATTTATCTATCCAAGAAGCTATTAACTTGTTAAATAACAACACATTAGAGCATCTTGCTGTAATTGATAGCGATAGTTTAGTGGTTGGGGCCTTAAGTTTAAGGGAAATTTATTTGACTAAATTAGGATAGGTAAATTGACTTTTTTCTTTTCTCAATGCTTAATTTATGTTTTGCTTCTTGCAAATTAATTGAAAGGGTTTAATAACAGATGTCAGATTCAGCAGAAATTGTTTATCAAATTTTTTGTGATGATGTTCGTTTAGAAGTAGGTAATAAATTTAGTTTAATGGGCATTTTCCAAGATATTTATGTCCAACAACTTCCAGTTGGACTACCAAAAATGGCAATAATTACTCAATGGCGTGGTAAAGGTGACTATTCTAGCGAAGTTCGCGTACTTACCCCAAAGAAAAAATTATTAGCCGCTTCACCTGTGACTCAATTCCAAATCCCAGAAGAAGGCTTTGCTAATAATGTTAACTTCTTTATTACATTACAGTTTGATGAAGTTGGTGATTATACAGTACAAACATTGCTTGATTCTACCCCAGTAATGGAGCGTAAGATTAGAGTTGGCGTAGTTCCACAGCAAGCCGATGCTGCTGCTGCCGCTGCTGGTGACGATACCATTAACTAAAATACTTAATCTAAATTAAAATAAAAAATAAAGGGCAAGGAAAAGACTAAAACTTTTCTGTTGCTCTTTATTTTTTGCTAGCTTTTTTCTGTAACTACATTATTTGTCATAGTCTTAGATAAATCCCACAAAGCTAAAATCAACCCCACAGTTAAAGCCACTGGCCCAGCATCTTTTAATCGAAAATAATCAAATATATAGTAATTCCAAGTAGCTAAAAAAACGCCAGTCACTAAAGAAGCAGTAATTAAAAGCCTTAGAGTAAGTAAAACAATTACTTTTATATCTTTAGCTTGTTTAGAACGTTTTAAGATGCGTAAACTCTTAACAATGCCAATTATTAAACCAATAACTAAACCTGCTACAAGCCATTGTTGAAGGCTAGGTAGCCCAGAAGTATTTCTTAGACGAATAAAAAAGTAGTGTATATCTAAAAGTCCAGATGCAGTTAAACTAACTACAGTTCCAGAAAATAATACTGCTATAAATCTACCTATAAGTTTAAGAGTTTGTTTTATCATAATTAAATTTACTTAAGTTAAAAATTAATTAAATTGAAATTCCTGAATATTTGCTTTTACTTTAGGAGTTTCTACTTTTACTGCTTCATCATCTGGCTCAATTCTTAATTTTTCTATTTCTGACCAATCTATTAAACGGCCTTCAGTTAGTTTAGCAGTCGCGCTTTGAGGTTCAACTAACCAAACAGAGCAAATTCCTTGAGTGCTAAAGGTCTGCTTAATGGTTTCTACTAGTTTATCTGTCACCATAACAGCTTGGTAAAGGTCTAGTTCTCGATTAAAGCTACGTGAAATAGCTAAGGTTTCTTTGCCAGACCAAACCGCTAAACGTTTAGTGTCTAAGACAGTAAAAAACTTACCTGAAGCACGTCTCATAACATAAATTTTAGGCATAAAGTTTTTGCTATCCTTAAATTAAATTGGTAAATAACAAATGCGGTAATTCAATAAACTAACCTTTACAAAGTTTTAGCACAACGAAATCCAGATAAAAACCAGCGTTCTTGAGGATAAAAATAATTTCGGTAAGTTGTACGTGCATGAATTTGAGGTGTAGCATAAGAAGCACCCCGCAAAACTTTTTGGCTAACAAACCATTTGTCAGTATATTCATTAAAATAGGGCTTAAACCCTGGATAAGGCACATAGTCTGAGCTTGTCCATTCCCATAGATCTCCTATCATTTGATAGCATCCATAAGGACTTACACCATCGCTAAAAGCACCTATAGGTGTAACATCCCAATAATTATTTTCAAATAAATTTGCTTTAGAGCTATCTGCTAATGTATGTCCCCAGGGAAATAAAAGTTTTTCTTTTTTTTCTGGCTCAAAACATGCTGCTTTTTCCCATTCTGCTTCTGTAGGGAGTCGTTTTCCTGTCCATTTAGCAAAAGCGGCAGCCTCATGAAAACTTATATGTGAAACAGGATAATCTAGTTTTTTGCTAACTTTATGTAGCGCGTGAAAATCTCGAATATACCATTCACCATCAATAAATTCCCAATAAAGCGGGGCTTGCCAGTTTTCTTGCTTAAGTATGTTCCAGCCTTCAGCATACCACCAACTAGGATCTTGATAGCCACCAGCTAGAATAAATTCTAAAAACTGCTCATTATTGACCATTGTTTTATCAATTGCAAAGTCTTGTAAATAGACTTGATGAGCAGGTTTTTCATTATCAAAAGTAAATTCGCTATCTTTATTTCCTAGCCAAAATAATCCGCCTTCAATTTCTGCCATACCTGTTATTTTTTTACCGTTAGGAGGTATAGGAATTTCACCTGGCACTTTGTAAATATCACAAAGCAAATGTTTTATATCATAAACAAGTAACTCTTGATGCTGCATTTCATGTTCTAGCCCTAATCGTACAAGCGGCAAAATCTCGTTGAGTTTAGGATCTGTGCTTAAACTGCTTAAAAAACTAATCATTAGTTCATCTATATGAGTGCGATAGCAAATAGTTTCTTTAACTGTTGGCCGTGATTTAGTCCCACGTTTAGCACGCTCAATGCGTATGCCAAATTTGTCATAGTAGGAATTAAAGAAAAAAAGATAATCCTCTGAATAAACTTGATAATTAGCTTTATATTCTTTTAGAAGCATTTCAAAAAACCAACTAGTGTGTCCAATATGCCAACGTGGGGGACTCATAAACGGCGCAGTTTGAATAACATAGTCCTCTATTTCTAGTGGTTCAACTATATACATTGTTTTAGCACGGACACTCTTATAAAACTCTATTAACTTTTCTATCTTGTTGGTAAACATTAAATTCTCCAAAAAATTATTAATTTTTATGGATTTCTTTGCTGGATATGAGGAAATAATAACAACTAAAAAGCTGTTATGCCAAGCTTTAGTTAAGCTTTAGCTATATTGAATGGTAAAAATATGCTGTGGATAATACTAGCTTATTTGAAAAGACTAATAAAGTTACAACAATTTATGTTGTTGAATTTAGGGATATTAAAGTACCAATAAAGCGAAATTAACCAAACTTTGTGAGAATAACTTAAAGGGGACTGATTAATAGTTTTTTTTGTTGTACTACAGGAATTTGTATGGATTTAATTTCCTGACGTACTTTATCTAGACAACTTTTGCAAATTGTGTGACTTTGACGTAAAGTGCCACGTTCAACATCTTTTAGGTTTTCATTATTTAGCACTTCATCACACCAGGCACAAATAACGATAAATTTTTCTAAAGTAGAAGTAGCATTCATGGTATTTTTCTTTTTATTTTTAAGGTTTTTTGCGTGAAATTTCGAGCTTTGGAGAGATTGATTAAAATTTTATTAAAATTTCGTTAAATTTTATTAGTATAGTTCTCTATTGTCAATAATTTTTTCCCAAAATATTACCTAATCTTCAGAAAGTACATTAAAACTTGTATTTAGCTAAGTAAAATTTCTTTCTTTTAGGAAAAAAACGATCCTTTTTTTAGGATCAATTGACTTTTAACAAAGTTTCTTATATGGTTTGCAGTAATTTTAAAGCTAAATTCTATAAAATAAAAATTTAATGATGGAAAAACAAAATCAAACAAAAACTACTACAAAAACTACTAGTAAAACCCAAAAACGACAACTAGATATACCAACTTACCCCAACGCGAATTTGCTGCCAGCAGAAACTGCTCCAAAAGGAATAGAAATTATAGAAATGACAACACAAGATAACTGGCAACATGTGTTAACTTTCTACAAAGAAAAATTTATAGAAAAAGGTTGGTCTATCTTTGCTTCAGAACACTTAAAAGACTTAGGTACTATTAGCTTTCACCCTACAACTAAAGAAACGGTTACTGTTTTGGCAGCTTGCGAAAATTCGCTAACTCATATCCGTATCTATATACAAAACTAGGAAAATTTGTCTATGCGTATTACTAGAGTATATACCCGAACTGGGGATCAAGGAAAAACAGGTCTAGTTGATGGAAGTCGTGTTAGTAAGGCTAACATTAGAGTTGATGCTTATGGTGATGTGGATGAGTTAAATTCACTGCTAGGACTTGTTAGGGTTAAAATAGATGATGAAGAATTAGATGGGGTTTTAGCTATAATTCAAAATGATTTATTTATAGTTGGTTCAGACCTAGCTAGCCCACTTTCAATAAACGTTCCTCGTATAGAACAAATCGCTATTGAAAAGCTAGAAACTTGGGCAGACCTTTATTTAGAAAACCTTCCTCCATTAAAAGAGTTTGTTTTACCAGGCGGCTCTGAAGCAGGAGCATTAGCCCATTTAGCCCGAACTGTAGCCCGTAGAGCAGAGCGAAGAGTTGTAGAATTAAGTGATGCAGAAGAACTTAACCCTTTAACCATAGCCTATCTAAACCGTCTATCAGACCTACTTTTTGTCTTAGCGCGAGAGATAAACCGGCGTAAAGCAGTAACAGAGAATTTTGCTAATTTTTCTGCTCGTAATAAGTAATAAATTTAATTCTCTAATTTCATTTAAAGCCTTTAGTCTAAAGAAGCTAGTACGGAAAAATCCTCAAAATGTAGGGATAAAGACCTTGTAATAGTTAAATAGTTTAGATACGATTGCCACCTTAAGCAGCAATTTATACTCAGTTCTAAATCTCTTAAATAACTTTAAAATCTCTTAGGTAAAAATCTTTAGGAGGATTATTTATGGCAGAAGCTAAAATTGGTCTTATTGGCCTGGCAGTTATGGGTGAAAACTTGGCTCTAAACATTGAGCGTAATGGCTACCCTATCGCAGTATGGAATCGTAATGCAGACAAAGTAAATACTTTGTTAGAAACACGGGCCAAAGGTAAAAAATTTATTGGTTGCACATCAATAGAGGATTTTGTTAAAGCTATTGAAAAACCCCGTAAAATTGTACTTTTAGTAAAAGCTGGTGAAGCAGTTGATTGGACTGTAGCGCAACTTAAGCCTTATTTAGAAAAAGGCGATATTATCATTGATGGCGGTAATTCCTGGTATCACGATACAGAAAGACGCTCTCGTGAACTAGCAGCCGATGGCCTACATTTTATGGGTTCTGGGGTTTCAGGCGGTGAAGAGGGTGCATTATGGGGCCCATCCCTAATGCCAGGTGGCGATACAGAAGCTTATGAAAGCTTACGACCAATTTGGGAAGCAATTGCTGCTAAAGTCGATGACGGCCCATGTGTTACTTATATTGGCCCAGAAGGTTCAGGACACTTTGTTAAAATGGTTCATAACGGCATTGAATATGGCGATATGCAGTTAATTGCTGAAGCTTATGACATGATGCGCCGTTGCTTAAATATGTCTGCAAGTGAAATTGGAGACGTGTTTACAGAATGGAATAAAGGCGTTCTTAGCTCCTTCCTAATTGAAATCACTGGCGAAATTTTCAAATATGTTGATGAAGAAACAGGTAAACCACTTGTAGATTTAATTATGGACAAAGCTGGTCAAAAAGGTACTGGTCTTTGGACTTCAAAAGTAGCTCTTGATTTAGGTGTTGCTATTCCTACCATTGAATCTGCTTTGGTTGCTCGTATGATGTCTGGACTTAAGACCCAACGTATTGAAGCTTCTAAAGCTTTAGCTGGCCCAGAAAATAATGGTTATGAAGGTGATAAAGCTGCCTTTATTGCTGCTATTCATGATGCTCTTTATGCTTCTAAGATTTGTTCTTATGCTCAAGGTATGGCATTAATTAAATTAGCTTCAGATACCAATAATTGGAATCTTAACCTAGGTGAAATTAGCCGTATTTGGAAGGGTGGTTGTATTATCCGCGCTCAATTCTTAGATAAGATTAAACAAGCTTATCAACGCCGTACAGACCTTCCAAACCTCTTATTAGATGCAGATTTCCGAGATGCTGTTAATGCTGCTCAAGCAGGCTGGCGCAAGGCTGTTACTACAGCAATATCATTAGGCGTACCTTGTCTAGCTATGGCATCTAGTTTAGCTTACTATGATAGCTATCGCTCTGAAAACTTACCTCAAAACTTAACTCAAGGCCAACGAGACTTCTTTGGCGCGCATACTTATGAACGTGTAGATAAACCAGATGCAGGCTTTATGCACACTGAATGGAGAAAGAAGGCTGAATAATGATACACCCTGAAGTAGAAAATCCGTTACGAGAAGAAATGCGTATGGAGCGCAAAGCTCCTCCCTGTGTAGTGGTAATTTTTGGGGCTTCTGGCGATCTTAATAAACGTAAATTAACACCAGCCCTCTATAGTCTTTACCAACAACACTTGCTCTCTAACGGGTTTGCTATGGTGGGTTTTTCCCGCACAAAAATGGATCATCAAGCCTTCCGGGATTTAATGACAGAAACAACCAAAGAATTTGGTGAAGGTGGAATTGGTGATCCTAGTGTTTGGGAAAGTTTTTCTCAAACACTTTTCTATATTTCGGGCGATCCAAACAATCCAGAAGCTTATCAACAACTTTCAGAGTTGCTAAATAATTTGGATCGTGAACATGGCACAGCAGGAAATCGAGTATTTTATCTTTCTACACCTCCAGAACTTTATACCCCGATTATTAAACAACTGGGCGCGGCCAAATTAAACCAAGCCGTTAGTCCAGAAAGTTGGGTTCGTATAATTATTGAAAAACCTTTTGGTTATGACCTACCTTCAGCACTTCGCCTTAATGGTGATGTTGGAATAGTATTTAATGAAGAACAAGTCTATCGTATAGATCATTACTTAGGTAAAGAAACAGTACAAAATATTTTAGCATTTCGTTTTGCTAATGGTATTTTTGAGCCTATTTGGAATCATAACTTTATAGATCATGTTCAAATTACTGCGGCTGAAGCAGTTGGTGCAGGTGATCGGGTTGGTTACTATGAAGCAGCGGGTGCATTGAGAGATATGATTCAAAATCATTTGCTTCAAGTATTTTCATTAGTTGCAATGGAGCCTCCAGTTTCACTAGATGCTAATGCAATTCGGGATGAAAAACAAAAAGTAATGATGGCTGTTTATCCTTTTGGGCATGATGAGGTTTCTCGTTTTGCTGTTCGAGGTCAATATGGTGCTGGTACTTCCAATGGAAAGGCTGTAGCAGGTTTCCGAGAAGAAATCAAAGCTTTTAATGAAAAAAGCAAAGGGCATACATACAACGAAGAGTCAAATACAGAGACTTATGCTATGGTGCGTTTGATGGTTAACAACTGGCGGTGGGCTGGTGTGCCTTTCTTTATTCGCTCTGGTAAACGTATGCCTAAACGGGTTTCAGAAGTTGCCATTCAATTTAGGCGTGTCCCTCATTTACTTTTCCGTCAAACTAAAGCCGACCGTATTGAGCCAAATACTTTAGTAATTCGTATTCAGCCAGATGAAGGAATTACATTAAAATTTGGTGCTAAAATGCCTGGTCAAGCAATGCACATTCGAGAAGTAAATATGGACTTTCAATATGGAGAGCAATTTGGTCGTCATTCTCCAGAAGCCTATGAACGTTTGTTGCTAGATTGTATGTTGGGAGATCCAACATTGTTTGCTCGTCGTGATATGGTGGAAAAAGGTTGGGAGTTACTTACACCTGTTTTAGATGTATGGCGGGATGAACCTGCTAGTTTCCCAAATTATGAAGCAGGTAGTTGGGGGCCAGCCGAAGCAGACACCTTTATTTCACATGGCGCGGCTCATCGCCGTTGGCGAAAACCATAATAACCTATTTGGAAATCTCTTACTGCTAGCTTTTGGGCTAGCAGTAAATGTTTTCCAGCATCTTTTTAAGGGGGGTTTATGACTGCAAGCAATACAATAATAACAACAGACAATATGATGAAGCCTTTTGACCAACGTACAATTGAACGGGATATTAGAGAGCTTTGGAAAGAAAAAGAACAAGACGCTGCTAGTAAAAAAGCTACTATGCGTGCTTGTGTAAGCAACTTGTTGATTTATGAAGACCAGCAGGACGAAATAGGAAGTTTGACAGAAACCATAATTGATATTACACGTCATCATCCTTGCCGTGTAATAGTAATGTCATCACAACCTAATGCAATAACAAACAAACTAGAAGCAGGTGTTTCTGCTGTATGTAGCTATATTCCAGGCCGAGGCAAGCAAATTTGTTCTGAACAAATTATGATTAATGCTGAGGGTGATACAGTAAAACGTTTGGCTGCAAGTGTAATGCCGCTATTTGTTTCTGACCTTCCTGTAACTCTTTGGTGGCGTGGGATGCCGGTAGATGCCCAACCTTTTAGTGGGTTATTAAGTTGTGCAGATCGAGTTATTTTAGATTCTAGTTATTCTAATCGCCCAACTATTTTCTTATCTGTACTAGCAACATTAGTTCGAGAACGCTTTAAGGAAGTTGCTTTTAGTGATATTAATTGGTCACGTCTAACACAATTAAGATCACATTTAGCAGGACTTTTTGATGTACCAGACTTGCTTGCCTATTTACGCGACCTATCAAAAATAACTATTGAATTTCCTGCTGCTAAGGCTGATCAAGACCTAGCTTCTCCACAAGCAATGTTGCTTGTAGGCTGGTTTATGAGTCGTTTAGGTTGGGGACTTACCGAAGATATTTTACGCTCAAGAACTGGAGCAACTATCTTAAAATTCTTACGCGGTGAGCGTGAAATTACTGTAGAGATGATGCCATCAGCAAAATTAGTAGACCAAGACTTAAAGTTAACTCTTACCATGACAGACAATACAGGTTGGCAAGAAGCACGTATTGTAGTTAGTCGCAATTATGCCCAAAATGCTATTGAAACTAAGTTAGAAACTCCAACTATTTGTTGGTTAAAAAATGTTGCTCGTTATGAAATGCCAAAAGAGGCAGAATTAATCTTAAATGAATTAGAAATTCTTGGGCATGATGTTATCTATGAAAATGCTTTGGAATGTGCTGGGCAAATCATCGACAAAATGTAAGTTAACACTACGCTTAATATTCAAAACAAAACTAGTTGTGCTTTGTTTAGGAGAAAAATCAATGACGCATCTGGAAATTAAAGTTTGTAAAAACCAAGAAGAAATTTTTACTAAATCAGCAGACATGTTTATTGAAATAGCCAACCAAGCTATTGCTGCAAGGGGGCATTTTAGTATCGCGCTTTCAGGTGGTTCAACTCCGAAAGGTATGTACGCGCTACTTGCTAGTGATGCTTATAAAGATAAAGTTGATTGGAATAAAGTTCATCTATTTTGGGGTGATGAACGTTCGGTTGCTCCAGATAATGACCAAAGTAATTACAAAATGGCAAACGAGGCAATGATAAAAAAAGTGCCTATTCCAGCAGAAAATGTTCATAGAATGGAAGCTGAAAGACAAGATATAGAACAAGCAGCAAAAGATTATGAAGCTGCCATAAAACAAGTTATGCCTTTTGCCGATGGTGAGCAGCCTTGTTTTGATTTAATTTTGCTTGGAATGGGTGATGATGGTCATACAGCTTCACTTTTCCCACATACTAAAGCCTTATCAGAAAATACTAGAACCGTAGTAGTAAATTGGGTAGAGAAATTTAATACAAACCGGATGACTCTAACGGCTCCAGCTATTAATAATGCTCGAAATGTTGTTTTTATGGCAGCCGGCGCAAATAAAGAACAGCCCTTAAAAGAAGTTTTATCTGGTGCGCCAAATTCAGACCTTTATCCTTCTCAACTAATTCGTCCAACAGATGGAAATCTAGTTTGGTTGGTTGATGAGGCAGCAACAGGAAACAATAAATATTAAAAACTACTTAATTAACTTAAATATCTTAACAATAAAAGCCGACATTCGGCTTTTTGTTGTTTATAGACAACTCTAAATTCCTGCGTAATAGCTTGCTAAAGCTTCAACTAATTTGTAAGCTTGACGGTTAAAATTTTTAACTATTTTTGGGCAGTTTTCTAAACATGCAATCAAACACTTCAGAAGAAAATATCTTATTAGATATAGCTCCTTTTATTAGAGCAATTTGGAAACATAAATGGCTAATTGTGGGTTTATTGCTGCTGGCAGTAGCAGTAAGTAGTTTTCTTTATTATAGAGAAAAGCCTATTTATCAAGTGAGTGCAGATATTCGACTAGGGCGAGTTTGGAATGAACCTGTGGTTGATGCAAATGTAGCAGTTGAACTAGCGAATAAAACAGCATTTTTGCTTAGAGTAAATGAACGTTTAGAAAAAAAGAAAAATATTGGAGTGCTAACACGAGCAATAAAGGCTGAAAAATTAGAGGCTGGCAAAGGGCGAGCTAGATATGTTTATTTACTTAGATTAACAGTAAAAGCTGCAAATGCAGAACAAGCACAAGAGTTAATTAAAGCTGCTTCTGAGCAATTAATTGCAGAAAGCAACCAGGCTTTTGAAAAGGCAATTGCTGTTTATGAAAATAGAAAAAAAGAGTTAGAAGCTAAATTAACTTTATTAAATGAAAAAGCAAGCACTAGTCCTACGGAACTTTATGAAAAGCGTTTGGAACAAGAACTGTTAGCCCAACAAATAGCCGAAATAGAAATTAACAACAAGTCGCCATTAAAAACTTTTCCTAGTGCTTTAGCCGATGAAATTGAGCCTGCTAAATTAGTACAAGGCAGCAATATTTCTAAAATACTTTTAATAAATCTTGCTATTGCTTTTGCAATAGGCGTTTTACTTGCCCTAAGCCTAGAATTTGTCTTGCCAATAGTTAAAAAGGCTTAAAGTTTGGAGAACTTAAATTTTATGTTAGAAAAAAAATTAAAATTAATGTGTATTGTAGGAGCGCGTCCTAATTTTATGAAAATTGCTCCTATAATGGATGAAATCGCTCGTTATAGGGATAAAGTAACAGCAGTTTTGGTTCACACGGGCCAACATTATGATGAACTGATGTCAGATGCTTTTTTTGCTGATTTAGAAATTCCCCGTCCAGATATTAATTTAGCTGTTGGTTCTGGCTCACATGCAGAACAAACCGCAAAAATTATGCTAGCATTTGAAAGCGTTGTCTTAGCCCAAGAGCCAGACTGGGTTTTAGTCGTCGGCGATGTTAATTCCACTATGGCTTGTACTT
>Ga0268299_1001581_pt1 | contig 37463 bp, 25 predicted proteins | sample NOBtaG_FD_193484 | JGI IMG/M metagenome (GOLD analysis project Ga0268299, IMG submission 193484) | Activated sludge microbial communities from bioreactor in Nijmegen, Gelderland, Netherland - NOB reactor | ecosystem: Engineered > Bioreactor > Aerobic > Activated sludge | place: Netherlands... | reverse complement strand
AAAACTTAGTTGCTAAAATTAATCATCAAAATAAGTTATAGATATTTGACAATTTATTGATAACAAACTAGTTATAGGCAATTCTTACCAAACCGTAGATGATTTTGGTCGCTATAAGTCTAAAGAAGTAGACTCACAGGCTGAGTCAATAAAATCTGCTAGCGATGCTGTAGAAGTCAAGTTTTTACCAAAAGAAGGTGGTAGCTACAAACTTACAGCTAAAATTACCGATGAAAAAGGCCGAGCAAATGAAACAGAAATGACGCTTTGGGTTTCAGGTGGGAAAACCTTGCCAGAAAGAGACTTAAAACAAGAACAAATCCAGCTAATTCCAGATAAAAAAGATTATAAAGTAGGCGAAACGGCACAAATCCTTGTTCAAGCTCCTTTTTATCCCGCAGAAGGTCTTTTAACTTTACGTCAACTAGGAATTGTAAAAAGTGAAAGATTTACAATAGATTCACCAAGTTACATTATCAAAGTACCTATTGAAGAAGGCTATTTGCCAAATGTCCACTTGCAAGTTGATTTAGTCGGTGAAGCCGAAAGAGCAAAGCCAACAGATGGTAATCCTGATGCAATGCTACCTAAACGACCAGCTTTTGCAGTTGGACAGTTAAATTTGTCCATCCCACCAATTAGCAGAACTTTAACCGTAAATGCTAAACCTCAAAAAAGTGCGATTGAGCCAGGCGGCGAAACTATTATTGACTTAAACTTGTTGGATGCAGCTAATAAACCTGTGCAAAATGGCGAAGTAGCCTTGTTTCTTGTAGATGAGGCGATTCTAGCATTATCAAATTATACAATGCCAAATCCCATAGATTTGTTTTATGGTCAACGTGGCTCGTCAACCTCTGACCAACATTTAAGAAGCTCAATTGTGCTAGCTAATTCTGATGAAATGGCTCTTGAACTAGCACAAGATAAAGTTCCTGCTGGAGGTGGTGGTGGAGAAGGAGAATTAGAAGGAAAAGCAAGCCGAGATATGGAGGAATTTCAAAAAATAAATAGGGAAGTCAATGCTGGTGTTGTTGGGGGGGTGATTGGTAGTAGTGATGCAGCAGCACCTCCGCCACCTCCACCACCTCCAGCCGCAGAAGCTCCAGCGCGATCACGTGTTGCTAATGGAATAGAGGCTAAAAAAGAAATTCGTCCTGAAAGCTTGATGCCTAAAAAAGCACCACAGCCAAATGATGGAAAACCTATTAGGGTTAGAGAAGATTTTAACGCGCTAGCAGTGTTTGAAGCCGCGCTATCTACTGATAATAATGGACATGCACAAGTTAAGGTTAAACTTCCTGATAGCTTGACACGCTATCGTGTAATAGCCATTGCTGTAGCAGGGGAAAATAAATTTGGTATGGGCGAATCTTCGCTTACTGCACGAATGCCGCTAATGGTCAGACCTTCGGCACCACGTTTTCTTAATTTTGGCGATAAATTTGAGTTTCCAATTGTGCTACAAAATCAAACCGACACACCGTTAAGCGTTGATGTAGCAATGAGGGCTACAAATGCCACCATTACAGGTAGCGCAGGCCGTCGCTTGACCGTTCCAGCTAATGAACGTGTAGAAGTTCGTCTGCCTGTTTCGGCTGAAATGGCTGGCAAAGCTCGTTTTCAAATTGGCGCGGTGTCAGGTAAATGGACAGATGCAGCACAGGTTTCTTTACCTGTTTGGACTCCTGCAACTACGGAAGCTTTTGCAACTTATGGAACTTTTGAAGAGGACGCAATAATTCAGCCTGTTAAAGCACCTGCTGATATTTACAAGCAATTTGGAGGTTTAGAGGTTTCTACTTCATCAACTCAGCTACAAGAATTAACCGATGCGGTGCTTTACATAGTTTCTTATCCTTATGAATGTTCTGAGCAAGTTTCATCCAGAGTTTTAACTATTGCCGCGTTAAAAGATGTTTTAGGGGCATTTAAGGCTGAAGGTTTGCCAAAAGCTGAAGAACTAGAGGCTAGAATTGCTGCTGATATGACAAAGCTTAAATCCTTGCAAAATAATGATGGAGGCTTTGATTATTGGCGAAAAGGTGAGAAGTCTGATCCTTATGTCACAGTTCACGTAGCGCATGCAATGATAAGAGCAAAAGAAAAAGGCTATGCCGTACCTGAATATAATCTGTCAATGGCTCAAAACTACTTAAGAAATATAGAAAGCTATTTAATACCTGATTATTATTCCCAGCAAGCTAGAGATGCAATAACTGCTTATTCCTTGTATGTAAGAAAGTTAATGGGCGACAAGGATATAAATAAAGCTAAAGAAATAATTTATAACCGTAAGCTAGAAAACTTGTCGCTAGAAACCATTGGTTGGCTATGGTCAGTTTTAGCGACTGAGCCAAGCGCAAAACAAGAGTTAGAAGAAATTAGACAATTTGTTAACAATAGGGCTACTGAAACTGCTGCAACAGCACATTTTGTAACAAATTATAAAGATTATGCTTACTTGCTCTTAGCATCAGACTATCGAACAGATGCAATATTGCTAGATGCTTTACTTAGAGATCAGCCAAACAATGATTTAATACCTAAGCTAGTTAGAGGACTGCTAGATCATCGTAAAGCGGGCCGTTGGGAGAGTACACAAGAAAACGTGTTTGTTTTGCTTGCTTTAGACCGTTATTTTGCAACTTATGAAAAAGTCACACCTAATTTTGTTGCTCGTATTTGGTTAGGTGATAAATTTGCAGGCGAACATGAATTTAAGGGTAGAACTACGGAAAAACATCAAGTTAACATTCCAATGAAATACTTAGGCGATACAGAACAAAACTTGATTTTAAGCAAAGAAGGCGTAGGACGTATTTATTACCGTGCTGGTATGCGATACGCTCCAAAAAGCTTGGATTTAGCAGCAGCAGAATATGGTTTTACTGTAGAAAGAAAATATGAAGCAGTCGATAACCCTACGGATGTAACGCTAGATAAAGACGGCACATGGCGAATTAAAGCAGGTGCAAGAGTAAGAGTTAAATTAAGTATGGTTGCACAAAGCAGACGCTATCATGTCGCACTAGTCGATCCTCTACCCGCTGGGCTAGAAGCCTTAAATCCAGCACTTGCAACAACTGGCAGTATTCCAAAAAATGAATTGGCTAGAGAAGGTGAAGAAGCAGAATTAAGACGATCTGGAAGGTTCTGGTGGTATGGGACTTGGTATCAACATGAAAATTTTAGAGATGAGAGAATAGAAGCTTTTACACAGCTACTTTGGGATGGTGTTTATACTTATAGCTATGTTGCACGTGCTACAACTATTGGTTCTTTTGTAGTGCCACCAACAAAAGCAGAAGAAATGTATCATCCAGAAACTTTTGGTAGAAGTAAGACAGATAAAGTAGTAATTTATCAATAAGTTAATAACTAAACTAAAAATGATTGTAGAGAGTTTGCTAAAAGTTCTTCTAACGCATTAATTACACTCTCTACAGTAATTTTCTTGATACATTCTGGTTCAGGAAATTCTGAGCAGCTATAGCCAGAACAGGGAATACAAGGAAGATCTGCCTTAAGTAATTTATAGTCTGTTAGCCAAGGATGCCAAACCTTTGAGTTTGATGAGCCAAAAATTACTACAATAGGTTTTTGAAATGCAGCAGCAATATGAGCCGGGCCGCTATCATTTCCTAAAAATAGGCTGGATTGCTCTATTAAAGCCATTAATTCAGATAAGTTTAAGTCTACAAAGCTAGTTAATGGTACTTTGGTAAAAGATTTTATTTTTTCTGCTACCTGCGCTTCATTTTTAGCTACAGCCAAAATAGCAGGTATTTTGTAACGCTGGTAAATATGCTCAATGACGAAAGCAAAGTTTTTAGCTTCCCATTGCTTAGACTGAAATGCTGCCGCAGGATGAATTAATAAAAAAGGTTTTTTAATTCCAACTAATTTTGCTTCTATGGTTTGTTTAGCTAGCGGATCTGTTGCTAGGCTTAAGGCTGAAGGAATATTTACCTCTATACCTGCCCATTTAAGTAAGCCTAATTGTTGCTCTACACAATGAATTTGCTCTTTTTGCCAAATGATTTCCGGGTTGGGTGCTGCAAGTGATAGCAAAGATGAATATCTGCTGGCTTTATAGCCCAAAGTTTTTTTTGCTCCAGATAATTTTGCTAAAAATAACCCCGTAGTTCCTCCATGTAAATTTACAGCTAAATCATAAGATTGGGCGCGAAGGCTTTTAATTATTTGCCAACGAGCGCGAATTTTTGCTAATTCACCTGAAACTTTGGGTAAAACAAATAGCTTAGATACTTGAGGGTGATTACTTAAAATAGGTGCGGACAAAGATTCTAATAAAACATCTATTTCTAAAGAGGGATTCCAATTTTTTAATGCTGTTAGGCAAGGAGTCATCAACACCGTATCACCAATAGATCTTAGTCTAATTAATAAAACACGGTGCAAAGGTTTATCTAATATACTCATTAAATATACTTACTTCAGGCTTGTTTCAGGAAGTTCTTCAATAACTGCTTCATCAGCAAGCATTTTAGGAATATCGTCAATTATTGGATAAGTACGATGGCATTTTTGACAATTAAAACCGCTGTCATCTGTCTTAAGTCGCACTTTAACTTTACAAACAGGACAAACTAACATATCTAACAGATCTTTACTAATTGCCATTAAATAAACTCTCCTGACTTCCGATTTTGGCACTATCTTATATTATTGTTTTACCTGACTGCAAGCTAACTAATAGAAAGCTTAAAGACTTGTTAAAAAAGTCTAGCGGGTTAAATAATAAAATTTCAATTGCTTATAGGTTGATGAAAACTAACCGCTTAATCTTAGACCAATGGGACAAAAAATTTTTATAAAAATTAAAAATTTTTCTTGCGTTAGAAAAAAAGTGAATGTATATTCAGTGGTATAACCAATTTACAAAAATTAAAAATCTAATAATTAATAAATAATTCGGGAGTAATATGAAGATAGATAGACAAAATAATTTAACTAACGTAGTTGACAATAATAATATTAATCAAGTTAATAATGCTCAAGTAAATGAAGAAGTTCAAAGTTTACCAACAAATCAAGTAAATCAAGTAAGCTCACAAAATCGCACTTTACGCGCTCCACAAATGGGAAATCGAGCAGTTAATACATTAGATAGTTTTCAAGCTCGTGATCAAATCGCTAATGCTATGCAAGCAAGCCAAAAACGGGAAAATATTTTTGCAACAGATAACGTTGCTGCTCCTACAGTGCCACAATTAACAAATAGCCGTTTTGCTAGCGAACCAAGCTTGCAAACTATTTTACAAGGTGGAGTTGTAGCAAAGAAAAGCGAAGGCGTTAAACAAGTCCAACAAACTTTAGTTGATTTAGGCTTTGTTGTTAAAGGTGGTGCGGATGGCGTTTATGGCTTAGGTACACGTTCAGCAATTCAACAATTTCAACGTGAACAAAATTTAGCTGTTACAGGTCAAATAGATTTAGCAACATTACTAGCTTTAGATAAAGCTGCTCCAGCTGCTGGACAAACTGCTACACTGCAAAATACTCGTTTTGCAGGTGATACAAGACTTCAAGAAATTTTAATGGGTGGCAAAACACTTAATCGTGCTGATAATGGCGATATAGTTAAAAAAGTCCAACAAGCTCTAAAAGATATGGGCTATAACGCTCCTGTTTATGGGGTAGATGGTGCATTAGGTGGCGAAACTGCTCGCTTATTAAAATCTTTCCAACGCGCTCAAAACCTTCCTGTTACTGGAGTTTTAGACCGTGCAACACTACGTGAAATGGATCGCTTAAGCCCTGCACCAGGCCAACAATTAGAAAAATTCCCAGAATATGAACGCCTATTTTCAGATGGTTTTCTAACAACAACTTTTGCTGTTGGTTTTGATGAAGCAGATTGGCATAACACTGAGCTTGGTAAACTCCGCACAGAGCTTTCCAAAGATGGTTATCGCTCATTAGATGTAAACAAATCTGCTGATGCTGAACTGTTAAAACGTGCTGGTTATGACACAGCAAATTTACCTGAAGGTGTAGCATTCTATAATAAGCAATTTACCTATAAAGGAAAAACTATTGAAAGTCTTGTCCAACTTGTTAATCCAAACACACCAGAAGCAGTTAAAAAGTTTGAACAAGGTTTAGTTAATAGTGATATGACAATTTATATGGGACATGCTCGTTATGGTACAGGCCCAGACTTTGACACTAAAGAATCTGCCGCAGGAAATTACGTAATTGGTTCAAACTCTTCTGCTCATACTTCAGGCAAAGCAAAAGCTGGTTATGATGCACATATGAATGATATTTTGAAAGCTTCAGGCAATCAGTTAGAACAAACACAATTTGATAAAGATCGTTACCAAATTTGGGCTTTTTACGCTTGTAAATCTAATAATTATGCTGATGAAATGAGAGTTTTACCTAAAAATAAAGATGAAAAGAATTTAGATGTAATTGGTAGCACAGAATTAATTTACTGGCATAATATGGCAAAAAGCGGAATGGCTACCTTACAATCAATAACAAGTGGTAAATCAATCAACAATTTAGAAGCCAAATTATATGACATTCACCAAATCGAGAATGGTTTTTATACCGACGGTTTTGGTGATAATGCGTAAGTTTAGAAGAAGTAGCTTTTTGATTGGCAGCAGGGAAAATATAATCCTTGCTGCCATTTGTTTTTCTTGGTGATAGCTGCTTGAGACAAAAGGTTTTAGTAAGTAGAATAGCGAGAAACTAAAAAATAGAAAAATTTGAAAGGAGTGATATTAATGCGTAGTAGATTTGAAGGCTGTTTACTAGGATTAGCTCTTGGGGATGCAATGGCAGCAATTGGTATTGGAGAAACACGAGAAGCTATTGCACAGAAATACGGCCAAATTGATGGCCCACGAGGAGGAGGAAAATTAAACCTGGATCCTGGCGAATATACCGACGAAGGGCAAATGATGGTTTCTGTTCTAGAATCAATTTGTACTCAAAGAGCCTTCAAACCCGATAATATCGCCTATCGTTTTGTAGGTTGGTTAAAAAGTCATCCAAAAGATATGGGTCGTTTTACTCGGCATGTTTTAGAAAGAATGCTTGAGGGCGAACGTTGGCAGGAAGCTAGCGAAGGCGCGGCCTATGACACTACTTTACAAGTTGCTGGTAGTGCAAGCCTTATTTATGGTATCCCTCTAGGAATGTTACGCTGGCAAAAACCAGATCAATTAATTGCAGATTCTATAACTTGTTCTCGCATAACTCATTGGGATGAACGCTGCACACATGGTTCAGTCATAGTTAATTACACTGTTAGTTTATTACTTAAGGGTGAGACAAACCCATTATCCAAAGTAAAAGATTTTGCTCGTGATAAAGATGAGCGACTTTTAGAAGCAATAAGCAAAGTAGATCAATTAAAATTTGAGGATTTAGACACTTCTGGTTATGCTCCTACAACACTTCAAGCTGCACTTTGGTTTTTAGTTAACAGTAAATCTTTAGAAAGTGGCTTAATGCAAGTTGCTACTTTAGGTGGAGAGTCTCCCGATGCTGTTGGAGCATTAACAGGGGCGTTTTTAGGAGCAAAATTTGGTCGTTCAGCAATTTCTGAACGTTGGATCTTCCAACTTATAGGAAATGATCGAATTGATGTTTTATCTTCTCGCCTTTATGAATTAAGCTTGCAGTAATTAAACCTTGTAATTACCCAGCCTTTCGGGGCTGGGAATAAAATATGCTACCTAGTCATGAAATTTATCACCGAATAATTTGGGATAAGCGATTAGATCCAACGGTTTTTATTATTGGTTATCAAGATCGCTTATCTAGTTCAGGCATTCGGGAAAAAAAGCTTGTAGATTGGGATGCTAACGGTGATATTCCTTGGCATCGAGTCCGCTATATTCGCTGCTTAAATACTATGGTTTGGAGCCGCGACGAGCATATAGACCTTTTTTCTAGTGGAGAACTTCCAAAAGATGCCTGGCAGGAAATAATAAACACTAATCAAACAATAGAAAAAACTTTAGCTACTTTCTCACCTCAACCAACTTATTATTACCAATTAAATTCTTGGCAAAGCTTTGAACAAATACAACCAAATGTTTTAGTAAAAGAATTAAAAATAATTACTTTTAATGTTTTATCAGATTTATATGAGGCAGATAAAATTTATACTGCTGAACGTATCCCACTTATTATTAAATATTTAGCTGAGGCAAAAGCAGATATTATTGTGCTTCAAGAAGTTACAGAAACACTTTTTCAGGCATTGCTTAAAGAACCTTGGTTAGAAAAATATTATTGTTCTGAACCTCCAACAGCCCCAAGTTTACAGTCTCAAGGCTTAGTTATATTTGCGAGTATTCCTTTTACTTTAACTGACCATTGGTTTTCTAACTATAAAAGAGTTTTACTAGCTAGTTGGCAAATTAACAACAACCCCTTGCATTTGGCCGCAGTACATTTAACTAGTAGCCATACTAATAACTCTGAACAAATTCGCGCTAAACAGTTGGACACATTATTAAATTATTTAGACTCAATGGCGGGTGATGTGGTAATTGCAGGCGACTTTAATTTAGTAGCAGATGAACATGAACAAGATTTTCTTTCTTATAGCTTTAAGGATCTTTGGCAAGAATTACACCCTAAAGAATTAGGTTATACATTTAATCCAGAACTTAACCCACTAGCTAAAATAATGAGTTCATCAGGTAGATTAGCAAGATTTGATAGAATTCTACTACGTAGTAAACAGAATAATTGGAAAGCAGAAAACATTAATTTATTTGCTTATGAACCAACAATTAGCGCAAAAGGGGAAAGACTTTTTGCTTCAGATCATTTTGGAGTGTTAGCAAAGTTAAAAAATAATGCTATTGAGTTATTAAGAAGCGTTGCTCCAATTTATCAAAGTGCAATTGTAATTATTCCACCAAAAGAGCTTTGGGAAAAAATACAACCTATTCGCAAGCTTTATGATAAAAAAGTTGACCGTTGGATGCCTCATATTACTTTAATTTATGGATTTTTGCCTGTAGAGCATTTTGCTTTAGCCGCACAAGTTATTTCTCAAACTCTTAAAGAATTATCTCCATTTAAGGTAACTTTAACTAAGTATGGCACTTTTAGCCATCGCAATAACTCTACAGCTTGGCTTGAACCTGTTAGCGAGCCTGCAAATGCTTTGCATAAATTACAATCACTGCTAGCTAAAATTTTTCCTCAATGTGATGAGCAAAGCAAAAAGTCTAATGGTTTTACACCTCATTTAAGCGTAGGCCAATTTGATAATCCTGCTACAGCAATGAAAAAACTCCCTACCTGGCAAGAAGTAGACTTTTTAGTTGATAGAGTTGCTTTAATTCATCGCCAAGGTAATCAGCCTTTTGAAGTTATTTGTGAAGCTACACTTGGACAAAATAATATTCAAACTGAATCTAAAAACAGTAGTCTGATAACATTAATTGAGAAACTAAATCCTAGTTTAACTTTAGAACACAAACAGCGGCAAGAATCTGTATTATCAATAATTAAACAGGCTTGTGAAGAATGTTTAGGCGATGCAGTTTTGCTTTATTTAATTGGCTCTGCTCATTTAGGAGTACAAACACAAGCTAGTGATGTGGACATAATTTGTATTATTCCAACTAGCATAACTGGTCAAGATTTTCTTCTACAAGTTAAAGAAAAACTTGCAGGTATTTATCAAAAAGCTAGGATAGTTGGTAATGCTCAAGTACCTATTATTAAGATGGAAATCGATGGTATTCAAATAGATTTACTTTATGCACATAGCACAAAATTTCCGTTTTTAGCTCCACTGACTAGCGCATCACAAAAATATTTTGACCCAACTAGCTGGCAGACTATAGTAGGGGTTTTGGAGATAGAAATTTTACTAGAAATAGTTAGCCAACATATTGATTTAGAACTATTTCGTCAATTATTAAAAGCAGTTAAGACTTGGGTAAAGCAAAGAGCTATTTTAGGTAATGCTTGGGGATTTCCTCCAAGCTTTTCTTGGACAGTGTTGGCAGCCTGGAGTTGTACTAAGTTAGATAATAAAGAAAACCTAAGCTTAGAAAAGTTATTAGAAAACTTTTTTGAACTACTTTCTAAACATAATTGGCAACAAGCAATTGCTTTAACTGAATCAGGGCGAAATTATCAGGTAACATTGCCTAAAGATTGGTTGCCAATAATTACTTCAATAAAACCTAATCAAAATACAGCTAGAAATATTTCTCGTTCTACTGCAAAGGTTGTAAAACAAGAAATTCTGCAAGCAAGACAAATATTTGAAAAAATTAAACTTGGCAATTTAACTTGGGAAAACTTACTTGCTAAAGTTGATATACAAAAAGATTTTGAAAAAATTCTTTTACTAACTATGAAAGCTAAAAACAGCAATGATTTAGAGCTTTGTGCTGGTTGGTTGGAAGGTAATATTTTTGGTTTGATACTTAATTTAGAACAAGAACTTAATATAGACCTAAGACCTTATACCCAAATAAAAAAACAGCAAACCACTTGTCAAATAGTGATTGCTGTTAATTTACTAGAAGAAAAGGATTTAGCCAGACTAGAAAAAATTACCAACAATTTTATTAATAACTTTACTCAAGAAAAGCTCACTTCACAACCAGCAGAACTAAAAATTGACTATTGCACAAAAGAAAAGTTAGTTAATTGGTAAAAGTATTATATAGTTTGAAGTGATATAAAATCTTTTTTATTATCAGGTAAACGAAAAACCTTAACCGCTTCTTCTAATTGATTTAGCTGTGAAAGAACAGAATCACCTGCTGAAGATAAATGTTGAGATAATTTGTTATTTCTCTCAATTGTGTCACGTAATTGCACTACAGATTTAACTATTTCCCCTGTTGAAACAGCTTGTTCTTGGCTAGCGGCTTGAATTTCATAGGTGACTAGAGTTAAGTTTTGGATAGCATTAGAAACTTCTTCAGCACCTACTAATTGTTCCTTAGTAATATTATCTATATTTACTGAAGTTTTAGATACAGTATTTACAACAGTTTCAATTTGAGAGAGGGAATTGACTACTTTTGAAGATTGATCTAGTCCTTCCTCTACTAATTGGACAGTTTTACCCATTTGTTTTTCAACTTGTTGGACGCTTTTTTGGACGCTATTGATTAGTTGTGCTATTTCTTCAGCAGATTGAGCCGTTCTTTCTGACAGTTTACGAACTTCTTGAGCAACAACACCAAAACCTAAACCATGTGAACCAGCACGCGCTGCTTCTATAGAAGCATTTAAGGCTAAAAGGTTTGTTTGATCTGAAATATTATTAATAACTTCTGTAATTTTACCTATTGTTGTTACATTAGCACTAAGTTCTTGAATAGTTTTAGAAGTTGTATTTATGGAACTATTAATTTCATTCATCCCTTTTGAAGCTTGATGTACAAAATTACGACCTTCATTTACTGCATTGTGAGCTTTATTAACAGAATTTGTAAGATCTTGAGTATCATTAGCAATATTTTTTAGTCTTTCAACCATACCTTTAATTGCTCTATCAGTTTGAGTAACGCTAGAGGATTGAGTTTCTACATTTTCAGCAATTGCTTGAATATTTGTTGAAAGTTCTTCAAGGACTGAAGCCATATTTTCTGCTGACTTAGCTACATTTTCACTATCTTTTTCAAGCTGCTGACCTGAACCTATAAGATCCGTTGAAAGATTAATAGTTTTTACTTCTTCTGCACTGCTACGAACGCTAGAAACAATAGAATATAGCGAATTTACCATATTATTTAATGCTAATCCAAAAGTATCTCTATTACTACGAGGTTCGATTTTAACATTTAGGTTTCCTTTTGCTATTTGTTCTATGGAAGAGGAGAATTTACGTAGTTGCTCAACTAATCGATGGACAGAATTAAGTAATAAAGCTATTTCTGTATATCCTTCTTTGCTTTTTAGATCAATATTCAAATCTCCGGCTGTAAGAGAATCAGTTATATTAGCTATTTGCTTAAGAGGTTGTACAAAAGTATAAACTGCAAGCATAGCCATAATTATTGTAGATAGTATGGCAAAAAGTAAAAGTAAGTAAATTAAGCTTGAGGTTTTACTAGCACTTAATTTTACCTGTTCAATACTAGTTTCAGAATTTTTTATTGCTTGAGTTGATAAACTAGTAAGCAATGTTGTTTGTGAGACACTTATATCATTTAATTGTCCTCCTAAAATATCAAGAGCTTCTTCTGCTTTATTTTCATCTAAAGCTTTGCTAGCTAATAAGGCGGTTGTTTGAAATTTATCAGAATTTTCTTTAATGGTTTGGATATTGCTATCCAAACCTCTTAATTTTTCTAAAGTAAGTAGCTTTTCTTTAATCTCATTACCTGAAAGAGCATATTCTTCATTATCAACTTTTGTTCCAAATGTTATAGATTTAACAATGGCATATTGTTGTCTAGTTGTTGCTAGTTGAAGTTGTAGGATAGTAACTGCTTGTTTATATTCTTTACTTATGGCTTGTTCATAACCTGTTTGTACATAATCTATTCCATAAGAAGTAATAATACCAATTGTTATTAACAAAACTACTAAAATTGTGCTGGAGAAGATGGTTTTGTATTTTAGTGATAAGTTAGCCCACATTTTCATAATTTCCATAGTTTTCACAGAACCTTTAAAATCATTCTTTTTCTTCTAGTTGAAACTTAAAAACTATATGACCTGTAGTTCCTGCCATAGATTTAGCAAATGTCCATTGTTTAGCTGCATCTAAAGAAGAAGGCTTAAATAGGGAATTTCCTTCTACAAATTCTGCATTTGAAACAGTTCCTTCTGAGCCAATTTCCAAGCGTATTGTTACTTTACCTTCAACCCTTTTACGTTTAGCTAATGGTGGATAAAGAGGAGGTATTTTTTTCACAGCTTTAGCTTCTAAATTAGGCCCAAGCTCAAATGCTTTTACTACAACAATGTTGATTGCTAGTAGTGCAGTTAATAAAACTGCTACAAAAGCTTTTCTCATTTTATTTTCTCCAAATTCTTTCTATTCTCAAAATTATAGGTTAATCAGTTAAGTTATTTAACATTATTCTAAATAACTAAAATCGCCAAGTATAACGAACAACTAAGTTTATACCAGGAGCATCTAGCCCAGACCCGTGTATTCTATAATTTTTATCCAAGATATTTTCTAGAATTATTGTTACATTGCTATTTTCATTAAGATCAAAACCGCCTCTTAAATTAAGGGTTGCATAGCCCGGAGTAGAGGTAAAAAAGGATGATCTAATTACACCACGACCTAAAACTCTATCTTGAATTTGTGGCAATGTTTCACCTGTTGCTAACAAAACATCATCGGGTGTTCCTGCCCGACCATCTGGGCCATTTCCTATAAGCCCTAAAATTCGCGCTCTATTAGAAAAGAAGAAAGCAATATCACCAGGCCCGCGACTAGCACCTATACGAATATCTGTTAAATCTTGTGTAGAAAGGCGATCTTGAAATGAAGCCATATTAGAATAAGCTTCTACCCAAAAATGTTTTTTCAAGGATTGGTAACGTAAACTAATAAAACCAGTTGCTGGAGGCAGACCACCTTCAATTTCAGGAATATCTGCTGATTTTTTACCTACCATGTCAGATGGGGTAATTTGACGTAATGGGACAGGGTTTTTGTCTGTACCTCTTATATAAGAGAAATTACCAGATAGACTTAAAGATCTAGAAAAATTAATTTGGCTAGTTAATTCAACACCAGAAAGACGAATATCTGCACTATTAGCTTTAACTATAACTGGTCGTAGGCTGGCTGGAGTGATAACGGATCCTGTAATAGGATCTTGTGCAATAATTGGTAAGCCTCCAATAGTTTTTCCAACTGCTCCTTGAGGCAAAATTAAAGTTCTTTGGTTAATAAAATCCTTAACAACTCCTGTAAATACTGTAGCACTAAATCTAAGATACTTATCTTGGTATTTTGCTCCTAACTCATAATTTAATAAGTTTTCTGGTGTAAGAGGAACTACTTTCTTACCTGTAGAAACAGCCGTTGCATCAGTTGTATTGCCAACAAAACCGCCTAGTGCTTGTGCTTCAGTTATAAGGACTTCAAAACCAGATGGTAAACCCCCAACTGAACCTAAATCTATAATATTAGGTGAGCGAAAACCCCTAGTAACATTAGCTATTAAATTTAGTTTTTGGTTAATGAAAACTATGCCTTCTAAGTTAAAAGTGACATCATCATTACGGATAGAAAGATTTGGTACAGCAGGTCTACCAGATGCGTCCAAGACATTCTTATCACTATCTGTTTTATAGAAAAATGCGCTATAACGTACACCACCATTAAGACGTAGTCTATTTGGTATTAGCTCAACAGTATCTTGAAGATATGCTCCATAATTAGAAAATTTAGTATCATTTGGTACAGTACCATTAATACGTGTTTTTACGTCAGTTACTGGATTAACAATGAAACGTCTATTTCCTATAGTTTCATTATAAATTTCACCACCAAAAGTTATAAATTGATAGCTACCAATATGAGTAGTAGCTTGTAAACTATAGCCTAATACTCTAGACAATCTAAATTCTTCAAGCTTTGGTGCTGAGATAACACCTTGCACGCCAAATTGTTGTCTTTGGCGGTTAAGTGAAAAAGTACCTGTAAGAGAATCTAAAAATCCTGTTTGATTTCTTTTATATCTAGTGTAAAAGAAATCAAGAGTTTGTGGACTAAAATCAGTTTCAAAAAGACCTGAGCCGCCATTAGTTAAAAAATAAACACGTGTGTTTCGTTGGGTTGTATGTTGATAGAAAAATGATAATTGTTGGTCATCGTCTATTTTATAAACAGCTTTTGTAGTGCCTCCAGCGTTTAAATAGCCGGTATCTTGTAATCTATTGGTTTTAAGTATATCTGAGGAAAGTCCAAAAAGACGTGTAGCTATTGAATGTGAGTCAATACCTTTTCCTGCTCGAAGATCATTTATTCTTTGCCCAAAACCACTAAATAATAAACTTAATTTACTATTACCAATAGTTAATTTTAAGTTTCCTCCTGATGCAGCATTAGCACTACTAAAGAAAGAGTTTATATTTCCATGAAACTCCCAACCATTTTTATAAAAAATTGGATTATCACTAACAACATTAATACTTCCACCTAAAGCATCACTACCATAAAGGGCTGAACCTGGGCCATATACAAATTCTACTTGACGAATGGTATTAGTATCTATTAATCCAATAGTTGACTCAAGGGCAGTTGTAAAAGTACCAGTATTAAAGCGAATATTATCAACTAATGTTGCTACTCGTTGACCTGTAAGACCTCTTACTACAACTTGCCCATAAAAACTACCACCTTGAACTGATTTAATACCTACTTCTTCTTGTAATAGTTGTTGAAGTAGTACCCCAGGTCTAGTTTTTAATTCACCTTTAGAAGCTATTTCAGTTTGCTGTGAGGCATCAAAGGCTTCTTGATTAGAGTCAAGAACTGCTGTAATAGAAACTCCCTCGGAAAGTTCACTAGAAGTTAAAACAATCTCTAAATTGTCTTTTTTCTCCTCTGAAAACGCTAAACCATCACTATAAGTTGAATAGCTAGGGTGTTGAATCACAAGTTTATAATTTCCTAACTTTAGATTATCTACTTGAAAATACCCTTGTTCATTAGTTACAGTTTTTATAATTAAGTTTTGTTGGTCATCAAAAACGGAAACTGTTGCATTGCCAACAGCAGCATTTTGTTGGTTTCTTACAACTCCACTTATATTTGTGTCTTGAACCACTAAAGAAAAAACTTGTGATACACAAATACAGCAAATAATGGTAGTAAGCAAGAGACAACTTTTTAGTTTTTTTATCATAAGAACTATCTCCCACAGATATACTAGTTAATTTTTATTAGGCATAGTCAATAGCAAATGATTAAAATGCTTATGTAACAGTAAGTAAAATAATGAGTTAAAAATTAGTTAGAGTATTTAGAATAAAATTAACAAAATTAACAACAATTCTTCAGTTAATGCCTTATAAAATGTTTTGCAAATTATACATTTATAATACATTTTTATATCAAAATATGACGTAGTATTTTTTGATTAGTATTTTTTGATAGTAATAATGCTAAAAGCTGTAAAATAACGACTTCTGCGGCAGTATACTATGAAGTATTAACCATTAGCTATAGGTAATAAGTAGTATTTTCGTTAATTTTCTATTAATTTTCTATTATTTTATTATTAGTTTTGTAGGATATAATAATTGTTTACTAAGGTAGTTTTTACATAAAGTTGTTTCTTAAAATAGCTCTCATTTTGCAACCTAAAACTTAAATTTCAAGCTACTATTTTTCACAGAAAAGAAATTTTCTATTATCCAATATATTGTAGTAGAAAGATTGACAGTGCAGTTGTATAAGCAGGATACTACAAATCTTAATATCTGTATTAATTTACTTAACATTATTAATTTTTATTAGTTGGAGGATGTAATGGAAGCTTCAAGAAAACTAAGTGCCAAGCTTTATGACAAAGTTTATATTAACGGTAAATGGGTAGCATCTAAAGGAACAGACTTTTTGGATGTTACTAATTCTGCTACTGAGGAAGTAATTGCACAAGTTCCTAATGGGACGGTTGAAGATGTTCAAGCGGCTGTAGCAGCAGCTAAAGCTGCTTTTGACCTTTGGGCAAATACCCCAAAAGAAGAAAGAGCGAATTACTTAAGAGCAGCAGTAGAAAAATTAAGTAGTAAAGCTGATGAAATGGCAGAAATTATTTCTAAAGAAGTAGGAATGCCCTTGCAGCTTTCCTCAATGGTTCAAGTAGGAATGCCAATAATGAATATGGGATATTATGCTGATTTACTAAGTGAATATCAGTTTGAAGAAGAGGTTGGCAATTCTTTAGTAGTTCGTGAGCCTGTTGGCGTAGTAGGTTGTATTACTCCTTGGAATTATCCTTTACATCAAGTAGTTGCAAAAGTTGCGCCTGCTTTAGCCGCTGGTTGTACTGTAGTTCTTAAACCTAGTGAAGTTGCTCCAATAACAGCTTTTATAATGGCAGAAGTTTTTGATGAAGTTGGGTTGCCTGCTGGCGTATTTAACTTAGTTTGTGGACTAGGCCCGGTAGTTGGTGAAGCAATTGCAGCACACCCCGATGTAGATATGGTTTCCTTTACAGGTTCAACAGGTGCTGGAAAACGTGTTAGCCAAGTTGCTGCACAAACAGTTAAACGTGTTGCCCTAGAATTAGGCGGTAAGTCTGCAAATGTTATTTTGGATGATGCTAAATTTGAAAAAGCCGTTCGTACAGGTGTAAATAATTGCTATTTTAATTCTGGTCAAACCTGTTCAGCTTGGACAAGAATGCTTGTTCCAAAATCCCGTCATGATGAAGCAGTAGCAATTGCTAAAAAGACAGCCGAAAAATTTATTGTTGGGGATCCATTAGGTCAAGCAGAGCTAGGGCCACTAGTTTCTAAAACACAACAAGAGCGTGTTCGCAGTTATATCAAAAAAGGTATTGAAGAAGGTGCAACCCTTGTTGCTGGTGGAGCAGAGCAACCTGAAGGCTTAGAAAAAGGCTACTTTATCCGTCCAACAGTTTTTGCTAATGTAGACAACAAAATGACTATTGCTCAAGAAGAAATCTTTGGCCCAGTTCTATCAATTATTCCTTATGAAGATGAAAATGATGCAGTTAGAATTGCCAATGATACCATTTATGGTTTAGGCGGAGCAGTTTGGTCACAAAATGTAGAGCGAGCTAAAGCGGTTGCTCGCCGTATGCGTACCGGCCAGGTAGACATTAATGGTGGTGATTTTAATCCTCAAGCTCCTTTTGGCGGTTACAAACAATCTGGTAATGGTAGGGAATTAGGAAAATTTGGTTTTGAGGAATATTTAGAAGTTAAATCCTTACAACTTTAATTAATTAAAGAATTTAGCTTTTTAATAGCCTAGGGTTTCAGCCCCATAAGCACGAACTTAAGAACAACTAATAGAAAAGTAAGGTGTTAAATCTTAAGCCCCAACGGGGCGAAAGATATGTAGCCCAGAGCGGAAGCTCTGGGTTTAAGTAATATATCATATAAAGCCCCAACGGGGCGTAAGAGCCTTTTCTTAAAGACTCTTACGCCCTTTCAGGGTTTAAGAAGCCTTAACTATAATTTCCTAGGGTTGAAACCCTAGGAAATGTATCTTACACTCCTTCGGAGCTAAGACTTGAGCTATTTATTAATTATAAATAACTTATTTCTTAAGTTCGCGCTTATGGGGCCACACACCCTAGGCTATATTAATTTATGTATTAAAAAATAAATTTTAATCCAAATTGAAATTCCCGTGATTCTCCAATTGTCCCAAATATTTTTCCAATACTATTTGAAGCTTGAAAACTTGCTGGTCTGTTACCCGATGGAGCAATATAGCGAAAAACCTCTTGACCATCTTCAGCATTACTTGGTAAGTCAAAATTAGCACGATTAAATAAATTAAAAGCCTCAGCGCGAAATTGCACTTGGAAACGTTCATTTATTTCAAGGTTTTTAACTAAAGAAAGCTCAACACTCTTAAAATTAGGCCCTCTTAAAGTATTTCTTCCTAATGTTCCACGAAAACCTATTTGTGGCGGTGCAAATGCAGCAGGATTAAACCAAAGATTAACGCTACTTCCTCCCATCGGAGTTAAGCTAACTCCAGGAACAAGATCAGGTCTAGAAGTGTTTTCATCCGTTCCATCACGGTCAGGATCACCACTAACAAAAGGTGTAAAAGCAACTCCAGAAGAAAGAGAAATAATTGTGTTAATTTGCCAGTTGGCTAAAAGCTGTTTGGATAGACCTGTTAAGCTTTTTCCAAAAGGCAAATCATAACTAGCATTAAGAACAAAATTATTTCTAATATCAAAATTAGATAGACCTCGATCTAGTTGGCGGTTATATGGGTCAAAAGTACGACCTTGACCATTAGAAAACGTTTGACGACCTCCATTAGCAGAAGCCTCATCAATGGATTTTCCTAAAGTATAAGAAGCTTGTAACTGCAAACCTTGGCTAAAACGTCTATTTAATCCAACTGTAAGAGAATTATAATAAGAGTTAAAGCCTTGTAAAATTGATCTAACAGCATCAAACTTTGGATTTCTTCGTGGACTTCCTTCAGCAAAAAACTCTAGTCCATTAGGCAGTATTTGTGGAATTGCTGTGTTAATATCGCCTGCACCTACTAAATTAACTCCTCGTGAACCAACATAAGCAATAGTTAGTATTGTTTGAGGTAGGATTTCTTGTTGAATATTTAAGTTATATTGCATTAAATACGTAGGACGAAACCTGCTTGGAAGTGCTTCTGTAGCCTTTTCAATACCCTTAAAAAGATTTGGGTCTACTGGAAGTGTAGAAAAATCTGCTGCTCTTAAGCGACCTCGATTAACAAATGGAAGTGATCTAAAAACAGGTGTTCGGTAAATATGAAAAAGTGGTTGGTCAAAAAATACACCAAAACCGCCTCTAACCGCAGTTTTACCATTACCAAAAACGTCTAACGCAAAACCTACACGAGGAGCAAAATTTACTTTTGGACTGTCAAATAAGGTTTTTGACAAAGTAACTTCTTCATCAAAAATATTATTTAAGTTAGAAATTTTATCATTTACTTCTGTTGGGTCTGTGGCGGTTTCATAACGCAAGCCAACATTGAAAGTTAACCTAGAGTTAAAGCGAAAATCATCTTGAACATAGAGAGCAAATAATGATTGACGAAAACCCCGAATAAAATCAGATTCAGTTGACGCGCCTTGTAGGTCTTGAACCTTAAATTTAAGTAAATCTTCTAGTGAGCTAAACCGTAATTGTCCGCGAGTTCGAGTCTCTGAATTACCGTTGTAGTGAAAGCGTTCAAAAAGTCCGCCTACCTTTAAGAGATGCTTACCAAAGGCTATAGATAAATCATTGGAAAGCTGAAAATCATTAAGGAAAAATAGCTTTGGATTAGTTCGATCCGTTCCTACTTCAGTTAAGCCTGAAACTGTTATTTCTCCTAGTTGTCGGCCTGCAATTAATTGGACAGAGGAATTAGTTTGTGGTACTAACTCGGCTGGAGTAGCACGGTTAAAGCCAAAACGTAGTTCATTTACTATATTTGGTGAAAAAATCTTGCGTTCAGAAATGGTAAAGGTTTGTTTACGATTTACAGCTTGATTAAAAAATTCTGGGAAATTTCTTGGTAAAACCTGATCAGAGTCGTCAAATAAATAGCGTGCAGTCAAAACATCGCTTTTTGATAAATTATGGTCAAAACGAATAGTAAAAAAATCATTTCGAGCAACTCGGTTTGTTGTCCCAGTAAATTCTGCTGTGCCATCACCAAGGTTGTTTCCATTTGCTCTAGGAAAAAGATTAATTAGCGGTTGGCTACGGCTATCAACCTTAATTACTGACTGACCAGGTAAAACACCCAAACGCGCTTGATCATCAGGAACAATGGAAACACGGCTAATGCCCTTAAATTCACGTAGACCTTCATAACTACCAAAGAAAAATGTCCTATTTTTAATAATTGCTCCGCCTACAGTAGCCCCAAATTGATTACGGCGAAACTCAGGTTTTTCTTTATCAAAAAAATTGCGTGCATCTAGCGTGTCATTACGTAAAAAATTAAATATTGAGCCGTGAAATTGGTTGCTTCCAGATTTAGTTGCAGCAACAAACACCCCACCACTAGAACGGCCATATTCAGCCCCATAAGTGTTTGTTAATACACGAAATTCTTTGATGGTTTCTACTCCTAAAAGTAGCCCTTGAGCATTTCCCGGAGTAGTGTTTAGCGCGTCATTAATTGTTGTGCCGTCTAAAACAAATAAATTTTGATTTGGCCGTGAACCTGAAACAGAAAATTGTGTCCCACGTCCGTTATTAGCCGATGTTACACTAGAACGACTAGCCACAACACCTGGTTGGAGTAGTACCAGTTGGCTTATATCTCTACCATTTAGCGGAAGACTACGAATAGTTTTTTCATTTACTAAACCACTTAAGGTTGAATTATTACGCTCAATTACAGAAGTATCAGATTGAATAGTCAATATTTCTGTGACTTCTCCAATAGGTAAACTAAGGTCTACAATGCTCTCTTGGGCTACGCTAACAGCAATATTAATTTTTAATTCTGTCATAAAGCCAGTTTGTTCCGCTTTTACTTGATAACGTCCAAAAGGCAGGCCAGTAATACGATAGTAACCTTGATTGTCTGTAGTAATTTGACGTGTTAACTCAAGATCAGGGCTATAAACTGTTACATTTGCTCCTAAAAGTGCTGCTCCTTGTTCGTCGGTAATCCGGCCAGTAATTGTTCCACTAGTTGATTGACCAAAGGAAAGTGAGAAACTAAATAATAATAATGTGAGGCTAAATAATAATTTTTTAGTGAACATTAGTATTTCCTTAATATAAACTAAATAATAATAAAGTATTTTATAAAATATATATAAATTAATCTTAAAAATGTTATGAGTTAATGTTAGTATAGGGTTAAGTAGTTGATCTACTACTTAACCCTATAAGAATTTTAATTAGATACTACATAATAGTAATATTTAACTAATTAATTACGCTAGCCATTTTAGCTAGAGATTTTCTTAATGTTGCCTAATACGCGATAAAACCCGCCTCTTGCAGACTCGCGCACTTCATCAACTAAGTACTTAGCGTTTTCTTCTCTAATGTCTTTAGGAAATTGACAATTCCAGTCTTGATTATAGCCTGGTGAGATAACACGCACACGTAAATTGCTAGCTTCCTTAAAGCACTCAACTAAAATTCCTTTAGTTGTATCACTAGTTGTTTCTAATCTAGTAGTAATAGTTGTTTCAATAACGGTTGTAGTTGTTAGATTTGGTGCTTTAGCTTCAGGAACTACACCCGTTTGAGCTAAATTAATAGCTGCTTCGCTTACATCAATACAGGCTAAAAAATTATAATTAGTAACAATATAAAGTTTATCCTGGAAAAATTGCATAGATTGTGCTGCTCCACAACCTGAGTTAAGTTTCCAAAGACGATCCCCTTTTTGGTTAAAACAATAAATATTGCCTTGAGAATCACCAGCAAAAACATACTTACCATTTTCTGCTGTAGCACAAGAGCATAAAAAGTTATCACATTTATAAATAGTTTCTAACTCGCCTTTTTTGGTAAAACCATAAACTTTAGCATTAGAAGTTGAAGCATAAACTGTAGATTCTTCTTGCCAGCCAAAGCCTATCCAACCATCTGTTGGCTGTGACCAAATTTCTCGGCCATCTTCCCAATCATACATTGTTACCCCTTTAGAATGACCATGATAAACGCCTATTTCATCACATCGTACCATCCAAGCCTTATCACCTCGGCTTTTCTTTGACCATTGTGATTCATCTTCATGATTAATAATGGTGATACGACCTTCTGAGTCTGATACTGCTAATATGCCGTCTTTAATGTCAATCCAGTAAATATCAATATTTTCAGCTATTTCATAAGCTAAACGGGGAGAATTTCCACTTAAATCATAGACATTTCCGTCATCACAACCAGCATAAAGCCAATCATCATCAGCAACTATGCTTTTAACTCCATCAGGCAGCTTAAATCTTGCTCGAACTTCTAAAGAATGGTCTAAAGCAATAATATTTCCTTGCTCATTTCCTACCCAACATAAAGATTCATCTATAAAAATACCTAAAGCACTAGCTCCACTATCAAACTTCCATAGTATTGGTAATTGTTTTACAGGAGCTTTAGCAGGTTTAGTATTTGCTCGGTTGGTAGTTGAAGTAGTTGATCTAGTGCTAGTAGTTGTTGGAGCAGAATATTGCTGCATCATTGCTGAACGACTTGTTACAGCACGTTTTTTTCTTACACCTTGAACGGCTCGTTCATAGCCTTTTTTTAGCTTTTCATTAATTTTTTTGTTTGCCTCTGCTAAGGCTTTTTCTACTGTGGGGTAGGTGGTTACTTGTTTTTGACCTTGATCGCCTATACGACCATAACGAATAGATACTTCTACGCCATTAACTATCACTTCGTAAAATTTATGTGCATTGCCTTCAGATAGTTCTAAGTAAGCATTTAGAGACATCTTGTTACTCCTAAATTAATGAGTTTTTACATATTTATAATGACTTTATAAATTCTTTGCTGTTTTACTAAATTTTTATCTTAGCCGACAAGGTTATATGATATTCTTTGCCTAACTTCAATTAATAATTTAGCTTTTTTCTTAAACTAATTAAATTTGTGGTAACTTATGTCTGATAACGAAAATCAATTAACTGAAAGATTTGAACAAGCCTTAGTTTATGCTACTCAATTACACTCAAAACAAAAACGTAAGGGAACAAATGTTCCTTATGTTGCTCATTTACTTACGGTTGCAGCACTTGTATTAGAGCAAGGTGGAAATGAAGATGAGGCAATTGCAGCCTTACTTCATGATGCAGTTGAGGATCAAGGCGGACTGCCTACACAAGAAGAAATAAGAAAGCGTTTTGGTGAGCGAGTCACAGAAATAGTTATTGGTTGTACTGATACAGACACATTTCCAAAACCACCTTGGAGAGAAAGAAAAGAGCGTTATATTGCACATATTCTTACTGCACCTATAGAAGTACGTAGGGTATCTATGGCTGATAAACTTCATAATGCAAGGTCGGTTTTAATAGATTTTCGCCAACATGGTCATAAAGTTTGGCAACGCTTTCGCGGTGGGCGTGAAGGTACGCTTTGGTATTACCGCGAAATGGTAAAAGCTTTTCAAGAAACTGGCGGTGGGGTAATTGTTGATGAACTTGACCGAGTAGTTACAGAGTTAGAACATCTAGCCGCTACAACTGATGAATAGTTTAAGTAGGATAACTAGCTATCCTACTTAACTTTATCAAGAGTTTCTAAAATTTGTTTATGATGGCGAACTTCATGCGCTCCTAAAAAAACAACAGTATTTACTCCGTCCATATCTCCAAAAAATGGGTGTTTAAGAGTTAATTTCAACATACCATCATAGCCAGCTTCTTTGCATATTTTTTTTAGTAAATCACGAGTTTTATTAAAGTTATCTAAAGTTTCCTTTTTTGCTGGGGGATTAAGAGGTTGGGCAATTCTAGGAGCTTTTACTTTAATTAAACGAACTTCTGCCATCCAACCAGGCACTTGAAAGAGTCGCCTTAAAGCACTCATTGGAGGCACAGGATTTTCTAAAGCTTTTTGCATAGAGGCCACATAGTTGTTTTCAACAATAGTTAAATGATGGATGTTTTCAGCTATACTCCACATTTCAGGTACAAGCCGATTAGAAAACTTTTCTTCTGTCATTGGATTAACTAAAGATAGCACCTTTTCACGTGTTTCTTCTAATTTAGACAAAACTTTTTCCATAAAAATTAATTTACTCCCTACAGTAAGAAATTATTAATGGTTCTTTTAAGAAAATTAGTTAATTTGTTTAATTTACATTATTTTGGGTCAATAAATAACTCTTACTAGTATAAAAACAGGAAATTTTGGCAAAAATTCTGACTGATTTTTTCTTCTTATACGCCTTACCTATTAAAACACAAAAATAATTACGGTGAAGTTTTTACTTAAAATAACCTTAAAGCTATCTAGCTTTAATTAAATACCATAATTATTTTAGTTATAGTATATTTGCTTTACCTAGGGAAAATTTATAGTTAATCAGAAAGGAATAATATGTCAACAAATACTGATAAATACCAATATAATTACACTTATTTACCTCCACTTGCTATGTTAGATAGTTTACCTAAGTCAGAAGATTTTTCTGCTCGTCCAGGCTGGATTTTAAAGGTTGCAAAGTCAGTCCTAAATATTTTGATAAATTCTATTATGATAGGTATTGAAGAAGAAAAAGGAGTGCCAAGATATGTAGAAAAATTACTAGCCATATTAAAAGAAACTTCGCAAGAACTTAACAAAGATGCAAAAGAAGCTTTGTTAAAAGCTATTGAACAAGAACTAAAAAAACAAGGTTTTCCTATATCTCCAACTAAATTAGAAAGTTTTTTAAAGGGTGTAATAGCAAGTTTTGCTACCTCTATTACAAAAGAAACTCTAAATGATCTTATGGGGATAATCATAAAATTGGGGACGCTATCAGGTAAAGCTACTAGTCTGAAGGATTATGAAAAACTATTCCAATTTATTCCTTTACCAGAAATTAGCCAAAATTTTGAAACAGATGCAGAATTTGCAAATATGCGATTAGCCGGGCCTAATCCCGTAATGATTGAACGGTTACAGGTGTTAGATAAACGCCTACAAATTACTGAAGAACAATACAAGCAAGTAATGGGAGCAGACGACAGCTTAGAAAAAGCTTTAGCAGAAGGACGACTTTATTTAGCAGATTACAGCATTTTTGAAGGTGCGCTTAATGGAAGTTTTCCAAATGATCAAAAATTTAATCATGCCCCATTAGCTTTATTTGCTGTAACTTTGACTACAAAAGCTTTAATGCCTCTAGCAATACAATATAGGTCATATTACACTAGTGAAATACTAATTTTTACTCCTCAAGATGGTTATGATTGGTTGATTGCTAAAACCATTGTCCAAGTTGCTGATGGTAACTTTCATGAGGCAGTTAGCCATTTAGGACGCACACATTTATTTGTAGAGCCATTTGTTATAGCTACTCATAATCAATTATCAGTTAAACATCCATTAAGTATTTTATTAACACCTCATTTTGAAGGCACAGTAGCAATTAATAATGCGGCACAAGGCTCATTGATTGCGTCAGGTGGAGGGGTAGATAAATTGTTATCTAGTTCAATTGATCAATCACGAGTATTTGCTATAAAAGGAGCGCAAAGTTATCTACTAAATGTTAATACTGTAAGTTTGCCTCAAACATTAGCAAAACGAGGTGTTGATGATCAGACAATATTGCCAAATTATCCTTATCGAGATGACGCTTTGCTTTTATGGAATGCTATTAAAAATTGGATGTCCAATTATCTAGGCTATTATTATAAATCTGATGATGAAGTAAAAAATGATAAAGAATTAAAACTTTGGGTTGCTGAACTAGTAGCGCATGATGGTGGTCGAATGAATAACATAGGAACAAATAACAGTATAACTAAACTTAATGAATTGATTGATTTAGCTACATTAGTTTGTTTTACAGCTAGCGCACAACATGCAGCAGTAAATTTTCCTCAAGGCGATCTTATGACTTTTACGCCTGCTATGCCCTTGGCCGCTTACACACCTGCTAGCCAAAAAGGAGCTAGCCAAACAGATTACTTAAACTTGTTACCTTCATTAGATAAAGCACAGTCACAATTAGAGTTAGTCTATACTCTAGGCACAGTTTACTATACAACACTTGGTGATTATGGAGACAATTATTTCCAAGATCCTACCATTCAAAAATATTTAGCAGAGTTTCAACAAGATTTATCCAAGATTGAATCAGAAATTAACGAACGAAACAAAACACGCTCACCTTATGAATATTTGCTCCCTTCAAGAATTCCCCAAAGCATCAATATCTAAAATAGAGAAATTTTATAATTAAAGGCTAGTGTTTGTAACATATTGCAAACACTAGCTTTTTAGCTTTTTAGCTTTAAAAATTAGTTAATGAAAAAAAAGAGTTTACTATTAAGTAAACTCCCTTGCAGATATAAATTTAGCTGATAGATTAGTTTTTTACCGGATGAATTTGGCCTCTCATATCTCCAAAGTATGTTTGACCTTTTGTATGTAAATTAAAGTAAAGCTCACTACGTCGGGCAATATGCTCCATACCGGCGATAGTTTTTACTTTGTCTGAGGTGCCTGGAACTATAGGACATCCCAAAGTAAAAGCTGCTACTATGCTATGTTTATGTTTGGATGTAACAACTTTTTCTATATCCTCATTTACAAGTTCTACAGAAAGAATTCCATCAGAAAGATTGTTTTGAATGTCTCCAGAAAGAGCAAAATCAACTAAAATTGGCCCTAACATATCGGGTTTTCCGCAGTGAATATGAAACATTGTGACATCTTCAACCTTTACCCCTTCAACTTTTACATCTACATAAACTTTGCTAAGGTCTTTAGTAAATCTTAAAATTGCATGTCCGCGTGATTTTCTTTGGTTTCTTGGCACTGATGGAGCAGTAGACTTAAATTGTTTTGGAGTTGATGCTGGGGTGTCTTCTTCTTCTCCGGGTTCTTGTTGAGGTGTAAGAAATGCTTCATAAATAAAACCAATTTCCTCGCCTTGGTTAGCATTAAGGCTAGGTTTTGAAGAATTATTTTGTTCTGTGCCAGAATTAGCCATAACAGATGTAGTTGGAAATGTTGGTGTTATGGAAGATTTGTTTTTATTAAAACTAAATTGTGTTTCTTTATTACTTAAGTTTACTAGAGATAATAAAGAGACCAAAAAAATTACGGCTACAAGTACATATTTAATGCGCATAGTGCAACGACTCCTTAAGATTAATGTTTTTTAGATATTTCAAAAATTGAATAGGGCAAGACAAACTTACATTGTTATTATTAATTTGGTGTTTGATAAGTAAGGCGCGAAAAGTTGAAATTTTAGACAGCAATATTACCTGATACCTAGGAAGAAATTCCAGCTATATGAGGAAATTTCCCCACCAAAGCACTTGGCACGTTTATTGCACTAAATAAAAAGCAAAATTTGCTTTTAATAGCAAAGAAAGGTAAAGCGTTATGGCAAAACTTAAATTTTTTGGTGCAACAAAAACTGTAACCGGCTCTAAATATGTTTTATCTGTTGGCGGCTTAAACATTATGATTGATTGTGGGCTGTTTCAAGGGTTAAAAGAGCTTAGACTACGTAACTGGGACAATCCTCCAATAGATCCTAGTGATATATCAGCAGTTATTTTGACTCATGCTCATATAGATCATAGCGGTTATTTACCTAAATTAGTTAGTTTAGGCTATAGTGGGCCAGTTTATGCTAGCCGAGGTACAACAGACCTTTGTAAAATCTTATTGCCTGATTCCGCTAGACTACAAGAAGAAGATGCGCGTTATGCTAATAAAAAAGGTTTTTCTAAGCATCATCCTGCTAAACCTCTTTATACAGAAAAAGATGCAAGGGCAGCACTACAACTTTTTCAGCCAATTCATTATGAAGAAACAATTAAGCTAAGTGATAAGTGTAGTTTTCGGCTAATTTCTGCTGGACATATTCTTGGATCTAGTTTTGTGTATTTCACAATAAATGAACATGATAGAGAAACTACAGTGCTTTTTAGTGGGGATTTGGGTCGTTATGATGTTCCAGTTCTAAATGATCCAACCGCAGTTGCTAAGGCTGATTATATAGTTGTGGAATCAACCTATGGTGATAGATTACATGACAAAACACCTGCAAAAGATCAAATTGCAGAAGTAATTAATCAAGCTGTTGAGCGAGGCGGGCCAGTTATCATTCCAGCCTTTGCTGTAGGGCGAACTCAAGAAATACTTTATTACTTACGTGAATTAGAGGATGAAAAACGCATTCCTATTTTACCCGTTAGGTTAGATTCACCTATGGCCCAGTCAACTACACAAAAATACTTGCGAGGCAAAGAAGACCATGATGAAGAAATGCAAGAACTTATAACTCAACATGTTAATCCTCTAGTCACTCATTCTTTTGCTTTTGGTAGCTATCGTGAAAAAGATCGGCCCGGAATATCTGCGCCCTATATAATAATTGCTGGTTCAGGTATGGCAACAGGTGGACATATCTTGCACCACTTAAAAGAATGCTTACCAAATCCAGATGCTACAATTCTATTTGTTGGCTTTCAAGCTTATGGGACAAGGGGTTGGCGTATACTCCAAGGTGAGCCAGAAGTTAAAATTCATGGGGAAATGATTCCAGTAAATGCAAAAATAATGTCTATATCCAACCTATCAGCACATGCCGACTATGAAGAAACTCTGCGCTGGCTCTCAGGCTTTGAACATAAGCCTAAAACCATATTTGTTACACACGGTGAAGAAACAGCAGCCAATGCACTAAAAGAAAAAATTGTTGATAAATTTGGTTGGAAAACAGTAGTTCCTGATTATGCAGACAGTTTTAATTTATAGAAATTAGAAAAATAGTTTAGAAAACGCTAGTAGCGTAAGCAAAAAACTTACGCTACTAAGCGTAAGGCTTACTCATTTATAAATAAACCATTCCAAAATACTTCCAGAGCATTAAGCATTGCTATTCCACCAGTTAAAAATTTTTCCTTGTCAAAATTTGGCTCAAAGAAAATTGTTTCTAGCTCTGCAAATGTGTTCCCAGCGTGTTGTGACTCTAGGCGATTATGCCAGGTAAAAAACGCTAATGGTAGTTTAGGAATTTGATTTTGCTTAATAATTGCTAGTCCATCTACTAATTGTTGCCAAAAACCTGCTGCTGCCCAGTTTTCAATTGCAAAACTAGCTCCAGCAGCTATATTAGCATCTTCGCTACCGTAAATATGACAGAGTTCATCACAGAAAAACTTGGTTGTCTCATTTGCATGGCGAGGTTTGCCTATGTCATTAAAAGCTAAACCTAAAGCAGAAGCAAAATTTAGTAGCCATTCAAAATGTCCAGCAGTAAAGCGAAATACTCCACCATCAATGCTTCCAGATGTGCTAACTAGTTCAGGATCTCCAAATTGTTCTTTTTCTTCTTCATTAAGTTTTATTTGTTTTTTGGGGGATTGGCTACGAAATACTACCCCAATTTCATTAGCAAGAATTTCTTTTGCAGATCTCATTGCTGCTAAAGATTCGGCGTTAATCATTTTCTTTAATTGAGCAATTAAAAACTGATTGGAAAAAACAGAAAATTGTATAGTAAAATAACGTAATTCTTCTAAAGAAACCTCACCTTTTTCAAACCAATTTGTATAATAATTTTTTGTAACTATTGAGTGTTGAAGGAAATTTTGTTCAACTTCTGATAAAAACTCTAAAAAGTCGTTGGCTTTTTCTTTAGCTAACTCGCCTTTGTTAGCTTTTGAATTAATTATTTGTGCAAAATCGTTAATTAGTGGATTTACTAAATTATTTGTGATGGTTTGTTGCTCTAACATTTTCTTATTCCTCTACAAATGGGTTTGGTTGGTGGATACGTTTTATGGTTTTCAAAACTGTTAGCGATTCCATTCGGGCAATACAACCTAAAGGGATTAATTTCTCATTAATAAAGCTTTGCAAATCTTTTACATCTCTAACGGCTATGTGTGCAATAAAGTCAAAACGTCCTAATACTTGAGCGCAACTTAGCACTTCATCTAGGTTTTGCATTGCGCTCATAAAGTTTTCTAGCTCTGTAACGTCCTGATTTTTTAAGGTAAAAGTCATAAATACTTCTAAAGAGTGTCCAATTTTTTCCAGATCTACTTCAACCGTATATCTACGAATAACTTGCATTGCCTCTAGGCGTTTAACACGCTCTAAAGTTGCAGATTCAGATAAGCCTATTTTTTTAGCCAACTTGCTGTTGGTGATATGACTATCTGCTATTAATAAGCGAATTATTTGTGCATCAAGTTTGTCCATACCGCAGATTATAAAGTTAAAATTTTATTTAACAAGATAAAATTCCGAATAAAATTAAAATAACCATATTTTTTACTGTTAAAGATCATTTATGCCTTAGATTCTATTGTTATAATAATTTTAATAATGAAAATCTAGGCATTAGCTAGGCTGGCTTGTACTTATCACTTTGCACTCATAAAATAGAAACACCCGCAGATTAAGACTTTAGGAACAATTTATTTATGGATAGAGATAAAAATAATTTGATAGATATTGAAGAAAAAGTGTTAGCAGGTGAGAGACTTAGCTTTGAGGATGGAGTAAGGCTTTTTGAAACAGATGATTTGCCTACCTTGGGCCGACTTGCCAACACAGTAAGACGAAGACGACATGGTAATGTTACTTACTACAATATGAATCGCCACTTAAACCCAACAAACGTTTGTTATTGGGATTGTGCTTTTTGTGCTTATTACCGAAAACCCGGCCAGGAAGGTGCATATACTTTTACAGTAGAACAATGTGTTGAAATGGCAGGACAAGCTTACAGAGCAGGTGCAACAGAAGTTCATATTGTTGGCGGACTACATCCTAAATTAAAGTTTGAGTATTATTTAGACGTTCTTTCTTCTATCAAAAAAGCTTATCCAAGCTTACACTTAAAAGCTTTTACTATGGTTGAACTTGACCATTTTAAGCGAATAACTCACACAACAGACGAAGAAATAATCAGACGGCTACGGGAAGCAGGTTTAGATTCTTGTCCTGGAGGCGGAGCAGAAATTTTTAACGAAGAAGTAAGAAAGAAAATTTGTAAGCATAAAACCTCTGCTAAACGCTGGATAGATATGTCAAGAAAAGTTCATCAGGCGGGTATACGTTCTAATGCAACAATGCTTTATGGACATATTGAAAATTATCATCATCGTGTAGATCATTTGATCAAACTACGAGAATTACAAGATGAAACAAAAGGCTTTCAATGTCTTATCCCACTAGCCTTTCATCCTAAAGATACAGAACTTTCTCATTTGCCTGGCCCATCAGGAGTTGATAGCTTAAAGACTATAGCTGTCTCAAGATTGCTACTAGACAATTTTGACCATATTAAAGCTTATTGGGTAATGCTAGGTAAGCATTTGGCCCAGGTTGCATTACATTTTGGAGCTAATGATATGGATGGGACAGTAATGGAGGAGAGGATAACTTTTGCTGCTGGGCAAGTTTCTGAGCGTGAAGCCTCTCGTAATGAAATTGTTCATTTAATCCAAGAAGCCGGCTTTCAAGCTGTAGAACGCGATACGCTTTATAACCCTGTAGAGCCTATGTTAGAAATGGTAGTTTAATTAAGGTGGAATAAAAAAATAATGGAAATAAAAGTTGCACATAGTCCTGATTCTGATGACGCATTTATGTTTTATGCCTTAGCCAAGGATAAAATTGACACTGGAGAACTAAAATTTAGTCATGTTTTAAGAGATATTGAGAGCTTAAACCGTGCTGCATTTAACCTTGAATATGACGTTACAGCGATTTCTTTTCATGCTTATGCTTATTTAGCTGATAAATATGCACTGCTACCTTCAGGGGCAAGTATGGGGGATAATTACGGGCCAATGGTAATAGCTCGTAAACCATTCACTAAAGAAGAGCTAAAAAATCAAAAAATAGCTGTTCCTGGAACAATGACCACAGCTTATTTAGCTTTAAGACTTTACATGTCTGAATTTGAATATGAAGTAGTCCCATTTGACCAAATCATAGACCAAGTTTCATCAGGCAAATTTGAAGCAGGGCTAATTATTCATGAAGGACAACTTACTTATGAGCGTTCAGGGCTACATAAAATTGTAGATTTGGGTGAATGGTGGTTTGAGCGTACAGGCTTACCGCTTCCATTAGGTGGAAATGTAATTCGCCGGGATTTAGAGCCAGCATTACGCAAAAGAGTAAGTGATTTGTTAAAAGCTAGCATTCAATATTCGTTGGATCATCGCAAAGAAGCCTTAGATTATGCCTTACAATTTGCCCGTGATTTAGATGCTAGTCTAGCCGATAAATTTGTTGGAATGTATGTTAATGAGCTAACTTTAGATTATGGTGAGGCCGGACGTAAAGCTGTAAAACTTTTATTAGCAGAAGGTTACAAAGCTGGAGTCATTCCTAATCAAGTAGATATAGAATTTGTAGAGTAAAATTTTTATTCTTAAATTAGGCATAATAGTTAAGCTATTGTGCCTAATTGCAAAATCCTTAAATTTACTAGCTATTGTTTTCTAGAGAAAATTTTAGATAAAGAAGCTTAATGAGTGCTATTTGCATTATCTAAAGTAACTTTACCTGCAAAATGGCGGTAAAGATAAGTAAAATAAACCGTTACTAACAAAAAACCCACTATCCACCAAGCAAAACCAACCTTTAAGCTATAAAAACTAGCTGCACTATTATAAACCGTTAAGCTTGCTGTAGGGTCAATTGCAGGAAGCAAATTTGGATAAAGTGCAAATGCCGCTCCGCCTAACATACCAATAATATAAGCACATGAAGACAGAAAAGCTAAAAATTCTTTGTTTTTGCTTAAATAAAAAACTATTCCTATTAAACTAGCTATTACTATTAAGGGAAAAATCCAGCCCCAAATATAAGTTTTATAGTTATTAAGAATTTCTGGACGAATAAAAAAAGTTGCTGTTAGGCAAACAATAGAAAGAATTATTTGCAAGGGCCAAAGGATTTTTATTAATTTTCTAGTTCGTAAATTTATTTCACTTTCTGTTTTAAGTACAACATAAAGTGAACCATGAGTTGTTAAAACAATTGTTGCTAATATAGCTGTAAGTAAAGTATACCAATCTATAATGCCAGGACTACCGCCTGTAAGAAAATTTGTCCAAAGAGGAGCAAAAAAGTAACCAGTTTTATCTATTGCAACACCACGAATCACATTTCCTAAAGCAGCACCTAAAAATATAGTGATAAGCAAGCTAGAAATAGAAAAAACAGCATCAAAAAATTGTTGCCAAAGGCTATTATTAAGGTGCATGCGAAATTCAATACCACAAGCCCTAAAAATTAACAGCCAAACAACCATCATTAAAGGTAAGTAAAAACCACTAAAGCTAATAGCATAAAGTGGAGGAAAAGCTAAATATAATGAGCCTCCAGCGGCAAGTAGCCAAACTTCGTTTCCATCCCAAACCGGGCCAATAGATTTAAGAATAAGGCTTCTTTCCTCATTATTTTTAGCTACTAAAAAGTGAATTATTCCTGCTCCAAAATCAAAGCCATCAAAAATTACATAGGCTGTAAGCATAAGTGCTAGAATAATATACCAGACGGTTTCCATTTGGCTTTCCTTCCTTTTTAAGTGGGTTCTACCGGGCCTTTTTCAACTTCATGCCAAACAAAAAATAAAAACAGTATGCCTAAAACTAAGTAAAGTCCCATAAAGCCAATTAAGGTAAAAAGGGTATTACCAGAAGAAACATTTGCAGAATATCCTTCTGAAGTACGAAGTAGCCCATAAACTAGCCAAGGTTGTCTACCAAGTTCTGCTGTTAGCCAACCTGCTGTATTAGCAATATAGGGAAAAGGAAAACTAAGCATCAAAATCCATAACATCCAACGGGATTCAAATAATTTACCTCGCCAAAGTAAAAATGCTGATAGTGACATTATGGCAATAAACATTGTCCCTAAACCAACCATTATATGATAGCTATAATAAAGAAGTGGGATATTGTCAGGCCAATCTTCTTTAGGAAATTCATTTAATCCTTTGACTTGAGCATTCCAACGTTGGTAAGTAAGAAAACTGAGCATTTTAGGGACGGCAATGGGGTTATCTAATTTTTGTTCTGCTACATTGGGTTGTCCAACAATAACTAGTGGTGCGCCGTCTTCAGTGGTAAAAAGAGCTTCCATTGCTGCTAAAGTTGCAGGTTGATGGAGTGCTACCATTTTGCCTTGTTGGTCACCTGTAGGAAATATTTGTAGGGCAGTGAAAATTGCTCCAACCATAACACCTAATTTTATAAATAATTTAGCTTGTTCTAAGTGTTTATTGCTAAGTAAGTAAAATGCACCTAAACTAGTAACAACAAAAGCCCCTGTAATTACCGCACCACTCATATTATGGGCATATTGCCAGATAGCCCAAGGATTTAGCAGAAATGCAGAAATGCTTGTTAGCTGAAAAGAGCCATCTGCAAGTCTGGTATACCCAACAGGATGTTGCATCCAAGCATCAGTCACAATAATAAAATAAGCTGAAAGCCAAGAACCAAGAAAAACTAAAACTGATGTTAACCAATGGACAATTGGTTTTAATCGGTTTTCTCCATAAAGAAATAACCCTAAAAAAGAAGATTCCAGAAAAAAAGCAAAAAGTCCTTCCATTGCTAATGTTTGACCTATGACACCACCTGTAGCTTTGGAAAATCTTGCCCAATTAGTGCCAAACTGAAATTCCATTGGAATGCCAGTTACAACACCCATTGCAAAATTTATAGCAAAAATCTTAGCCCAAAATCTTGCAGCATTATTGTAGCTATCTTCTTTTTTCCAAATAGCCAAAGTCTTAAAAACAACAATTAATAGTGCAAGCCCCATTGTTAGTTGAGGGAAAAGATAATGAAAAGTAATAGTAAAAGCAAAATGTAACCTATGAAGTAGTAGTGAGTCATCCATAAGCAGTAAATTCTCCTAATTTCTCACTAAAGCAATTAGCAATGTTAGCACAAGCGTATGTTGCTAGTAATCTTGTGTAGCTATTATAAAACCTTGCTTAATTGGCGGAGTATTTCTTGTTTTGGTTGTGCGCCAACAATTCGAGCTATTTCTTGTCCATTTTTTAGTATTAATAAAGTAGGAATACTACGAGCATTAAATTTAGCTGCTGTAAGAGGATTTTCATCAACATTAAGTTTAGCTACTTTTACTTGTCCAGCTAATTCTTGAGCTATTTGGTCAATTGTAGGGCTTAACATCCGACAGGGGCCACACCATGCCGCCCATAAATCTAGCAAAACAGGTAAATGGGATTTCCCAACCGTGTCAACAAAGTTGGCATCTGTAACTTTTACTATTTGAGCAGGGGATGTTGATAAAGCTTGTTGGCATTTACCACAAATTGGGCGTAAATGTTGAGCTAGTTTTGTAGCATCTATTTTATTTTTAGCTCCACAATGAACACATTGAATTTGTGATAAATGTTTTTGAGTAGGGTTAAACATAAAACCTCCTTATATTTAGCCTTAAATTTATAATCTGCCTCTTAACATCCCATGCCAATAAATTTCTGGTAACAAATATTTTTTTACCAAATACATACTTAGCCTTTCTTTTGATTGGTCAATAGGAAATGTTTCTGTTGGTTTAAGGTCATAATCAAATTCTGCCATTACTAAACGACCATAACCAGTAACTAAAGGACAAGAAGTATAACCATCATAATTAGCTACTAGGGACTTTCCGTTAATTGCTGCAATAAGATTTTTTACTAGCACAGGAGCTTGTTTTCTAATTGCAGCACCAGTTTTAGAAGTAGGCAAACTGCTTGCATCTCCAAGGCTAAAAATGTTTTTGTAGCGGTTATGTTGCAAAGTTTTTTTGTCAACATCCACCCAACCATCAGCATTAGCTAGCGGGCTACGTTTAATAAAATCAGGAGAACTTTGCGGAGGGCTAACATGCAATAAATCATAATGCAAAGTAGTTTTTTCTTTTGTGTCTAAATTTTCAAATACAGCTTCTTGAGTTTCTGACTTTATTTCTATTAGGTTGTGACGAAACTTGGTAATAATACTTTTACGTGCCATTACTTTATCTAAAGTGTCAGCATATTTTTTTACTTGAAAACTGCCTGCGGCTGCTGAGGTAAAAATAATTTTACTTTTTTCTCTTACTCCAGATTTACGCAAATAATCATCTGCCAAATACATAATTTTCTGAGGTGCGCCACCACACTTAAAAGGCGGTAGCGGTTGAGTAAAGATTGCTGTTCCACCAGAAAAATTTTTAATATATTCCCAAGTTTTATCTACATATTGATAAGAATAATTACTGCATACACCATTTTTGCCTAAACTATCTTTTAAGCCTTTAATTTTATCCCAATCAATTTGTATTCCTGCTGCTACTACTAAAAAATTATAGTTAATTCGTTGACCTGACAAAGTTAGCAAATAGTTTTCATCTGGGTAAAACTCTATAGCTTTATCTTTAATCCAGGTTACTCCTTTAGGAATATAATCTGCTTCATCTCTTTCAGTAGATTCTTTAGTGGCTGCTCCACCACCAACCAATGTCCATAAAGGTTGATAATAATGCTTGCTGGAAGGCTCAATTATTGCTATTTCTTTGCTATCAAGCCTTTTAGCTAGTTGAGCAGCAACTGTAATACCTGCTGTACCACCACCAACAATAACAATTTTGTATGAGTTAGTATTAGTCATAGTCAACTACTCGGCTTTGAAAAGCCGAGCTTGCAGTTCCAGAGAGGCAGCAATTGTAGGATCAACATGGACTGCGATAGGCATATTGACAGATGCCCAAAGAATTTTGCCACGATCAGCAATGTTTTTAGCCGCGTTGTGATCAGCGTTATCGCTACGACCACATTTAGCACAAGAGAATGTAGATTGATTAGGGCGATTACGTTTAGCAACAAAATGGCAAACGTTACATTCTCTGCTACTATTACGAGCATCTACAAAGATAACAACTACTCCAGCAATTCTAGCTTTATAAAGAATAAAAGATTGAAGTTGAGCGAAAGCCCATCCACTTATCCTAGCTCGGTCTTTGGCGCGAACCGTTGTCCTACTGCGTATATGCTTTAGTTCTTCTAAGGCTATAGCAGAATTGGTGTCTTTAGCGCGTTTTACCAATGCTTTTGATATTATGTGGTTGATTTG
>Ga0268299_1001580_pt1 | contig 37579 bp, 32 predicted proteins | sample NOBtaG_FD_193484 | JGI IMG/M metagenome (GOLD analysis project Ga0268299, IMG submission 193484) | Activated sludge microbial communities from bioreactor in Nijmegen, Gelderland, Netherland - NOB reactor | ecosystem: Engineered > Bioreactor > Aerobic > Activated sludge | place: Netherlands... | reverse complement strand
ACAATTTTGAAAAAAGATTGAAGGAGCAAAATCAAATTACGATAAACTGTGATCCCCCCTCACAGGTCGAGGTACTCTCGGCTCAGTGAAAAAACTGTCCGTCAAAAGGGGACAACTCCAACTCCAAAAGACTTTCTTCCTCCAAAAGCGCTCGACGTGCTTTCCTCTGAAAACATTGCCCGAATTCAGCAAGAAATACGAACTTCAAATCACCGCATACTGCTCGTCTGCGGAAGGTTCGCTTATCTTGCATGCACAGGCCAAGAGATCGTCGATCCCGCCTCGAGAGAGAGCAAACCGCTGACCCCGGGTGAGTTGCAAGACATCAACACACGGCTGCAGTCCAGCTTTCAAGAGGCTTGGTACATGGGACATACAAGAAGGTGGCTGATCTGTGCGAAGAAGACAGTTGGCGCACTTCGTAGCATTTCAAACTCGGCCGCTTGGCAGTTGCGCGCCGGCGATGCTTAACCCTTCCATCGAGAGGACGCTTTCCGGCCTACGGCCTCCAAGCGCCTCTCATGTCAAACGTTAGCCATATCGTGCCCCAACCTAAAGGACTGACATGGAGTCACTAGATTTTGAGAAGAAGAAAATGGAATACGTTGCTGCTCAGGAAATGTTGCGTCACTATGATTAGCTGAATTGGCAAATTGGAGCAATACTCATTGCGGCAACGATTGTGCTTACAGGCATCGTTCTTCGAAAAGAAGTCATTGATCTAATCCAGGCCAAGGGACTGCTTAGCTGGTTGGTCATCGTTGGAATTTCCGCATTTTCGCTATTCATCCTTTCAGTTTGGTTATTGTGGTTTCGACGTCATCGGGCTTTATACAATTTCCGAAACGAAACTTTGCATCGCTTAGAAATCGACCTTGGTTTGTATCATTATCTTCGGGTGGTCGAAGCTGCATTTTCCAACAAGCCAAATTCTGATGAAGCCAAAACACTTGCTGCCGCAAAATCTAATGCAGGTCACGCGGTAGAACAGTTCAAACCGTTCTACGATCTTCATCTGCCGCCACCCTTTGGCTACGCACTAGCCAAAATTCTAGTGTTTGGAATTCCCGGTTTTCAGCTTGCTCTCTTTCTCGCAATCAAATACGGCTAATGTCTGGGACAGTTATATCTATGAATTTCATGATTTCGCAAATTTTGGTAACAGTGTAAAACTGATGGACAATCCGACGAGTTGTCACCTTAATTCATTGATTCAATTTGCAATTTTTGAATCATAGGAGGGTGTTATTCCTGATCGGGCGGTAATTACTTCAGCAAAATTAAAACTTTATAAGTCATCCTGTTATGATCATGTTTATCGAGTACATTCATTACTATCGCCCTGGCTTGAAAATAAAGTCACTTGGAAAGAACGTCAATTAGCAGTTTCCTGGAATCGGGCGGGCGCTGTCAGTATTGGAACGGATATTGATAATCAATTTGATGGTGAAGCTTCAGTTTCATGGAATCCAGGCTGGTTAATTATTGATGTTACCCAGGGAATACAGGCGATTCAAAATGGCAGACAAAACTTTGGGTGGAAATTGGTGCCAATAAGCGGCAACAATAATATGAAAACATTTGTAAGCAGTGACTGTGTTGAAGATCCAACGTTGCGACCTGCTCTTGAAATTGAATATTTGTTAGAGTAAGTTATGTTCGTTATGGAATATTACCCATAGAGCTAACACCAACCGGCCTAACGAATAGAAGATAACCGGGTATGAATCTGGTTGATTGATCAGGATGGTTTGAGTATTTTGCGGACGGGAATAATTCAGATTATTTTTCGGATGCTGTTCAGGATACAGAGAATTTAATTATTTCAACAATTAATCTATACGAAGTTTTCAAACATATTTTTTTACAGCGGGATGAAAACTTGGCTTTTTAAGCTATTGCCATAATGCAGCAAGGAAAAATCGTCAAAGTTTCGCCAACGATTGCTTTGAATGCAGCTAAAAATAGCATTGACTTAAGACTTCTCATGGCGGACAGCATCATATTTTCAACTGTGCAAGCACTCAACGTCACGCTTTGGACTCAAGATAGTAATCTTGAGAACTTAAGTGGCGTGAACCTTGTCAGGAAAAAGCAGTAAACGCTAAGAGGAAAATCCAAGATCATAGCCATACAACAAGCCAATCAAGCCGGTCTATGGGCGATTGACGTCTACGTTAAATTTAAAGAGAACCATCAGGTATGCTGATTTTCATATTCCCGCAGCCGGGCGCTAAGCGCTGTTTTTTTCCATGACGCAAACGCTGATTCGTTTTTACCATGTGTTGGAGATCGTCGGCGATATCATGCGCATTCGCGTCAGCGCAATCAAAGGTGAGAGAAGTGGGTTGGCGCGCTTTGGCGATATAGCCGTGGTAAAAAACAGCGACGGACGCAGCTCGCTTGCGCAGGTTATCGGATTGAATCGCGATGTGGTGACGCTGCAGCTATTCTCCGGTACCAAAGGACTTTCCACCGAAGCTTCGGTGTACTTTCTGGGGCATCCGATGCAGGTTGTCTATTCCGCGAATATTCTTGGGCGGATATTTGGCGGCGCAGGCGAGCCGCTTGATGGCGGTCCGGAGCTCTCGGCTGATCCGCGTGTGGAGATCGGTGGTCCGACGGTCAATCCGATGCGCCGTCAGCTCGCTTCAAGAATGATACGCACCAATGTGCCGATGATCGATCTTTTTAACTGTCTGGTGGAAAGTCAGAAAATCCCCATCTTCTCGGTGGCTGGAGAGGCGTATAACCAGTTTCTTGCGCGGATCGGCATTCAGGCGGATGCGGATGTCGTGATTTTTGGTGGTATGGGATTGATTTTTGACGATTATTATCTGTTTCGCACGGCTTTCGAAGATGCAGGCGTGTTCGGCCGCACAGTGATGTTTGTCAATCAGGCTTCTGATCCGGTTGTCGAGCGCCTGTTGGTGCCTGATATGGCGCTGGCGGTTGCCGAACGCTTCGCGGTGGAGGAGAGTAAGCGGGTACTGGTGTTGCTCACCGACATGACCGCCTTTGCCGATGCCATGAAGGAAGTGGGAGTGTCAATGGATCAGGTACCTTCCAATCGCGGCTATATGGGCGATCTCTACTCACAGCTGGCGAGACGTTATGAAAAAGCATGTGATTATAAAGGCGCCGGTTCGGTCACTATACTTTCGGTCACGACAATGCCGGGTGGCGATGTCACGCATCCGGTTCCGGATAATACCGGCTATATCACAGAGGGTCAGTTTTATCTGCATGATGGTGCGCTGGATCCCTTCGGTTCGCTTTCCCGTCTCAAACAGCATGTCGTAGGCAAAATCACACGTGAAGATCATGCGCAAATCATGAATACCATGATTCGTTTCTACTCTGAAGCTCGCGACGCACGGCAAAAACAGGCCATGGCTTTTGAGCTGTCTGCTTATGATGGCCGTCTGCTGAAATTTGGCGACCTGTTTCGTGTTCGGTTTATGGATATCAATGTTTCTATGACGCTGGAGAAAGCACTGGATCTCAGCTGGCAGACGCTCGCCGAGTGTTTTGAACCGGAAGAGCTGTTGATGAAACAATCGTTAATCGATAAGTACTATTCACGCACCCGTCAATCGGGGGAGACGCATGTTTATTCTGATAATGCGGCAAAATAGCGTATGGCGCGCCTGTCACTGAATAAATCTGCACTGCATAAAGCGGAGCGTCAGCTCAAGATCTATCAGCGATTTCTTCCTTCACTTGATCTCAAACGTAAACAGTTGATCGCTGAACGCGCGAAAGCACGACAAGCATTGCGCGAATCCGGGAATCGTCTCACTGAACTGCATAGCATTATAGCCAGTGAACTGCCGATGCTGGCGGATCACGAAGTAGGGCTTGAGCGTCTGGTGACGATCGATGGCAGCGAATTGGGCGAAGAAAATGTGCTGGGCATCTGCCTGCCGGTGTTGAAGCAAGTTTATCTTAAGCGGCGCGCTTATTCATTTTTGATTCGTCCGCATTGGGTTGACCGGGTGCAGGAGTTGATGGCTGAAGTCCTGACACTGCAGTTACGGATGCAGGTGCAGCAGGAGCGCGAGCGGCGTCTGGAAAAAGCGGTGCGAAAAATCACTCAACGGGTCAACCTGTTTGACAAGGTATTGATTCCCAGAGCGCATGAAAATATTCGTAAGATTTGCATTTTTCTTGCCGATGGCGAGCGTGCCGCAGTTGTGCGCGCCAAGATTGCTAAAACACACTGCGCAGAGCGAGGTCGATTTTCTTGAACGATTGAACAGGTTGGAATAATTATGCGACGTTGTTTTAGAATTGCGCATAGTCTGCGGTAATTCATTCGGGAATTAAAATCAGGTAATGTTTTTCATACTCAAGATTATTCGAACATGAGCATTGTCAAATTGCAGCGCGTTACGCTATGCGGCATGGTGAACGAAAAGGAAACCGTTCTGGATCAATTGCAGCGCTTTGGGTGTCTGCATCTGAATCCGCTGCGTGCAGGCGAGCCGAACGGTGATGCCGTCAGCGAACGTCCTGAAGCCGCTTACCGCGCATTGCGGTATCTGGGTGATGCGCCTGATAAGCGTTTGCAGATTCGATCTGATCCGGATTTCAATATGGACGCGGTAGTGAAAAAAGCGGAAGAAAATCGCCTGGCGTTAATTGCGGCGCAGCGGCGTCAGGAGGAACTGGAGACGCATATCTGCCTCCAGGTTCCGTGGGGCGATTTTACGCCACCCAAGCCGGACGAGTTGGGCGGCCACAAACTCTGGTATTACCAGGTACCCAACTATCAGCTTATCCGGATTGCCGATGATGTGGTCTATCAGGTTGTGCAGCGTGATGACCGTTTTGCCTACGTGGTCGTAATCAGTCAGAATGAACCGGCTCCAGGTTTGATGCCGGTACCACGCAGCTTGGTCGGGCATCGCTCACTTTCCAATCTGTATCATTTACTGGAGCGTAACAGTCAGCACATTGAGGAGTTGAACTTTGAACGCATCAACTTAACTCGCTGGATTTTTCTGATCAGCCAGCATCTCGCTCGCGCTGAAGATCACGCCGCACTGCGGCACGCAGCCAATACCAGCTGGGATGAAGGCCGTCTGTTCGCGGTACAGGGCTGGATTGCCGGGCACCGCCTGACCGAACTACAGCTATTCGTCGAACGATACCATTTGGCGTTGCTGATTGAAGAACCTGAAACCAGGGATCATCCGCCGACTCTGTTGAGCAATCCGGCCGTGTTATCCGGTGGCGAGGATATGGCGCGATTTTTTCAGACACCGGATTATCGCGATTGGGATCCTTCACGCGTATTATTTTTTTCCTTTGCCTTGTTTTTCGCGATGATTATGGCGGATGCCGGCTATGCGCTGGTGTTGAGTTTGGCGCTGCTCGCCGGTTGGCGGCGTTTCGGCCGCATTCAAAGCGGACGACGTTTGCGCAATCTGATGGCAGTTACTCTGACTATGGCGCTGGGCTATGGTGTGTTGGTTGGCAGTTATTTCGGCGTCAGTCCTGCTGAGGATAGTGTACCAGCGGCATTGAACTATCTGGATATACATGACTTTGACATGATGATCACACTCTCGGTGTTGATCGGTGTCTTGCATCTGATGCTGGCGAACGGAATGAAGGCCGCTTATCATTGGGGTCATCACAGTGCCTGGGTAGCGGTGGGTTGGAACAGTTTTCTGCTGGGTGCTGTCATGCTTTGGCTGATAAAGACCAGCGCTTTGTCTGTTGTGCTGATCAATGCGAGTTGGATATGTATCGCTGCCGGCATACTGCTGGTGATTTTTTACGCCGGCAATCGACCCGTACATAACGTCAGGGATGCAACATTACGCCTGTTGAGCGGTATTCATGCTCTGACGCATGCGACCAAAGCGTTTGGCGATGTACTCAGTTACCTGCGATTGTTCGCGCTGGGTCTTGCCAGTTCTTCTCTGGCGCTGACTTTCAATCAGCTTTCCAGTGATGTGATACAGGTAGTGCCGGGAATAGGTATGCTGCTGGGTATGTTGATTCTGTTGCTGGGACATGTTCTCAATCTGGCATTGGCTGTCATGAGCGGGGTTGTACATGGCCTGCGCCTCAACTTTATTGAGTTTTATAATTGGGGATTGTCAGACGAGGGGTATCCCTTTCACGCATTTGAGAAAAAGGAGCTTCTACATGAATGAGTTTATGGTAATGCTCGGCTGGTTGGGCCTGTACGCGCCGATGGCCCTGAGTGCAGTGGGCAGTATTATAGGCTGCGCGGTGGCGGGCCAGGCTGCTATAGGCGCGATGCTGGAAACTGAATCCGGGCACGGCAGGTATCTTGGCGTTTCAGCGATGCCTTCTTCGCAGATCATCTATGGAATAGTCGTGATGCTTACGCTTAATCGTGAAATGACCGGGACCAATGCCGCCGGAATCTTCGGTATCGGACTGTTGTCAGGAATCGCGCTGCTGGCCAGCGCGGTTTATCAGGGACGCTCCTGCGCCGCCGCAATTAATGCGGCCAAGGCCAAGCCCGAGATTTTCGGCCTGGCGCTGGCGCCGGCTGCAATTGTTGAAGGTTTTGCGGTGTTCGCATTTATTTTTGCGTTGGTTATCAGCGCCGGTATTCCGACTTGAGCGAAGGAGCGGCGCGATGACAAATCAAAAATCAAACATGCCGGGCAAGGTTTCCGCCGGCGTTGAACAACTCATTGAGCGGTTACGTGAAGATGGTGTGAAGCAGGGATATGAAGAGGCGCAGCGTATTGTGGAGAACGCTGAGCGCCGTGCCGCCTGGCTTACCAGTCAGGCTCGCGAACAGGTGGACGAAATGTTGATCAATGCCCGCGATGAGGTTGATCGCTTGCGGCGTTCGGGTGAAGAGGCTTTGCAGATCGCCGCACGCGATGCGGTGTTAAAGATGAAAAGTTTTCTCAGCGAGCGTTTTGCTGTTGAAGTGCAGCGACTGATTGGCGAGCAGTTTCATGACGAGGAATTGCTGCGTCAGTTGATTCTGACTGTGGCCGGGCGGGTGCGTGAAGATATGGACCTGGATCAGTCGAAAAAGATTGAAGTGTTGCTGCCACGTGATGTGATTGGACTGGATGAACTGCGTCACAATCCGGAAACGCTCAAGGAAGGCAGCTTGAGCCGCTTCGTGCTGACGATTGCGCAGTCACTGCTGCGCGAAGGCGTGACTTTCAGCAATGGTTCGCCGGATCAAAGCGGCATTACCCTGCGCCTGAGCGAGCAGGACCTGGAAGTGGAATTGACCGACGAGGGAATAGCCAGACTGTTGCTTGCTCATTTACAGCCTCGTTTTCGCGCACTGCTGGAAGGCGTCGTGCGATGATCCTGGAAACCAGTACACGCTATACTTTGCTGCTTTGCAGTCTGCCGTATTTGCCGCCGCCATTGCGTGAGGAACGTTTTATTCCGCCATCACGAATCCAGATCGACAAGGCGCTGAAACTGCTCAGTGAGGAAGATACAGTGCGCATGCAGCGTATCAACGCAGTATTGCACTGGAGTCACCTGCCGATTGAACGTGGTGATGCGGCGATGATGACTGAAGCGGAAAAACTGTTGCAGGAAGAGCCGAGCGCTTTTCTGCGTGAAGTGGTGTTGGAGCGGTTGGAGTTGCGCACATTCATTGCGGCAATGCGTCGCCGCGAACTGAACAACATGCCGCAAGCTGGCGAACACTGGGGGATTGGCCGTTATACCCGACGCATAGTGACGCATTGGCACGATCCAGCCTTTGGACTGGGTCACGTATTCGGATGGCTCAATGAAGCGGTGTATCTGCTGCGCAGCGGCAACACGCTGGCGCTGGACAGGCTATTGATGCATGAATCCTGGCGACGTTTACAGCGTGTGGAAGATTGTCATAATTTTGGTTTTGACGCAGTAGTCCTGTACGTGATGCGCTGGAACATCCTCGATCGTCTTTATCGTCAGCGTGAAGAAGCTGCGGTTATTCGTTTTAAATCCATGGTCAATGACGCATTGAATGACCACCAATTCATTTTTGAACCCGAGTCGGCGGGCGGATAACAATGGCGAAAGTTGTGGTGACCTCAGTTTCAGGCGATATCGTCGAGATCGAAGTCCTGGCCGAACAAGGCGAACATGTGTCATTAATGAAGAATGAAGTGGTGTATCTTTGTTCCGCCAGTGGTGAACGGCTGGCGGCGGAATTGCTCAAGGTGCGCGGCAATCAAGGTACTGTACAGGTATTCGAGGACACCCGGGGTCTGGCAGTCGGAGATCTGGTAGAGTTGACTGGTGAAATGCTTTCGGTGGAACTCGGGCCGGGTTTGCTCGCGCAGGTCTATGATGGCCTGCAAAATCCGCTGAAAGGCATTGATGAACGTTACGGTATGTTTCTGCCGCGCGGCGCTGAGGTGGATAAATTGGATCGCCGCCGGAAATGGTCTTTTACGCCATTGGTTGATGCCGGTATCAAATTGCGCGCTGGGCAAACGCTTGGCACAGTACAGGAAGGAAGTTTTATTCACCGTATTATGATTCCTTTCGATCAGCGTGGCGAAGTTGAAGTTACCTGGATTCAGCAAGGCAATCTGACCGTGGATACCCCGATTGCCCGGATTCGCGATGAACAGGGCAGGGAGCGCGCCATGACCATGATGCAGCGTTGGCCTGTGCGCCGGCCGATTACCGAGCATCTGTTGCGCAGCCGTCAGTGTCAGCGTCTTTATCCTGATCAGCCGTTGATCACGACGTTGCGTCTGATCGATACTTTTTTTCCGATTGCGCTGGGAGGCACCGCTTGTATACCCGGTCCGTTTGGCGCGGGTAAAACCGTGTTGCAGAATCTGATCAGCCGGTATTCTGCGGTCGATATCGTAATCGTGGTGGCTTGCGGAGAGCGTGCAGGTGAAGTGGTGGAAACCATACACGAGTTTCCCAAGCTGATTGATCCTAAAACCGGCGGTTCTTTAATGGATCGTACGATTATTGTCTGTAATACCTCTTCAATGCCGGTGGCTTCCCGCGAGACGTCGGTTTACACCGGGATCACACTGGGCGAATATTACCGTCAGATGGGTTATCACGTGCTGTTGATTGCCGATTCAACTTCACGCTGGGCGCAGGCGATGCGCGAGACCTCTGGCCGCATGGAGGAGATTCCCGGCGAAGAAGCCTTTCCCGCTTATCTGGATTCGACAATCCGCAGCGTTTATGAACGTGCCGGTGTGATTCGTAACAGTGACGGCGGCCAGGGCAGCCTGACGATTATCGGCACCGTTTCGCCTGCTGGCGGTAATTTTGAAGAACCAGTGACTCAGTCCACGCTGGCTACAGTCAAGACCTTTCTCGGTCTTTCCGCCGACCGCGCTTACAAGCGTTTTTATCCTTCGGTGGATCCGCTGCTTTCCTGGTCGCGTTATCTTAATCAGTTGCGTAGCTGGTACGAAAAGGAAGTCTCTCCTGGCTGGATTACGCGCGTTGAGTATATGCTGGCGTTGTTGCGCCAGGGGGATGCAGTTCTGCAAATGATGCAGGTGACCGGTGAGGAAGGCATTACGTTGGAAGACTATTTCGTCTATCAGAAAGCTTTGTTTCTCGATATGGTTTACCTGCAACAGGATGCCTTCGATCCGGTCGATGTTTCGGTATCTTTGAAGCGCCAGCAGAAGTGTTTTGAGCTGGTTTACGCGATCATCGATAAAGAATATGTTATGGAGGACAAGCCGGTCGTGCGAGAATTTTTCACACGGCTCACAGGTTTATTCAAAAACTTCAACTATGCCCGTGAAGATTCTCCGGATTATCAACGTTATCTGGGGGATATCCGCACTCTGGCGGAGCTGTAGCAGGTTGTTGAAAAACGTATTCGGGGCAGTCGATGCAAGGTATAAACTGACTGCGCAAGTAATGCGCAGCGAACAGCCATGGACTGGACCGTAGGGCAATATGCTAGCGCCGAGTAAGAAGCGGAGTTTATGCCTGATGAATGAGCATTTTTAGCCTGTTTTTAACACCGCAGCGACAACGCAGATAGTTTTTCAATAGCTTGATTGAAAAACACCCGCATGCATCAGATAGTTCGACTGAACGCTTAGCGCCTTATGCAACTTTAGTACAATTAGTAAGTCTATTCATGGGTGTATAATTTTGTATCGAGCTTTCGGGATATTTCCCCAAATCAGGGGAATCGGATAATGGTTAGTCACAAAAAAAATTATCAGGCAAAGCTGTTTGCGCCATTTGCGGTTTTAGGTATCTGTACAGAAGAAGACTGGCTAACCGAAATCGACTATTTGCCGATAGATACGCCGCTACAGGCACCGCGCACACTCTTGGCAAAAGAAGTTTGTGCGCAATTACAGGCCTATATGGCAGACCCGAAATTTATCTTTGATCTTTCATTGCATATCAGTGGAACGGTGCATCAGCGCCGGGTGTGGCAGAAAATTCAAGAGATCCCGAGTGGCCAGACGACCAGTTACGCGGAGATCGCCGCGGTAATTCATTCTGCGCCTAGAGCGGTGGGGCGGGCCTGTGGAGCGAACAAAATTCCAATTATTATTCCGTGTCATAGAATTATCGCCAAGAATGGTGGATTGGGCGGTTTTATGAACGCCAGTGAAGGCAGTCCCTTAGAAATTAAACGATGGTTATTGAAACATGAAAGTATCTGAACAAAATGCCGCAATTTTCGACGAATTCTTTGATGCCTTGTGGCTTGAAGACGGTCTGGCGCGTAATACACTGCAAAGCTATCGTAATGATTTGCAAGTTTTTGCGGACTGGCTCAGTCATCATAATAGCCATAAAAAAGAATCCATTATTGATGCAACACATGCAGATCTGCTTGATTTTCTGGCTTCAAGAGTGGATGCGAAAAAGAAGGCCAGTACTACCAGCCGGGAATTATCCAGCCTGAAGCGCTTTTTCCGCTATCTGCTGCGCCAGGGAAAAATCGTGACTGATCCGAGTGTGAATATCGCAGCACCAAAGCTGATACGTAATTTACCCGAGAGTCTGACTGAGCAGGAAGTTGAATTGCTGCTACAGGCGCCAAACCTGAACAGTTCACTCGGCCTGCGTGACCGGGCAATGCTGGAAGTATTGTATGCCAGCGGATTGCGGGTTTCGGAATTGATCAATTTGAAATATTCGCAAGTCAGTCAGGACATGGGCGTAGTCAGGGTGATGGGTAAAGGCATGCGAGAGCGCCTGACACCGCTTGGTGAAGAATCCATGGAATGGCTGAGCCGCTATACGCGCCAATCTCGTCCTTTATTATTACAGGGTATCGTTACCGATACTGTTTTTGTCACGGCACGCGGCGGCGCGATGACAAGACAGGCGTTCTGGTATCTGATCAAGCGGCATGCCAAAGCGGTCGGCATAACCAAGCCACTGTCACCGCACACGATACGACATGCGTTCGCGACACATTTGTTAAACCATGGTGCTGATCTGCGGGTCGTGCAGTTGCTGCTTGGGCATTCGGATATTTCTACGACGCAGATTTATACACACATTGCGAGCGAGCGTTTGAAACAACTTCACACCAAACATCACCCCAGGGGTTGATCTGAAGAACAAACAGCAGAAATCAGGAAAAAATCCCGCTACTCTTCGAGGCGCAGCTGCGGAAATAGAATAACGTCGCGGATACTCGGACTGTCGGTAAACAGCATGACCAGACGGTCAATGCCGATGCCTTCGCCCGCAGTCGGCGGCAGTCCGTATTCCAGTGCGCGGATATAGTCGGCGTCATAGTGCATTGCTTCTTGATCTCCGGCATCCTTCGCCTTGGCTTGTTCCATAAATCGGGCTGCCTGGTCTTCCGGATCATTCAGTTCGGAAAACCCGTTGGCGATTTCGCGTCCAGCAATATACAGTTCAAAACGGTCGGTAATTTCAGGGTTAAGATCATTGCGTCTGGCCAATGGCGATACTTCGGCAGGATAATCGACGATAAATGTCGGTTCGAAGAGTAAATGCTCTGTTGTGTTGTCAAAAAGCGATAATTGCAATCCGCCGATACCATCGTTGGACTTGTAATGAATATTCAGTGCCGACAGGCGATCAACCAGGAAATCATGATCATTGAGTTGCGCTTCTGTATATTCAGGGTGATATTTCATGATGGCTTGCGTGATTGTCATGCGGGAAAAAGATGTGCTGAAATCAATTTCACGTTGCTGATAGATCACTATCGTCGTACCAAGAACAGCTTGCGTCACAGTGCGCAACAGTTCCTCAGTAAAATCCATTAAGTAACTGAAATCCTGATAAGCCTCATAGAATTCCAGCATGGTAAATTCCGGGTTATGTCGTGTAGAAATACCTTCATTTCTGAAATTTCGATTAATTTCAAAAACTTTTTCCAGACCGCCAACAACCAGTCGTTTGAGATACAGCTCGGGTGCGATACGTAAAAACAATTCCATATCAAGCGCGTTATGATGCGTAATGAACGGCCGCGCCGTAGCGCCTCCGGGAATCGGGTGCATCATTGGTGTTTCCACTTCAAGATAATCCCGTGAAACAAAAAAATCGCGCATCGCCTGAATAACCCTGGAACGCATGATAAAAACCCGGCGTGTACTTTCATTGGTCATCAGATCGAGATAGCGCAGGCGGTATTTCTGTTCCTGATCAGTCAGGCCATGAAATTTTTCCGGCAGCGGGCGTAATGATTTGGTCAATAACTGCAGGTGGTTTACCCGGACTGAAAGTTCTCCGGTCTGAGTTCTAAACAGAGTGCCTTCAGCGCCCAGAATATCGCCCAGATCATAATGTTTGAATGCCGCATGTGTTGATTCACCGGTATCGTTGTTGGAAATAAACAACTGTATGCGTCCACTCATATCCTGAATGGTCGCGAAACTGGCTTTGCCCATGACACGCTTGAGCATCATGCGGCCAGCGACTTTAACACGCACCGGTGTGTTTTCCAGAGCTTCCTTGGGCCGCTCTCCGTACTGTGCGTGCAGTGCCGCAGCCAGATGCTTGCGGCGAAAGGTATTTGGAAACGCATTACTATTTTGACGCAGTGCATTCAGCTTGGCGCGACGCTCTGCGATGATCTGATTTTCTTCTTCCTGATGTGGCGGAGTAGACGTGGTTTCCTGGGTCATGTTTGCGTATTTGGAACTGGCGATGAATTCGCAATAAGTATTGTGGGAAAAATGTCTATTATACGCGTGACAACCGGGTTACGTAATCCATTTCAGCTCCGGGTAGTCAGCCGTTGCATGTTCTGGTCAGGAGATGTTCAAATCAATGGCGGTTTGCTGTGATTTTTATCTATCCTTTACATGCATGTGATAAATCTCATAGTGTTTGCCGCTGTTACTTTTATACTGGGCGATAAGGAGGATAGAGTTGATTAGAATATGATGACTATTCGGTTGCAGATCATGACCGTTGTGGTTCAATAGTTTCTCCCGCCAAAGTTTCGATCAATATCGTCGTTATTCATCAAGCTGCATTTAAAAGGCGAGTTTTTTCCAGTAATCTGGCCATTTCCTGAATTTACGGGAGCGAAAAATAACCGGAGATTTTAGGAAAAGCCCGACAGTGATTGGTTACCAGAATTTAGTGCAGCCTGAATAGTAATCATATACGCGTCAACGGAATTTAACGAAATGAATCATAAACTGCATTTACATGTTACCCGATTAGTCACTTTGGGCGCTATTTTCTTTGCCATTGTCACGTCAACAGTATTTTATTTTTATAATCTGGCTGCACAACGGAATGACATGGAAAAGGCCATTGAACAGCTGTTCGGAACAGTAAAAATTCCGGCAGAAATTTCGGCGTATCTCGATAACGATGACCTGGCCAGAGAAGTTATTGATGGGCTGCAGGAGAACGATGTTATTTCAGCAGCAGTCCTGACAAGCAAAACGGGTATGGAAGCGGCATCTGTCGATACCGTATCATTGGATGCTTCTGCTTCCTTATTTTTTTCACTGTATAACCCGTTTGAAGCTTCAGATCGGATTGGCGTATTGCAAATTCGTTTGAATAAAGAATTGTTGAATCAGTCCGTCAAGCATGCGGCGCTGGAACAGATGTTGATTCTGTTCGTTCTGATTATTATAGTAGCCATGCTGGTGCTGATTATGATGCGATGCTTGTTAACGACGCCGATCCAGTCGATAGCGGATAATCTGCATAAAATCAAGCCGGGCGATAACGATCGTTTGTGCTGCCCAAAAGGGCATGAAAATAATGAAATTGGCAATTTAGTAGCCGATATTAATAAATTGCTCATTTCCGTGCGCGATACCATCGTGCAGGAGCGGCAATTGCGTAATCAGGTCGAAGCAATGGAAAAACATTTCAGATTGATCTTTGAACGCGCCAGCGCCGGGATTTTTTTGCTCGACCGAAGTTTTTATTTAAAATCTTCTAACAGAGCTTTTCAGAAAATAGTCGGTATAGCGGGGATAGAGCGCCGGTTAAAAAAGAAAAATATTTATCTGCCTGAGTTGTTTTCAGCCCCGCATCGGGTTCATGATTTGCTGAATGATATTCTCGAAACGCACAAGTCCATGGCGTGCGATCTTCAGCTTGAGCAGATTTCCCGTGGTGAAGAGAGATGGCTGCACTGTCTGTTTTCGGTCGTGCACGGTGATCAAAACAAAAATGAAGAAGAAGCTCTGATTGAAGGGCTTGTTATTGACGTGACGGAACGTACCTTTCAGATGGAACGCGTTTTATATGAATCTGAACATGACCCGTTGACGCAGCTGTTCAACCGGCGTGCAGGAGATCAATTGTTGAATATTATGCTGGCGAATGCGGAAAAGGATAATGAACAGCTGGTGTTGTTACTTATTGATTTGGATGGTTTCAAGGAAGTTAATGATCATTTTGGCCATAAAGCTGGAGACAGAGTATTAATAGAAGTCGCTAATCGTCTGAAGGCGGCAATTCGCAAAGAAGATATTCTGATACGGCTGGGGGGCGATGAATTTGTCATCGCATTTAATGTGGTGGGAGAAAGCCGCAGTGAAATAGATCATTTTGTTGAAAACCTGCTCAATCGTTTCAAGACTGAAATACAATTGAAAGATAGCAGGAGTGTTATTATTGGTTCCAGTATCGGTATCGCGGTCTATCCGCATGATGGTGAAACCATTGGAACACTCATGTCCAACGCGGATTCTGCGATGTATCTGGCTAAACGGGAAGGAAAAAACCGCGCTTTCTACTACCGTGCCGCATGATGTGCATGCGTGCCGTTTTTATTTGCTGAGATGATGCAACTGATTAAATTAACAACAATTTCAATTATTTTCCTGTTGGTCTTGTTTTTTATTAAAACCATCTTCGCGATTACCACCGGGTTGGCGGAATGGGTTAATACCGCAACGTCGTTATCGTTTGCTGTGCTGGTGAGCTGGTTTTCGTGGCGATGGTTATCCGGAAAAAATGTCGGTATAACCGCGACTGTTTTAAGCGGGTCATTAATTATGGGCGGTTTTGGTTTTGTCTTTGGTTTTTTCGGACCGATGCTCATCACGCGCGATACGCAGCAGGCGGTGACTATCGGGATTTTTATCGCCAGCCCGCTGGGTATGCTGCTGGGTGCTGTTGCTGGCTATACCTTGGTATCGAGGAAAAATAATAATCGGTAAACCGATAAATTTCACAATTGAATTTTCAGGCAGGCTTGGGAAATAGTTTGCCGTGACCACGTATCAGATAGTCTTCCGATTGCATTTCCGTTAACCGTGAGACCACACGTTCGAATTCAAAATCAATGTTGCCCGAACAATATAATTGTTGAGGCAGCGCTGCCGCAGAGCACAGAAATTTAACGTTATACTCATATAATGCGTCGATAAAGTGCATGAATCGGGTAGCTTCGCTGGCGTTTTCATGGGTGAACTGCGGAACAGCAACCATGATCACAGTATGATAGGCTTTTGCTACGGCAAGATAGTCCGCTGCTCCCAAAGGATTGGCGCAGAGGCGCTTAAATGAAAATACCGCCACGCCGCGTGCAGATTTCGGAACAAACAATTTACGTCCCTGAACAATCAATTCGCCGCTCGGCACTTTGTCACGGTCTTCGATATTACGGTCTGTTAATCGAAAAAAAATAGCCGATAACGCCGCTGTTGTCACGTCATTCACCGGATAGAAATAGGTTTCCACGCCTTTCAGGCGATCGTAGCGGTAATCTATCGGACCGTTTAGCGGAATAATTTCCATTCTTTCTTTGATCCGATCAATGAATGGAACAAAACGATGGCGGTTTAAACCGTTTTTATAAAGCTCATCCGGCGCCCGGTTTGATGTGGAAACAACCACCACGCCTTGATCAAACAGTTCCTGAAATAGCCGCGTAACCACCATCGCATCAGCAATGTCGGTAATCTGTAATTCATCAAAGCACAACAATGCCGTTGTGCTGACGATTTGGTGGGCTATGGCGGGCATCGGGTCATCAAAGTCAATTTTTCTATCAAGGACGATATCCTGTAAAGCCAGTTTACGCTGTTGCGTCGAAAGACCATGCCAGGCTTTCAAACGCGCATGAATATCCAGCATGAATTCCTGAAAATGAATGCGCCGTTTCGCCGATAACGGTGCAGTTTCATAGAACAAATCCATCAACATCGACTTCCCGCGGCCAACGCCACCAAAGAGGTATATCCCGCTGGGAGGTTTCGGAGCGCCGTCACCATGAGAAAACAGGCGTGACAACCAACTGCTTTTACGGATACTTGAAGGGGAGTAATGACTCAGTTCTTTATGCAAACGCTCCAAAGCGTTAATTGCATCGGCCTGATCAATATCCGGCTTTAACTCGCCGGCCTGCATTAAGGCTTGATATTCAGTCTGGGGGGTATTTTTTTTGTCAGCAATCATGGGCTGCTTCATGAAAAGTAAGATACGGTCTATATTCAGCAGGTTGCTATGCCGGGCAACTATTTTCCTCATCGTTCAAGGTTAATCTAGTCAAATATCCCTGTTTTAAATATTCTGGTTTGGATTCGACACTCAATTTGAATACCGTAGACTGCGCGTTTGGCCGCTGAATAAAGCCCTTTGACTGCGAAATTCGCAAGTAATGTAGGGTTAATCACAGATTATTGATTATATATTAAGGCGGATTCAACTTTGAAGTACAACTTTTGTAAGGAAGCTTTAGGCAAGCCGCGGTAGTATCGGAGCGACCAGTAAAAGGAACACAGATGAAGCATTGCCAGCAGCTCACCAGTGAGCAGCGATAGCAGATTTCCAGTTTGAGGAAAGCCGGTTTGAACCAATCGCAAATCGCGGATGAAGTGGGCGTGCACAAGTCGACGATTTTTAGGGAATTGAGGCGGAACAAGGGTTTGTGTGACTGGCATCCTAGGCAGACGCAGGGATTACGGGACGACCGTAGAAAGAAATGCGAGCGTCTATCATTGCCGGAGTGGGAGGAAGTCGAGCGATTGATCCGGCTGGAGATAAGTCCGGAACAAGTGGCCTGGTGACTTGCTTTGGAAGGCGGATTGCAGACCAGCCATGAGACGATCTGCTTGCACATTTATGCAGACAAGCGCGAAAGTGGCCGGCCTACGGCGGCAAACTGGCTAGTAGCCTGTTAATGGCGAGTTAACGCAATGCGCCCCGGCATGCCGGTAAAAAGGTTTCTTCGCTTGAAAATTCAAACTGGATTATATATGTCATCTTGACATGGCCGGCATTTTTTTCGTTGAGGTAGCCGCGTTGTTTTGAATCAACACCCTGGCGATCATTTCCAGCCGAAAATTGGTATGAATTCGAAAAGCTTGATTCAATGAACCGCATGTGGACTTTGTCGTGACATCCCGGTTATTTCGTATCGGTTAGTGTGAAAGCAGAATCAATACTTCACAAAATATTCACATTTTTTTAATAATTTATTAACAATTCAATATTGATGCAATATAATGCGAATTAACATCATTTGCATTAGTATTTTTATAATCAAAAAATGAATCACTTGCATTGTATATACAGGTACGATCGATTTTTTCCTGACGAAGACTTGGAAAACAATGAGTAGCAAATGGATTGGCAATGTACATGTACGCGGATTTGTGCAGCATCATTGGGTTGTTCTGAAAAGTCATTGGATTTTAGCTTCAGGTAAATAAATAGAAAAGCGGAATGTTTCTCAGGCCGCATATTGATTTAATTTTCAGGAGGAATTGGTTTATGCGGTATTTCAAATACAGGCTCTTTACAGCCTTATCCGCTGCGGTTTTTGCTTCGTCGCTGCATGCGCAGCAAAGCGATGCGACCGACAAGGATAAAGCCGCCGGGGAACAGGAAAAAAAACAAATCGTCATGCCCCGGATTGATGTTGTCGGTGTACCCGAGAATCTGACGAATGTTTCCGGTACCGCAAATGTTCTCGATAAAGAAACGCTTGAACAAAGCAGGGTTTTCACTGTTAACGAAGCATTACGCAAGGTGCCTGGCGTTCATGCGCGCGACGAAGAAGGGCTGGGGTTGCGACCCAATATCGGTATACGCGGTTTGAATCCGACACGTTCGACCAAAATCAATCTGTTGGAGGATGGTGTTCCGCTGTCCTATGCGCCTTATGGCGACAATGCCAGTTATTTTCATCCACCCATTGAACGTTTTGAGAGTATAGAAGTGCTTAAAGGTGCCGATCAAATCCGCTTTGGTCCGCAAACAATCGGTGGCGCCATCAATTATATTACGCCAACGCCGCCGCAGAAATTCGGCGGCCATATCCAGGCAATCGGTGGTAGCCGCGATTATTTCAACGGCAAGCTGCAAGTCGGTGGCAAGGGACTGCTTTTCGATTTTACCCATAAACAGTCCGACGGCGCTCGCGATAATATCAACAGCGAACTGAGAGACTACAATCTGAAATACGTAGTCGGGTTGACGGATAATCAGGCGCTGACACTGCGCGCCAATTACTATACCGAAGATTCTCAGCTTACCTATAGCGGCCTGACTACTGCAGAATTCAATACCTTCGGTGCGCGCTATAACCCGTTCAAGAACGACAAATTCAACAGCGGCCGGGTCGGTTTGTCGGCTACGCATGATTTATTCATTACCAATGATCTGTCATTGACTACCAACCTTTATTTCGCCCGGTTTGACCGGGACTGGTGGCGGGCAGCCAGCACGACTAACGATACACAGTGCGGCAGTGGTTTCACTGCGGCGCGGAACAGTGGGCAAGCTATTGATGTGAATACTTGTGGAACACAGGGACGCTTGCGCGAATACTATACTTGGGGTGTGGAGCCGCGGTTAAGATACAACCATAATCTGCTTGGCGTGTACAGCAATCTTGACTTCGGGTTCCGAGCGCACTTCGAGACACAGGATCGCCGCCAGGTGAATATCGGGCAGTTCGATCCAACACAAAATGGATTGCGGGAAGACAATGTGCGGGAAACGCAGGCTTATTCCTGGTTTATGACCAACCGTTTCAATCTCGGCCAGTTTACGGCAACACCTGGAATACGGTATGAGTATATTGATTTTGAACGCAAAAACCGGCTGAATGGCGTAGGCGGCAGCGATAATCTGGATGCCTGGCTGCCCAGCCTCGGTCTGACGTGGAATCCGCACAGTAAGGTGACCGCGTTTGCGAGCGCGCACCGTGGCTTCGCGCCGCCGCGCACGGAGGATGTCATTGGCGGCACCGGAACCAGTACCGATGTCGGCGCGGAAAAATCAGTCAACTGGGAAGTCGGCACACGGGTAAATGTGATGGATGGCATCAACTTACAGGCTTCTTTCTTCCGCAATGATTTTCAGAAACAGATTGCAGTAGGCTCGATTGCGGGCGGAAGCACGCCGCTTGCGCAAGGCGAAACCCTTTACCAGGGAGTTGAATTTTCCGGCAGGGTTGACATGCCACTAGGTACTTATATTCGCACCGCCTACACCTGGCTGCCGACTGCACGGCAGGAATCCCCATTCACGCGCGTCGACACGGGTGTGGCCGTGCCCGGCAGCGCGAGCGGCAACCGCCTGCCTTACGCACCAGAGCATCTGGTCACGGCTGCGGTAGGTTTTGCTAAATGGGGGTTGGATTCACAAATTGAAGCCGTTCACGTCAGCCGGCAATTTTCCGACTTCGCCAATACTGTCGCATCTTCAGAAAATGGTCAGGCCGGTCTGATTAACGCGTATACGATTTTCAATCTGGCGATCAATTATCACCACGCGCCGTTGAAGACCACGTTCTTTTTCATGATTAAAAACCTGACGGACGATGTCTACATTGTGGACAGAACACGCGGTATTCTTCCGGGAATGCCGCGCCTGTTCCAGGGCGGTATTCGTTATACCTTCTAGAACAGAGTTTTTAGCAAATTCCTTTAAGTCGCTGCTACGTGGAGAGTAGTCGGTATCTCTCGTAGCAGTGATTCCTCAAACAACTGATTTTAGTAGTGTCGGAAAGCGCGCTGATCTACCGGATGCAATGAGAGTAGAGTTCCCGCTTTGTTTTGCGGGATAAACTGTCGCCAAGCCGATGCTGGCGGTCAATCCGTGCGTTATCGGAGATTTTTCATTGGGAATATTCAATGCGCGAATTTCTTCAACAAGTTTGTCGATGAATAATTTCGATTGTTCCAGCGTGGTATTGCCGTAAAGAATCGCAAACTCTTCTCCACCATACTGCGCGCAGATATCGCCGGGTCTTTTTGCGATTTCTTTCAGCAACTGTGTTCTATTTTTCCCAGAGATTCATCACCTGCCTGATGGCCATAGGTATCCTAACCGGTTTGAAGTAGCCGAGATCAATGAATGCCAGTGAAACCAGCATGTAAAGCCGTGCGCAGCGTTCCCGTTTAGTTTACTATGCAGAAATTCATCGAGATATCTGCGGTTATAGACGCCGGTTAGTGCACCAACGCGCGACGGCAAAGTAATAGCGCCTACTCAGTTTGAAAGACGTTATCCGCATGCGCTTCATGAGGATTGTGACAAGGATATTCGAAATGAAATGACTTTTTTCCGGAATGAATGACTGAATGAATACGGGCATCGTGAAAACTGTGGGGCAGTGACGAATGATGACACCACTGCCCCTGACGATCTGGCGTATTTTCATACCCGTGAAATGAGCAGCGGGTTTTTTTGAATAGTGCGATAGCGTTGCGGAAGATCCAAACGTAGTTATGTATTGCTGTTCGGAGGATGAGAATACTCACTCAATACGAACAACGCCTTGTGGATTTTGAATGGTTTCTAGTTTTTCCTGGCTGGACACGTCATATCGCTGCCGATAGTTTTTCAGATAAATCAACCAGGCGAGCAATTTCTCTTTCGGGCCTTTTGTTTTTTTGTAGAGCGGGAATTTGTAAACTGACTTTACATTGTCCATTGTCAGATGAATATCCAGGAAATCATTTATTTTTGCTATGGTTTCTTCTGGCGTCAGTTGTAAATCTTCAAACATAAATTCGATATAATCCTGCTGGTTCTCTTTCAGGAATTTTTTCAAGCCATCTGTTATCGCTGCATTATAGAGGCGGGTGAATGCTGGGCTCTCAATGTGCCGGCGCAGATTGGCGGTAATCCAGGATTGTTCGCTGTCACGTGTAAGAATCATAAATGCAATCTCGTCCAGTGGCAGGAGTTTCGCCCATATCCGTATCGTCAGAACAAGTCTTGGATCTTTCCAGATCCAGGGTTTGTTTTGCTGACAGGTTGCGATAAATTCCCGGTAAGGATTGAGATCGATTGAGGCGGCTCTATGCGCTAACTCATCTAATATCTCGAATGAAATAATATCGTGTTCGCGACTGCCCGTGTAATCCAACTCTGTCAATAGTCGATTGTTCAGCTCAATCAACTTGAGATTCTCATACGTATCATAATCCGGTTTTTTAAAGGTGGTATTGCCATACCAATAGCCAGCCTCACCCAATAATGCAGTAAATACAGAACTGCCTGTCCATCCATGTGTAAGAATAATTACATTTTTTTTCATTTGTTTATACCTAATTTTCAGAAGTTTCAGTGAAACGAGGCGTCAGGACGCTTATTGGCCGATCTGCAATCGTCGGTGAATAAAGCTGTATTCTGAAGTGTGCCATAGAATGAATGCAATGCTTGTTGTGGATTCATGTGCTGCCGCCATATTTCAGCCAGCTGAACTTTCCATGGCGCTGCCGGCTGCTGCGGGTGCGTGACTTTGTTATTTAGCCATTGCCAGATACGGCAATACATAACAATTCCTTGAATATTATTTGATACAACGCAAGTATAGATTTCAATTGTTAAATTTTTATTACAGCTATGTCTTTATGCTTTGTTTCATGTATGTCCGGGAGTATGGCGTTGATGCCGAAGGCAGCGTACTCGAACGATGCGCTGATTGACATGATCAGGATAATGGACATTAATGTCTTTATGCAGCTATGATGGCCTTGCGATATTACTACGGTTTTTGTGACCGCATCATGCGGCTAGCCGTGATGTTTCGAATCCAAACTAACTCCAGGAGGTTATGATGAAGATAAGTCGGCTACTGCTTATAAGTTTACTTGTGCTTGTAATTCCGGTGTTATCAGGCTGCTGGATACTCGCAGCAGGAGGGGCCGGGGCATACGGTGGTTATAAGGCAAAAGAAGAGGGGTACACCTTGCAAAATCCAATCAAAAAGGAAAAGCAGGATTCAGAAGATAATCCTGCCAGTGATCAAAAGAAAGATTAGGATGAAGGCAGGATTCTGCCGGACACCGGGTTGACTTGCTGCGTCAAGGGATAGGGGATAGGGGATAGCGACTCATATTTCCTCAATATTTTGCTGCATAATCCTGACTGGCATGTCTCAGGTTCGTGTTTCAAAGTTTTCGATTTACCGATACTGAAGCCACGGTCGGAAACCAACCAGTGGGATGCTGAGACTGATTTTCGACACGGATACGGTCATATGTAAGCTGCAATAGCTGTCTTCAACCGGTCTGTAACCGTCGGAACGTATGGCAGCACTTCGAGTTCGGCATCAGATTTATCCAGCGTTTGCGGATGTAATTGCTGCCGTTTCCAGTCGTGCCAGACTTTCCGTGCTTCGTCGGTGTTTTTGCAGGTGCACAGCACGATACCGTCGGCGGTCATGAGTGTGGCCATTTTATTCGGCCATTCCTTGATGTAACAAAACATGAAAACTCCTTTAATGTTTTTGTGATACAGCGCAAGTGTAAATTCTGATTGTTAAAATTTTATTACAGTCTGGTTTTTATATTGGTTTTTTGGCTGTCAGGGATTCTGCGCATCCGGGCCGGTCATTTTTCTCGGATCGACCCAGCTGTCGAATTGCTCGGTGGTGACATAACCGGTGGCGATCGCTGCGGCCTTAAGTGTCGTGCCTTCGCGGTGCGCTTTTTTGGCGATTTCCGCGGCCTTGTCATAACCAATCTGCGGATTGAGCGCAGTGACGAGCATCAATGAGTTATGCATGAGCGCATCGATGCGTTCCGGATTGGCTTCGATGCCGATGGCGCAATGATCGTTGAAGCTGGTAATGCCGTCGGCAAGCAGGCGAACGCTGTGCAGGAAGTTATGAATAATCAGTGGCTTCATGACATTCAGCTCAAAATTGCCCATCGCACCGCCCATGTTGATCGCAACGTCGTTACCCATCACCTGGCAGCACAGCATGGTCATGGCTTCCGATTGCGTCGGATTGACTTTACCCGGCATGATCGAGCTGCCGGGTTCGTTTTCCGGGATTCTGAGTTCACCGATACCACAGCGCGGACCGGATGCGAGCCAGCGGATATCGTTGGCGATTTTCATCATTGATGCGGCCAGCGTTTTCAGCGCGCCATGCGCGTGAACCAGTGCATCGTTGCTGGCCAATGCTTCAAATTTGTTCGGCGCGGTGACAAACGGCAACCGGGTGAAGTAAGCGATCTCGTTTGCGACACGCTGCGCGAATTCGGGGTGCGCGTTCAGACCCGTGCCGACCGCAGTGCCGCCAAGCGCAAGTTCGTATAAATGGGGCAGGGCGGCCTCGATATGTTTCAGTCCGTGATCAAGTTGCGCGACATAACCGGAAAATTCCTGGCCGAGCGTCAGCGGTGTGGCGTCCTGCAAATGGGTGCGGCCGATTTTGACAATACCTGAGAATGATCCGGCTTTTTGCGCCAGCGTGCCGCGCAGCAGGCGGATCGCCGGGATAAGCCGGTGATGAATGCTTTGCGCGGCTGCGACATGCATTGCCGTGGGAAATACATCGTTGGAGGACTGGCCTTTGTTGACATCGTCATTAGGGTGAACCTTGCGCTGCATGCCGCGTTCCCCGCCAAGCAGTTCCGAGGCGCGGTTGGCCAGCACTTCATTCATGTTCATGTTGGTCTGCGTGCCTGAGCCGGTCTGCCAGACCACCAGCGGAAACTCGTCATCATGCTGGCCGCTGATGACCTCATCGGCTGCCTGAATGATGGCCGCCGTGGTTGCGGCATTCAGCAATCCCAGATCATGGTTGACCGTCGCCGCGCAACGCTTCACCTGCGCCAGTGCATGAATCAGCGCTGCCGGCATCAGCTCGCCGGAGATTTTGAAATTATCCAGAGAGCGCTGCGTTTGCGCGCCCCACAGCACTGTTTCGGGCACCTGAACAATGCCCATGGCGTCACGTTCTTCGCGGGTTTGCATGGGTAGTTACCTCACTCAATAAGGTTGGGATGAATTGGGGGGTTGGTTGGCCGGGATTACGATTTTGTTTAGCCCCAGGTCTGCCGTTCAAGGCGCGAAGAGATATTAATACGCGAGCTGATCCAAGGTAATGCCCATGGCCGCTGCGGCTTTCTCAAGTGTTGCCTTACGCGGGCGTTTGGCAGCTTCTATCTGCGCGTAACCGGCTTGCGTAATCCCCATGCGTTTAGCCATTTCCTCTTGCGTCAGCATCAGGTATTCGCGCCAGGCGGCGAGCATACTGACTTCATTCATGATGCGTTTGCCGACAACCGCGTTGGGAATCATGCCCGGGCGTAGTACGCCGGTCAGTTTGATAAACTCGGCATAAGGCACGACGACAAAAGCCGGTTTTCCGTTGCTATCCAGGATGGTTTGGTAATTAATAAGTGCGCTCATCGCGTTTTCTCACCTCCTCAATATCAATTATATGCACGCTGCCGTCAAACTCGAAAAATACCCGGTAATCACCAACCCGTAGGTTGGGTTGAATGAAATGAAACCCAACGATTGGCGATTTTGTTGATGTTGGGGTTCGTGCCTCACCCCAACCTACGAACTTGAGCGTTGAGTTGGGCGGCATCACATCAATAGCATCCCGACAATACTGACGAGTGAGCTTACTCCCAAAAGGAGCGACCATATCCAGTGCTCAGAAATCAACTCTGCTATGGCTTGCGGGTGAATACCGCGAGCTTCCCACCATGTGGCGTTCGTCTTGAGACTCCCGTCGAGTGTGCGGCCAAACAGGTTTGCAAGAATATCCACTTTCCTCAGCGTCGATTGATGCAGTTTGACGAACTCTCCGCTGTCAAATGCCACTGCTTCGTCCTTGCCAACCAAGAAGCCACTATCTGTGATCTTGTTGATTTTCATTACGTTTTCAAGGCGTGGGTGCCCAGCATAGCCAACCCCATAGATGGCTATCAGAGCACGAGCAAGGTCGAACTTGCGCTCTTCCGGAAGTCGCGTGGGAGGTGTTCCGCCTAATACCTTGTGGCGATGCTCGATTGCTTGGAACCCGTAGTTGATATCGCGCATGTTCCAGTGAACCCAAGTGCAATGGATATTCCGCTGTAGGAACTCACCAAATTCATCAAGCATTTCCTTTTCGAGCTGATCGTAGTGGCTAGAAATCTGTACCAATGAAATCTTCTTCAGTTCGGCAACCTTGTGAATGGAGAACGACTCGGTTTGACCGGAAGCTAAGTTGCGGACAGCGATAGAGGTTACGCGTGGGGTAGCTCCATCTGGACGTTCGAAGAAACTCTCACATGAATAGTGAATGACAACGGCGGTATCCCGCCTATCGTCAATCTCCCTCAAACGGCACAACGTCTCTCGGCGATTTTTGATACGGTGCAATGCGTCACCCACGATTGAGATCTCCTATGCCACCCAACGCAATATATACAACAAAAAATGCCGCATAAGCTGAATTAGCACCAACAGTTATTACTCAGCGACCCTCAATCCCAACTCAACGCCCCTCCCGTCTGATACTCGGTCACGCGCGTTTCGAAGAAGTTTTTCTCTTTCTTCAGATCGATCATTTCCGACATCCACGGGAACGGATTATTCGCATCCGGATAGAGCGGGTCCAGTCCGATCTGCTGGCAGCGGCGGTTGGCGATGTAGCGCAGGTATTCCTTGAACATCGGCGCGTTCAAGCCGAGTACGCCGCGCGGCATGGTGTCTTCCGCGTAGCGGTATTCCAGTGCCACGGCCTTGCGCATCAGACCGGCGATTTCTTCGCGGAACGCCTTGGTCCACAGGTGCGGGTTTTCCATTTTGATCTGGTTGATGACGTCGATGCCGAAATTGCAGTGCATCGATTCGTCGCGCAGGATATATTGATACTGTTCCGCCGCGCCGGTCATTTTGTTTTGCCGGCCCAGCGCCAGAATCTGGGCGAATCCGACGTAAAAGAACAGTCCTTCCATGATGCAGGCAAACACGATCAGGCTTTTGAGCAGCTGCTGATCGGTTTCCGTGGTGCCGGTTTTGAAGCCGGGATCGGTCAGCGTATCGATGAACGGAATCAGGAATTCATCCTTGTCGCGGATGGATTCGATTTCATGATAGGCATTAAAAATTTCGCCTTCATTGAGGCCGAGCGATTCGACGATATACTGGTACGCATGCGTATGAATCGCTTCCTCAAACGCCTGACGCAGCAAATACTGGCGGCATTCGGGGTTGGTGATATGCCGGTAGGTGCCCAGCACAATATTATTCGCCGCCAGCGAATCCGCAGTAACGAAGAAACCCAGATTCCGTTTGACGATGCGGCGTTCATCTTCGGTCAGACCGTTGGGGTCTTTCCACAGCGCGATGTCCCGGCTCATATTGATTTCCTGCGGCATCCAGTGATTGGCGCAGGCGGCGAGGTATTTGTCCCAGGCCCATTTGTATTTGAAAGGCACCAGTTGATTCACATCCGCGCTGCAATTGATGATTTTCTTGTCTTCCACCGCAACGCGGCGGAGCGGACTGCCTGCCGCAGGCTGTTCGCCGGATTCTTCCGCCGGTTCCGCGGATTCATTTCCGGTGTTTCCGTGATACGCGCCGAGCGGCTCCGTATGGCGATGATCGCTGGAGAGCATCGGGTTTGCGGTTTTCTGCGGCTGTCTGGGTTCGTCTTCAAATGTCAGCATGTTCAAGCTTCCTTATAGTATGTCATTCATTGCGCTGTTTCCCGTCGTCTGTTCACATTACTGGCAGGATTCGCAGCTTTCATCGTCAATTGCGCAGTATTTGATTTCTACCGTTGTGGTTTCCATGCTGCTGACGCCTTGAATGCCGCCATGCGCGGGGACGGCGTTCAGTGCGCCGGACTGCACGGTGGATTTTTCCGCCATGGTCGCACCCAGGGAACGCAGATAATAGGTCGTTTTCAGGCCGCGCAGCCAGGCCAGCTTATACGTGTCATCCAGTTTCTTGCCGGAAACGCCTGCCATATAGATATTGAGCGACTGCGACTGATCAATCCATTTCTGCCGGCGCGCCGCTGCTTCGATCAACCAGCGCGGATCCATTTCAAAAGCCGTGGCGTAAAGCATGCGGATGTCTTCGGGAATGCGGTCGATTTTGCTGACCGCGCCATCGAAGTATTTCAGATCGGCGATCATGACTTCATCCCACAAATGGCGCGCTTTCAGATCACGCACCAGCGATTTGCTGGTGATGGTGAACTCCCCGGACAGATTGGATTTGACATACAGATTCTGGTAGGTCGGTTCGATGCTTGCCGATACGCCGACGATATTGGAAATCGTGGCTGTTGGCGCAATCGCCAGGCAATTCGAATTACGCATGCCATGTTTTTTGATCTGTTTGCGCAACGCTTCCCAGTCCAGCGTGACAGACGTATCGGCCTCGACATAACCACCACGCTCTTCCTGTAGCAGCTGGAGTGATTCATGCGGGAGTATGCCGCGATCCCACAGACTGCCTTTGAAGGTGCTGTAGCAGCCGCGCTCTTTGGCCAGTTCACTGGAAGCCCAGTAAGCTTCATAAGCGATTTGCTCCATGGAGCGGTCGGCAAATTCGACGGCCTCCGTTGAAGCATAAGGGATGCCGAGACGGTGCAGGCAATCCTGGAAACCCATGATACCCAGACCCACCGGACGATGGCGAAGATTGGCGTTTCTGGCCTTGGCCACTGCGTAGAAATTAATGTCGACAACATTATCGAGCATGCGCATGGCCGTGCGTATGGTGCGTTTCAGTTTTTCCGCATCGAGTTCGCCGTCATTCAAATGCGCGAGCAGATTAATGGAACCCAGGTTGCAGACCGCGATTTCCTTTTCGCTGGTATTAAGCGTGATTTCCGTGCACAGATTCGAACTGTGCACCACGCCAACATGATTTTGCGGCGAACGTATGTTGCACGGATCCTTGAAAGTGATCCAGGGATGACCGGTTTCGAACAGCATGCTGAGCATCTTGCGCCAGAGCTGCACGGCTGGAATTTTTTTATACAGATCAAACTCGCCGCGTTCGACCTTGGCTTCATAGGCAAGGTAGGCCTGCTCGAATACGCGGCCGAACTTATCGTGCAGATCCGGAACATCCGCCGGGGAAAACAAGGTCCATTCGCCGCCTTCCATGACGCGTTTCATGAACAGATCGGGAATCCATGTCGCAGTATTCATGTCATGCGTGCGTCGCCGGTCGTCGCCGGTGTTTTTGCGCAATTCCAGAAACTCCTCGATATCAAGGTGCCAGCACTCCAGATAGGCGCACACCGCGCCTTTGCGCTTGCCACCCTGATTCACCGCGACAGCGGTGTCGGACACGACTTTAAGGAAAGGCACAACGCCCTGTGATTTACCGTTAGTGCCCTTGATACGCGAACCCATGGCGCGTACGGCCGTCCAGTCATTACCGAGGCCGCCGGCGTATTTGGAGAGCAGCGCGTTTTCCTTGATGGCTTCATAGATACCGTCAAGGTCGTCGGATACGGTGGTCAGATAGCATGAAGACAGCTGCGAGCGGCAGGTGCCGGAATTAAACAGCGTTGGTGTCGAGCTCATGAAATCAAAGCGCGATAACACATTGTAAAATTCGATGGCGCGTGATTCGCGGTCGACTTCATTGAGCGCGAGTCCCATTGCAACGCGCATGAAAAATGCCTGCGGCAGTTCAATGCGTTTTTCCTTGATATGCAGGAAATAGCGGTCATACAATGTTTGCAGACCGAGATAATCAAACTGCAGATCACGGTCAGCCTGAAGCGCTTCGGCCAGTATGGTCAGATCAAATTGCGCAAGCCGTTCATCAAGCAGACCGGCTTCGATGCCTTTTTTGATAAAAGCCGGGAAACAGCCGGCATAGTGCGTTTGCATATCCTGCTGTAATACTTCTTCGCCGAGTACCTCGGCGCGGATATTGTTCAGCAGCAGGCGCGCGGTGACATAACCATACGCCGGTTCTTTTTCGATCAGTACGCGCGCCGACATAATGGCGGATTTTCTGACTTCTTCCAGCGTGACGCCATCATACAGTTCGCGTAATGTCGCTTTCAGAATCAACGCAGGATTGACGACATCGCCAAGACCTGCGCAGGAAGATTCGATCAGTGCAGTCAGTCGGGGCAGATCAAGCGGAGTCCGATTTCCATTGTCGATGACATAGCATATGTCTTCCTGCGATTTTGCAGGGTTCAGCTCCTTCAGGCGCGCGCGTTCGCGAGCGCGTTCTTCACGATACAGCACATACGCCCGCGCGACGTCATGTTCGCCGGAGCGCATCAGCGCGAGTTCAACCTGGTCCTGAATATCTTCGATGTGAAACGTGCCGCTGTCGGGTTTGCGGCGCAGAAGGGCATTAACGACGTCCTGCGTCAGGCGGCTGACCAGTTCGCGCACACGAACCGATGCGGCGCCCTGGCCGCCGTCGACAGCGATAAACGCTTTAGTCATGGCGACTGAAATTTTGATGGGCTCAAAAGCGACAACGGCGCCATTGCGGCGAATAATTTTATATTGAGAAAATTGTTTGGTGTCGGTATGAATATCCACAAAATCTTTAAGCTCGAGGTTGCGGGATAGGGTTAAGCTTGAGGTTTCTGTAACTGGCTGCATCGATTTTGACTCCCTCTGATTCATTGGTATGAAATAAACCAACGTGATTCCAAAGCGTTAACCGTGCAATATCAAGTTGAATCTGGATAAACTGGATAAGCTGGACAAATCTTTAAACCACTATATATTGTATTCATTTAGCACGAATGCATGACTGGTAGTATATACAATACGAATTCAATTTGTAAACACAAATTGATTATTCTTTTTGGCGCGGCAGTAAATCAGTCTATTCTCGGACAGTCTCCAAGGATAAATACATAGATTTGTATCTCGTAATTATGCGATTGCGCTTGTGCGTGTTGTTGTTTAATGCATGCTGCTTTTTAATGCGTCCGGTATGCTGTTTGTACTGAACGCTGTCAATTTCGCTATGGAGAAAATCAATGCATCCTGATCAATGGCATCTGTTAAAAACCAGACGCTTCCTGCCGCTTTTCCTGACCCAGTTTCTGGGTGCGTTCAATGACAATGTATTCAAGAATGCATTAGTTATCCTGATTACCTATACTGTCATTGAACAATCGACGCTAAGTCCGCAAGTGATGATCACCATAGCCGCGGGTATTTTTATCCTGCCTTTTTTTCTGTTCTCGGCGGTAGCGGGGCAGATTGCGGATAAATGCGACAAAGCGAAGCTGATCCGTATCATCAAGGCGGTTGAGATCGTGCTTATGCTGGGCGCCGCCCTGGGATTTTTCTGGCAGCAGACCGGAATATTGATGCTGATTCTGTTTCTGATGGGCACGCAGTCGGCTTTTTTTGGGCCGCTCAAGTATGGCATTCTGCCCGATCAGCTTGGGGAAAATGAATTGATCGGCGGCAATGCGCTGATCGACAGCAGCACTTTTGTTTCCATTCTGCTGGGCACGATTTGTGGCGGGTTGCTGATTATGGCTGAGAACGGCGCACTGATTATTTCAGTGATCGTCATTGCTGTTGCTGTGCTGGGTCTGTTCGTCAGCTTTTCGATACCGCAAACTCAGCCTGCAGATGCCGGGTTGAAAATTCACTATAACTTTCTGATCGAAACATGCGCCATCCTCCGGCAGGTACGTCAGTATCCGGTCATTTTTCGCTGCATTCTCGGCATTTCCTGGTTCTGGTTGTTTGGCGCCAGCTTCCTGTCTCAATTCCCGACATTCGCCAAAGATGTCATCGGCGGGAATGAACAGGTCGTCACGCTTTTTCTGGCCACATTCACGATCGGTATCGCGATCGGTGCGTTACTGTGCAACCGGTTACTTAAAGGCGAGATTGCCGCCACTTATGTGCCGTTGGCCATTATCGGCATGACGCTGTTTACCGTGGATATGTATCTGGCCAGCACTGGTTTGACGCAAGGTAATGCTGATGTATTGATCGGTGTGGGTGTTTTTCTGGAATCGCTGGCGCATTGGCGGATTCTGATTGATCTGCTCGGTATTTCAATCTGCGGCGGTATCTATATCGTTCCGCTGTATGCGATTATCCAGGATCGCGCCGAAATGTCGCATATGTCCCGTACATTTGCCGCGAATAATATTCTGAATGCGTTATTCATGGTGATTTCGGCGACTGCGATCAGCATGATGCTGGCCTATGAATTTTCCGTCATTGACGTGTTTCTCGTCATAGCCGTCATGAATGGCTTCATGGCGATTTACATCAGCAGTCTTTTGCCGCAGGCGCTGGTCAAATCCATGCTGCGCTGGATTTTTCGGGTGTGTTATCGGCTGGATGTCAAGGGTATCGAGCATTTTCAGGAACTGGATGACAAAACCATCATCGTCGCCAATCATCTGTCGTTTCTGGATGCGCTCCTGATCGGCGCGTATGTGCCGCACCATGTCAGCTTTGCGATTAATACGCATATAGCCCGGCGTTGGTGGCTGAGGCCTTTTTTGTTTCTGGCTGACACCATCGCGCTCGATCCGGCAAATCCGCTGTCGACGCGGCATCTGATTGAGTGGGTGAGAAAAGGGCGCAGAATTGTTATATTTCCGGAAGGACGGTTAACCGTTACGGGCTCGCTGATGAAAATCTACGAGGGGCCAGCGCTGATCGCCGACAAAACAGCGGCGCAGGTGCTGCCGATTATTATTTCCGGCGCGCAATACACGCCCTTTTCCCGGTTACGGGGCAAAGTCCGGACTCGCTGGTTTCCCAAAATCACCATGACCGTCATGCCGCCGCTGAAGTTTGATCTGCCGTCAGGCATCCGTGGCAGAAAACGGCGGCAGGCTGCCGGGATCAAGCTCTATGACGTAATGTCCTATATGATGTTCCGAAGCAATCATCTGGATCAGACGTTGTTTCAGTCGTTACTGGATGCCTGTTCAATTCACGGTGGCAGTCATATCCTTGCCGAAGACGTGGAGCGGAAGCCGGTCAGTTACCGGCAGTTGATCATGCGCTGTTTCATCCTGGGTGCGGTGTTAAAAAAACATACAAAGCACAGCGCGGCAGCTGGCGTGTTATTGCCGAACATGGTCAGTACGCTGATCTGCTTTTTTGCATTGCAGGCTTACGGGCGTATACCCGCGATGCTGAATTATTCGAGTAGCGCAAAAAACCTGATTGCGGCCTGTGCGGCTGCCGCGATTGAGACCGTGATCACCTCGAAACGGTTTATTCAGGCAGGCAAGCTGGCGCATTTGATCGAGGCGCTGGAATCCCGGCAGGTCAGGATAATTTACCTGGAAGATCTGGCGTCGCGGGTTTCCATCCCGGCTAAAATTAAGGGTATGCTGGCCAGTCTGGTTCCGCAGTTTTATTATCGGATGATCAACACAACCACCGATGGGCGTGCGAATGCCGATAACACAGCGGTGATCCTGTTTACATCCGGCTCGGAAGGTGTGCCCAAGGGCGTTTTGCTGAGTCATAAAAATATTCAGGCTAATCGATACCAGGTGTCGTCGCGTATTGATTTTGGTCCGACCGATATCGTTTTTAACGTACTGCCCGTGTTTCATTCATTCGGCCTGACCGGCGGCACGCTTCTGCCGGTCCTGTCGGGTATCCGGACTTTCTTCTATCCATCGCCACTGCATTACCGGATTATCCCGGAGCTTGTTTATGATACCAACGCTACATTAATGTTCGGCACCGACACTTTTCTTGCCGGTTATGCACGCTTTGCGCATGCCTATGACTTTCAGAGCATACGCTACGTTTTTGCTGGTGCGGAAAAGCTGAAAGATGAAACGCGCCAGCAGTGGGCGGAACGATTTGGCGTGCGCATTTTTGAAGGCTATGGTTCGACGGAAACGTCGCCCATCCTTAGTCTGAATACGCCGATGCATAATAAACCCGGCACAGTGGGTCGTCTGTTGCCGGGCATCGACCACCGTCTGGAAGCCGTTTCAGGCATACCCGGTGCAGGGAAGCTGCTGGTTTCCGGCCCGAATGTCATGCAAGGCTATTATTTTGCAGATCAGCCGGCAAAGCTCCATCCACCGGAAGGCGATTGGTATGACACAGGTGACATCGTTTCAATCGATGAAATGGGTTTTGTCACGATTCAGGACCGTGTGAAACGATTTGCAAAAATCGGCGGTGAAATGGTTTCATTGACGGCGGTGGAGAATTACATCAGCCAGCTCTGGCCGGAATATAGTCACGCCGTGACGCACTTGCCCGATCCCAGGAAAGGCGAACAGATTATTCTGGTGACAACACATCCGCACGCACAGCGCGAGGCGCTGGTCAGTTTTGCGAAGCAGAGCGGTATCAGTGAACTGAGCATTCCCAAAACACTGTTACAGATCGACGAAATTCCGCTGCTGGGTACCGGGAAAGTTGATTACGTTACCCTGAAAGCATGGGTGGAGTCGCGTCTGGAAGCGTGATCGGTCACGATGAAATCTTCTGGAAGATTGTCGATTCAGAATTAATCCTGTCAGACAATCTTCCAGCCGGATACTAATGCCGTACGAGCCGCACAAAACCGGCGTTATAAGCTGATATCAAAAGTTTCAATATCCGCTTTTAACCGTTGCGCCAGCGTTTCGATCTGCGCCGCGGTATTTTCCCGGTCTTTTGCGATGGCGCTTCTGACCAGCATGGCCAGTTTCTCAAAATCGGTAGCGGACAAACCCTGCAGCGCATCGGAAGAGAGTTCGTGTTTGAATCGATTGACTAGGTTATCTGCAATGTCATGTATAGCGTTACTCATATGATTTACCTGAAAAGAAGTTGAATCGCAATCGAAGCAGGCAGTCAGATTTTCATTTTGCGTCTGACTGCCCAGTCAAAAAGACGGTCGCCCAAAAACCAGCGGCCGATCACCGCTGACTTTGAATCCGCGGGTAATGCATGACGCATGGGTGGAAAGGTTGATTTTGCCGCTTTCAGCACAGCGCGCGCAATGATCTCCGGGCCGGGAGCTATGGGTTCATCCTTCAGCAGCCGGGGCAGGGCATCGAGCAGTTTCCGGTAGGCGGGTGGGTGCTTCACCGTTTTAAGCAGTGCAAACTCTTTCTCGGCAAACTCGGTTTTGATTAAACCGGGCGCAATGACAATGACCTTGATGCCGAATTCCATGACTTCGCCGCGCAAAGTTTCCGACAGGGCTTCAATCGCGTGTTTCGACGCCGTGTACCAGCCAAACCCGGGAATGGAAATGCGCCCCAGAATGGAAGCGATGTTGATGATGCAGCCCGATTGCTGCGCGCGCATATGCGGCAGCACGGCCTGCATGAAGCGCGCATAGCCGAAGACATTGACTTCAAACTGTGCGTGCGCGGCCTCCATCGATACGCTCTCGATCGCGCCAAGTTGTCCGTAGCCCGCGTTATTGACCAGCAGATCAATCCGTCCTTTGGTGGCCATGACATGATTGACCACCGCTTCAATGGCTGGCGCATCGGTTACATCCAGACAGATCGGTTCGATGTTTTCCGAGCGAATTTCTTCAAGCCGGTGCATGCGCCTGGCCATGGCGAAAACATAATAACCGTCTTCCGCCAAAAGCTCTGCCGTTGCTCTGCCGATGCCGCTCGATGCGCCGGTGACCAGTGCGATAGGTTGTGTCATTGGGTTATCAATCTTGTGTTGTGCGTATCGTTTGAATAGCCGGATCCGATTTTCCGGTGATCGAATTCGAATTGTTGAACAAATTCACCCGCCGGACAGTTGATATAACTGCAGGTGAACAAGTATTCGCGCGAAATCATAACCGAACACCTTGATGGTATTTTAACTTGAAGCAACGCCCACGTCGATGCAATAGCACTGACAAGTTGCACATACTTCAATTCAAGGCCATCGATAGTGTCCGGCAATTCAGCAGCGGGGCGGCAAATTTGCTACACTGTCCCCCAAAATAACGTTTCCGAGAGCACGAATAATGCAAAGACATAACACGAAAACCGACATTCCCAAACAAAACAAATGGCCGAAATGGATTACCCTGGCGCTGGTCATGACCATTACTATTTTCGCGGTGTCGCTGCTTCCCCGGGGTTTTTCCGGCGACACTTCGATTCTTGGCCAGGGAACGCCTGTCTTACTTCTGGTGCATGATGACAATATTCTGCAAAGCGGCGAGACGATGGCTGTGATGAACAAGATCAGAAGTGAATACGCCGACCGACTGGAATTCGTTGTTGCCGACATCAATACCCCTGACGGCAGAGCATTTGTCCAGCGGCATGGTTTTATGCCGGCTGCGTTAGTGTTTTTTGCCGCGGATGGCCGGAATCTGCAAACACTCTATTCGGCGCAGACAGTTGATTCATTAAAGCAGGAGCTGAATCGGCTGTTCCAGTATTAATTCGTAAAAAAGTATCTCTAAAAACAATCGCGTGTCTCATGCCAGCACCGGTGCGTTTAACTTTACCATTCAATTGACGGACACCGCAGGAAATCAGCTCAACATTGCCTCCGATGCGCTGAAGAAAATCGCGCCGCGGCTGATGATCAATTACATGAAACTGAAATCACTGAACAAAAGCCTTGGCGACAGCTGGGAGCTTTCGCTCGAATCGTTTGAATACCCGCTGGCGGATTTCGACGGGGAGACCGAACACTTCGGCCTGCTGCAGGCCATTGCATTCAAATTCAACCAGGCGGATCACGGCGTACTGATCATCGACGATCTGGGGTTTTCGCTGCATTGACAGTGGCAGGAGAAAACGAATAAACCAACCGGTCTCGCTCCTTTGGTGAATTCGCATCATAGTCATCGGATTTTTTGTGGATCTGACAAAGTTTGAAATGATGAAATCTAAATTGACGTATTATCAATAAATTGAAGGGGATAGCATGCAGCTGGACGTGGTAGGTTTCATTTTTGACGTAAACTATTGAGTTATTTCGGACGTATAATTCTATTTAGTCCCTCGTGGAGGTAGTTTAGGTTATGAAAAGGAACATTATATTTTGGGCAATATGTGCCATGGCCTTCATTTTTTGGAAACTTGTCTTTTCAACAGATTTGGCAAAAGACACCTTGAAGGCTGTTGTTGTACCTAGCAATGAGCTAAATGCCGCGCAAATCAAGCAAATCGAAGATATCGCGGGGGAAATTGCTGTGCAAAGTAATGAAAACAAGCAGGCAATGCTGGACGATATGACGGTTTCATTTAACGCAGTTGCAGTCGGTAGGAATGTTCGCTCGAGAATGTAATACGTGTAAAGAAAGGTTTGCCGCCTAACACAATTAAAGAGTGGCTGAACGCAACAGTAAGCGAAATCATTCCAAAAATTTGTGTACAGAACGCGAAAAACCCAGCATTCGACAGGGGGTTGTCATACACATTCGCATACAGCAATACATATGGCGAAAAACTAGGTGATGTTTTCATAGATCAGAGCACTTGCAAAAATATTGGGTTGTGAGTTACTTCGGCTGCTGGATTAACAAGTTATTCCAGCGGATGGCACTACAAAGGGAGGCTGAAATGGCAAAAGACTTACTTTCGGAGCAAGAGCTGCTCGAAGTTATCAACAAAGAGCTCGCTAAAAAGTGGACGCACAAAGATTGCTACTGTCGAGTCGACCGCCTTAGGGAAGCAAGCCTTCCAGGACGAAATTGGGAGATTGATACGTTTAGCACTGGTGGTACCACTTTGAACTATTCCAAAGACTGTGATGAGTTGCGTCAAAATGTATTGCACGAGCTTGTTGATAAATATGATGTGCGTTGGTTGCGAGAGCAATGAAGACATTCATCGCATATTGTTTTGGTTTTCTTGGGTTCTTGATGCAAGGCGGTGTGGAGCTGGAGTTGTCCCCTTTGAACGGACACATTATGTTCTTGTTAAAGGAGATGAAAGATGACTCAAAACTATAAGCCTGCCTACCCGGCGGAGTTTCGCCAACAGATGGTGGAATTGGTAGCATTAGGT
>Ga0268299_1001579_pt1 | contig 37580 bp, 30 predicted proteins | sample NOBtaG_FD_193484 | JGI IMG/M metagenome (GOLD analysis project Ga0268299, IMG submission 193484) | Activated sludge microbial communities from bioreactor in Nijmegen, Gelderland, Netherland - NOB reactor | ecosystem: Engineered > Bioreactor > Aerobic > Activated sludge | place: Netherlands... | reverse complement strand
TTGACATCATTGAGAAAGCCATTGCTAAAGTATCTTCTTGGGTTAAGCGTTGGGACTCAATAATAGGCTGTAATTCTCCATTAATTCGGATAAAAGGATAACTACCAGCTTTAATATGTAAATCTGAAGCACCTTTTGAACAAGCAATCATTAACAACTCATCTATCTGAACAGACATATTTTCTCCCAACAGAAAATAAAAAGTATTTTACCAGCATATGACAAAATAACTAAAATTTACTACCGATAAATTTAAGAAACTAGCTATTTTTTGAGGATTTAGCGACTTTACAAAGCAGTTTCCTCAAATCATACTAATTTGGTCTTGCGCTGTCAAATAACCATTTTAGGAGAATTAATGTCTAAAGAGTTAAATTTTATTCCTTATCATTTTTTCCAGATTCTAAAAACATAATATTTATAAATTTAAAAATTACTATAAGTTTACTAGCGTAAATAAAATCTATGACATTAAAAATTAAAAAAGCAGAAGTCCTTGACTTAGCAGCAATTTACAAAATCTTGTCACTTTGTGGAGAACATTTAGCAACAAACCTTGGGCTAACACATTGGTTTCCACCATATCCAAAGGAATCTATAGAAAAAAACATTCTTGAGCGAGATGTTTACTTAGTTTATAAAAATGAAGAAATAATTGGAACTTTTACACTTGGCATAACTCCAGTAGCAAATTATGACTTAACACGCTGGCAAAATCCCGTTAGTAAAGTAATGTATCTTAACCGCTTAGCGATTTTGCCTAGTATGCAAGGTAATGGACTGGGTAATTGGTGTATGGAGCAAATAGAAGCTATTGCTTGTCAAGCTGGATGTAAAGCACTGCGCTTTGATGCTATAAATCACCCTAAATTATTAGCATTTTATAAAAAACTAGGCTATCAAGATCTAGGTTTATGGCAACTTTCAGACGCACGCGGTCAAATTTGGGATGTAATGCTTTTTGAAAAACTACTCTAGACTTTTAAGAAATGATTAAAATATAGCGTAAGTAATTAAACGCGTTTCAATTGCTTACGCTACAAAATGCTAATTATTAAGCAAGTAGGGATAAATCAGTTTTAGCTTGGAAATTAGGAAAGATTTTTGTTAAATCCTTGGCTTTACAATGTTTAGTAATAACTTCACTACAAACAGTACGAAAATCTGTAGTAATAGCTAAATCTCGGTTTTCATAAAGTTGTTCACGTTCAAGACCGGGCCATTTGCCATAAATTTTACCACCTTTAACACTACCACCAATTACAAACATACAATTTGCGTGTCCGTGGTCGGTGCCTGCTGTGCCATTTTCGCGGACAGTACGCCCAAATTCTGACATTGTAACTATAACAACATCATTCATTTTATCGCCTAGATCTGTAACAAGTGCTGAAATACCTCCGCCAAACTCTTTTAACAATTGATTAAGGCGTGGTTTTTGTGCTGTGTGTGTATCCCATCCGCCAATATCAGCAAAAGCAACTTCTAAACCAATATCAGATTTAATTAATTGAGCAATTTGTTTTAGGCTATTGCCAAATTGACCTCTTGGATAAACAGCCCCATTAGCAGGGCTATAAAAAGATGAGCGGATTTTTCTAATTGTTTCCATTGCTTCTAATGCTTCGGTTCCGGCAGGAGCAATAATATCATCGCTACTTTTTCCATACATTGTTTCAAACGCGCTACTAGTTTTTGCTCCACCGCGTAGGTCAAAGCTATTTAGATTTGCAATTGTTAAATTAGGACTTATGCCAGACATCACCCTAGGCTGCTTGTTACCTATTGCAATGGCGCGTAAAGCTTCATTTTTACTATTGCTATTTGTATTAGCTTGCAAATAGCGATTTAACCAGCCATCAGGAGTAGATTTTTTTCCTGGTGTGCCTATTTCCATATAATCTTGAGCGTCAAAATGTGAGCGTGTAGAGTCTGGCGAACCAGCAGCATGGACAATTGCTAATGTCTTAGCATCATAAAGCGGCTTAAATGGACTTAAAGCTGGGTGAAGTCCAAAAAATCCATCTAAATCAATTGCTGATTGATCATCGCTAGAATTAGGTTTAGCAATTGCAAGTGTTGGCCGGGCCCGATAATAAGCCGCATCACCAAAAGGAACCACAGTATTTAACCCATCAACAGCCCCACGTTGAAAAATTACAATAAAGGTTTTGTTGTGATTTTGTGGACTTGCTAAAGCAGTTCTTTGTAAAAAAGAAGGTAGAACTAAACCTGCTCCTAAACTAGCCACAGCCAAAGCACCGGATTTAAGAAAAAATCTTCGTGTAATCATAAACTTTATAGTCTCCTTAATTTATTTTACTGTGGACAAGTTCTTACATTTTTTGAAATTCTGGTGAACCAAGCAGTAATCCCATTAATTTAGCACTTTTATCTTTAGTAAATTCTTGACCTGCTAGCTCTTGTTCTAAAGCTCTAATTGTTGGTTCAGCTACTTGACCATTAATAACAAGTTGAATTAACTCATTTACAGAATTAACTGTATTATTGCGCAGTAAATTAGCGGTAGTCCCTCGAATTTGTCCTTGCGAAAGAGCAATTCCAAAGTTAAGACGTTCAACAAGTGAAGCAGTGTTAACCCATTTATCTGCTGTATCTCCATAGCCTGTAGGAGGTTGACATAAAAATAGTGGTTGACCCATTTTATTTAATGACAGTAGGATTTGTGGCCCAACATTTGTGTCTGCATCTGCTGTACGTAAAGCACTTACTACTAACCCTAGAGGGCTTTTTACTTTAGCTTGATAGTTTTCTTTATCAAAAAACTCTGAAGATGTAAAAATTGTACGCAACATAGATTTAATGTCACCATTGGTTTTTGTAAAAGTGCTAGCAACACGCTTTACTAAATCTTGCGGCGGTGTATCAGAAACAAACCGACGTACTAGTTTTGTTGCAATAAATTGTGCTGTTGAAGGGTGTTTCATCAAGATTTCCAAGACTTTTTCCCCATCTTTTTGACCACCATTAGCAGGGATTTTATTACCTAAAACAACTTTTTCCCCATTGTCATGCATTCGCTCATTAAAGAAAAACGTAGCTGTTTCTCCATCACGTTTAATTGTCCAGCCCGTTAAACAGCGGGCAACTTCGGTAACATCTTTTTGTGAATAACCACCATCTACACCCAAGGTGTGAAGTTCCATAAGTTCACGAGCGTAATTTTCATTAAGTCCTCGCTTTTTATTAGCTTTGTTTGGTTGTCCGTTTTCAACCTGAATAGTGTTAGTTTGTGGATTAAGTTCCAAATTACGACGTTTTCCAAATGGTGAATTATTTTGACCATTACCTAAACGATTTCTGCGGTTACGAAATTCTTCAAGACGTTCTTTTCTCTCTTGTCTTTGCTTGTCAATTCTTTCTGCTGCATCAGGATCAACACTTAGCCAATTATCTAAGTAAATCAACATAGCAGGACTATGGGCAGTAGCAGCAAGCATTTTTTCAAAACTCACCATTGCATTAGGGCGAATGGTTTCTTGAATATACTCTGTTAGCAAGTATTTATTTGCACCCTTAGCCCAAAAAATATTAAAGTGATTTGTCCAAAAATCTACCATTACTTCTTGAAGTTGACGTTCGCTATAAACTGAGCGAATGATTTGTTGTTGGGCGAGTTCCATCAAAATTTCTCCAGGCCTACCCATCACATCTTCTTCGTTAATTTCCATACGGGATCTTTTACGAGCTAATTTATCTGCTTTAGCTTTATCAACTGTTTCATCACCAGTATTTTTTAGTTCTGCTTCTTTTTTAGCTTTAAGAAGTGCTGGAGGTGGATAAGCGCGGGCAAGTTCTTGGGGATCCATTGATAAAGTTGTAAGACCTTTAAGTCTTGCTTCTACCATCTGATCATCAATTTTTTCTGGGTTTAATTGCCATTCAATATATTTTTCTATGCCCATACGTTGCACTTTTTCTAAATCTCCGGGACGTGGGCCATATCCTAAACGATTAAGTACATGCAATGCCTTTTCATTTGCGCTTAAGTTATTGTTATATTTGGCAGTAGCTTTTTTATTTTTTTCTAGTGAATAACTAACTATAGGATTGGCTATAAGGGTAATCCCTACAATAATAGTAAATATAACCTGAGACAATCGCTTAATATAAAGACACTTATCCATAAGTTTTTCCCACCATAAATATAAGATTTTATTAGCTTTGTTAGCACTCTAATGATACTTTTTAGCTTGTTTAGTTTATTAGACTTTTCAAAGCTATATTTTAGTCTTAAAATTTTTTAAGTTTTTCCTAAAAATTTTCCTAAAATTCCAATAATCTAAAAAATATTTATATCGGGAGAAGGTTGTGAAAAGATACTGGAAATTAGTCCCATTGTTTTTAGTTGTTTTTGGTTGTGTTGCAAATCGTTCTAATGCAACTAACTCTAATTTAACCTCTAGTTTAACAGATGATAGCGAGGTAGAAGAACTTTATATTAAACGCTGTGGAGGTTGTCATGGCACGGACGGCGAGCCAAGAAATGCTAGCACACCAGATTTTACAGACCCAAAATTCCACGCTAGCCGCACAGATAAACAATTAATTGAAAGCGTTACAGAAGGCAAAGACGGAGGCATGCCGGGATATGGTTCAATTTTAGAAAAAGAGCAAATCGAACAACTAGTAGCACATATTCGCAAACTAAACAAAAAGCCAAAAAAATAATATTTTCCTGAATATTTTTCCGATTTTGGGAACCAATCTAAATTAGTAGCGTCTAACCCCTGCAAATAGACATTAACGTAAATTATTGGAGGCATTAGATATGTTGCAAGGAAGACGTGTGTTTTTTATTATCTCTTTAATTCTAAGTTTAGTTTTTTTACAAATTGCTTGTAGCAATCAATCAGCACCAAATGTTGCTGAGAACAAAACTAACCCACAACAAACAACCAACTCAACCACTCCAACAAGTAACGAACCTGCTAAAGAAGATAACAAACCTGTAGAAATGGAAGCCCCTAAACCACAAACTTTAAGCATGGAAACTCCAAAGAATGAAAAAGTAGCTGTTGCTAAACGTGATAAATCAAAAAGCACTTTAGATGCAGGTGTTGAAGGTGAGGTAGTTGGTGGCGTTGCTGGTGGTGTAATTGGTGGCGTGATTGGTGGCACAGGCCCAGCAGCAGATCCACCACCTCCACCGCCAGCAGAATATTCATCAAATGTAACTAAAAGCCTTCCTTCCCCAAGTAGTGTCAATATGGCTGCTAGCCCCGCCGCAAGTTCAGTAGCTAGACCGCAACCGCAAGCTGTTCCAGAACAAGAATATGCAGGCTCAGAAGATTACACCAAATACAGCATTAATAAGATGACTGATACAAAAAAAGATAATTTATCTACATTTTCAATTGATGTTGATACAGGTTCTTACACAATTGCACGCCGTAAACTAAATGAAGGTTATTTGCCTCCAGCACAATCTGTAAGAGTGGAAGAATTTATTAACTATTTCCAATATAAATATCCTCAACCTGCAACAGAACATCCTTTTTCTGTTTCTATGGAAGCGTCTGCATCTCCATTTAATCAAAATCGGCATTTGCTAAGAATTGGAATTAAAGGAAAAACAGTAGAAGCACAACAACGCCCAAACGCACACTTAACATTTTTAGTTGATACTAGCGGCTCTATGCAGTCAGCAGACAAAATTGGCCTTGTAAAAGACAGTTTAAGAATGCTAGTAGAAAATTTACGTCCAACAGATACCGTAGCTATTACAACTTATGCAGGTAGTGTAAGCGTTGTGCTACCTCCAACAAGTGCAGCCAATAAAGAGTTAATTATCAAATCTTTATATCAATTAACAGGAGGTGGTGGGACAGCAATGGAATCAGGTATTCAGCTTGCTTACCAACAAGCTTTAGCACAATTAAATCAGTCAAAGCGAGGTGACATTAATCGTGTAATTATTTGCTCTGATGGTGATGCTAATATTGGTAATACTAGCCCAACACAAATACTAACCCAAATTCAAGATTATGTTAAAAAAGGTATTACAGTTACTACAATGGGCTTTGGAATGGGCAACTATAAAGATTCAATGATGGAACAGTTTGCTAATAAAGGTAATGGTAATTACTTTTATATTGATGGAATACCTGAAGCTAGACGAGTTTTTACCGAACGCCTAACCAGCAATTTACAAGTAATTGCTAAAGACGTAAAAATCCAAGTAGAATTTGACCCTTCAACCGTAAGCAAATATCGCTTAGTTGGTTATGAAAATCGTGATATTGCTGATAAAGATTTCCGTAATGATAAAGTTGATGCTGGCGAAATCGGCCCAGGACACACAGTTACAGCCCTTTATGAATTAGAACTAAATCCACAACGTACAAGCAATATTGCAACCGTAAGATTACGCTATAAAGCACCTAATGGGGAAACAGCTAAAGAAGTGGCGGCTGCTTTTACGGCTGATCGTATCCAAGAAGTATTTAACAAAACCTCTGAGGATTATAGATTTACTGTTGCTGTAGCGGCTTTTGCTGAAGTATTAAGAGGTAGTAAAGAGGCTAAAAGCTGGTCACTTGATAGTATTGCTAATATTGCTCGTTCTGCTAACAGCCTAAAAATAGAAGAACGCCAAGAATTTCTCTCCTTAATTAATCGAACCCAAAAGCTTAGAACTCACCTTACTCCACAATAAGTAAGTGATCTACATCTAGCAACTTAGCTAAAGCAATTTTAGTTAAGTTGCTAGCTTTTATTAATCTTTTTTGTTTCCAAATATACGCTTAAAAAGTTTACCAGGTCTTTTAATTAGAGCATCATCTTTTTCTTGTCGTCTTTCTGCTCTCTTCTCTTCCTTGCGCTGTTCTTCTCTAGCTATCTTTTCACGTCGTTTTTGATCTTTTCTAAAATCTTTATCATTTATAACATCTCTAGTATTAACTTCTTCTGTATTAGTTATACTATTATTATCTATTTCTACTTTTTCAGGTTTAGTTCTATTTTTTATAGGTTCAGCAGTATTTTTATCCGTTATCTCTGTAGCTGTTGGGCCAGTTGTTAGATCGGATGGATTATCTCCATTAGCATTTGGAATAGGAGTTTCAGCAAACTTAACCGTTGGAGTCGGGCTATTATTAACTTTTGGACTTGCATCTTTGATAACTGGATTAGAAACATTATTGGCAGAAGAGCTAGCAGATTTACTAAAAATATATCCCAATGTACCAAGCCCTAAAACAACACCTACTAAAAGACCTATATAAATAGGAATCCGTTTATTAGTTGCAGCTTTAGGCGTTGGTTTAATAACTACTTGAGTTGCTGGAACAGTAATATTTTCTTGTTCAAAAACGGCTGCTTGAGCAATAACGCCTGTGTTAGCAGACATTTGAGTAGTAGGAAGCATCCTTACAGTACCAAGTTGATGAGCTTGGGTTTTAGCTGCATCCATTGGCTCAGTTTTTTTAGATTCTTCTACTTCCAAGGTTCTGTTTTTTGAAATAGAGTTGGAATTTTCTAAAACCTGCTCTCCTGTTTTGGCTTCATAAAGAGTTTTAGAACCTAGCATTTGGCTTGCTGTTGAAGGATCTTTCTTTTGTGTACCTGTGGAAAGAAAATCTAATGATCTAAGTGTAGCTGCCTCTTCAATGGAAGAAAGGTTTGGATTTTCTACCATGATAGATTTTAATCCTTTAGCAAAATCACTAGCAGAAGACAATCTTTCATCCCGTTTCTTTTTAAGTGCTTGACCAATTATTCTGTCAAAAGCTTCTAAATCAGGATGTTGTGTAGCTAGTGGACGAGGTTCTTGGAAAAGATGAGCAGCAATAATTTTTTCGATTGAACCATGAAAGGGTGGGCGACCTGAAAGCATTTCATAAGCAATAATGCCTAGGGCATATATATCAGCGCGGTGATCCACTACATCATTATCATAATATTCTGGCCCCATATAATAAGGTGTTCCAAGCACTTCCCCAGTTTTAGTAATATGATGTGTTGAGCTAGCTTCCCCATCTTTAATAATTTTAGCTAGTCCGAAATCTACCACTTTAATTATAGGTTCACCATCAGCCCCATCTTTAAGCATAATATTTTCTGGCTTTAAGTCTCGGTGAATTATTCCTGCTTCATGTGCTGATGCAATGGCACTACAGGCTTGAGAAAGCCATTTTACAGTTTGAAGAGGTGAAGCAACTTTATTTGCACTTAACCAATCACGTAAAGAAACACCACTAATATATTCCATTACAATATAAGCAATATTTTCTTGCCAAACACCAAAATCATGAATTGTTACAGCGTTGGGATGTTCAAGTTTAGCAGCGGTTTTAGCTTCGCGCATAAAACGAGAAAGTGCCGATTTATCTTCTGCTAATTCGCTAGCCATTACTTTTATTGCAATTGGCTTTTCTAACAATAAATGTTGTCCTTCGTAAACAGCACCCATTCCACCACGACCAAGTAAGCGAGTAATTTGGTACTTTTCAGCGATAACTTTCCCTATTAACTCATTACGTCCTATGGTAGAACTATTGTTAGTATTGGAGTTACTAAGATTTTGGGAGTTTTCCATAATTTTTTTCCTAACATTATATGGATTTTTTGCTAATTTACGAGAATGGTTATTTTGCTCAGATGCTTGAGCTTTATAATAGGTTGATATGCTTTTAGTGGCAACCAAGAAAAGGAGCAATAAAATTATTTTTCTATTGTTTTAGATTAAGTTATATATACTTATCTCACTTCTTAGAGTTAATAACTTATAATTAGATAAAATTTTATATACTTTTGTTATGGAAGAATATTCAAAAATTTCTATTTATTTAGCGCAAAATATTGAAAAATTGCGAAATAGCAAGAATTTAAGCCAGCAACAGCTAGCAAAATTAGCAGATATTCCGCGCTCAACCCTAACTAATATTGAGTCTGGGGTAGGAAACCCATCACTTGCAAATTTGGTAAAGATTTCCTCTGCTCTAGGTGTAGGAATTGAGGAATTGCTTTCTCGTCCAAGGTCAGATTGTCTTTTAATTCGCTCAGAACAAGTCATTGTTGAAGAGCGAAGCCGCCAACAAGTACAAGTCTATAAACTGCTACCTGACAAAATAAAAGGCATTGAAATTGACCGAGTTGAGTTTGATGTTGGAGCAATTTTAGTAGGTCGTCCACATTTAAGAGGGACTAAAGAATATCTAACTACTATTCAAGGTGAAGTAACTGTTAGCATAGCAGGTGAAACTTATTTGGTTAAAAAAGGTGATGTTTTAGCTTTTCCAGGGGATCAGCCTCACTCATATAGAAACAGTTTTACAGCAACATCTATTACGATTAGTGTTGTAATTCCAATACCTGCTTTTATTTAAAGGGTTTAATTATTTAGTGCTTGTTTGCACTAGAAAAAATATATATAACTTTGTTACTGTGTTGTTTTAAGAGTTGATGAGTAAAATTTAATTTTGTTCCTGAAAAGTTGCTTTTTTGGAGTAAAAATTGTCTAAGCATTTAGAAAATGAACATAAAATTAAATTAGAGCAAAAACTGCTATCAAAACCAATGATAACAGCCTATTGTCCTGATAGCGACATTTTGCTACTAAAGTGTTCATGCTGTGATAAAGTTACGGCTTATTGTTGTGATTGTAGCCCAATTTTAAGCAAATTTAGAGAAATAAATAACTATAATAATGTTAGCAATATTAGTCATAAACCAAATAATGCTATTTTGTCATTATTTGATATAAATTCAAATAATCAAGTTGATAATACTGCTAAAAATAACATCAAAAATGAAGAAATAATTTTATCTGAAAAAGAAAATAAATCTAATATAAATGATAACGATAATATAAGTTTTGATAGTCAAAATATTAATGCTTTAGCAAACATTTTATTTCAAGAAGAGAAAGAAGAAAATAAAGAGAAAGAAAATAAAGAAACGACTAGCCAAACAAATCCTTTTTCACAACAAGAAATAATGCAGTTTTGCTATAAGGTAGAAAATAAAATTGGCGAAATTAATTTAGGCGCAAACTACTATCAAATATTAGAGTTAAGCTATAAGGCTAGCAGGTTAGAAATACAAAACGCTTACTTAAAGCTATTATCAGACTTTGATATTACGAAACTTAAAAATGTTTCTATAGATAAATCTCGATTAGAACAGCAAACAAATTTGATAATAGAAACAATTAATAAAGCAGCTAGAACATTGTTGGATGAGTCAAATAGAAATAGTTACGATGAGCATTTATTTAAAGCTAAAAATGAAAATAATAACAAATTTAATGATTCAAAAATAATATTAAAAAATTCTAATAAAATTCAAAATAATATTTCTAATAAAAGGAACACAAAATCACAAATTAGAATATCAAAGCAACATCTTGTAGAAGTTGTAGAAACTAAGAAACAAGTTGTTAAAGAACCTAATAAAGAGCTAAAGATAGAACTTAAGCCAAAAACTACAGAAAACCCTGTAAAAGATAATAATTTAAGTTTACCTCCAAAACTTTCTAAGCCTACACCACTAATAAATAAGGTTGATAATCAAAACCTTATAAAAAATAAACCTCTAGATAATGTGCAAATTTCTAAAACAAATAACCAAAATGATTTATTTATAGAAGATAGTATAGAGCCTAAAGAGAAAAATAATCAGTTAATACAAGCTAAACCTGTTATTCAGCAGAAGCAAGAAAATAAACCTATTACAGGTTATGGATTTAAGACTGAAACACTAAATAATGCTAGAAAAGTTAGTGCTGCAACAGAAGATCTTTACGCACTTAGCCTTAAGTGTTATCAATCCCTAAATTATGAACGTGCTGCTAGTACACTACAAAAAGCTTTAGAACTTGCTCCAAATAATGCGGTTTATTGGGTGCAGCTAGCAAAAACCTACAGTAAAATACATAATTCACAACATCGGGCTGAATCTGCATATAAAGAAGCAATTCGCATTTGTCCAGATAACATAGAGTATTTAACAGAGCTAGCAAATTTATATCAAACCCTTAATAAACATAAACAAGCAGGTCAAGTTTTTGAGCGAGTCTTTGAGCTTAAGTACCAAAATAGTAAGTTTTATCGAAATCTAACAGCTTTATTTACCAGCTTTAAGAGCTTATTTAGCAAAAAAGCCCCTAAAGAAAAACAGCCCAAAGTTGAGTCTAAGCTTGTGACTTACTACAAAGAGTTTACTAATTTAGTAAGAATTTTATTGATAGTTATTGGTTATAAATTAAGTTTTAGAAAAGAAGAAAATAGTAGCACTCCAGACAAAAAGTAATCTGTTTTAGGAGCAAAAAGTTTATGTCTGACAATGACTTATTTGGCTCAATAGAAAAAATGGACAAAGACCAAATGAAATTTGGTCGGCGCAAGTTTGCAGTAATTCTTGGTGTTGCTGCTGCTGGCCTTGGGGCTTGGAAATATTTTGAGAGCTTGCCACAAACTTATCATCCTAGAAAAGTTAGCTTTATAACTCCAAATGATGAATTTTATAGCGTTTCTGTCAATATGTTTTATCGTCCAAAACTAGATTTAGCTAAATGGCGGCTTCAATTAATAGGAATAGATAATAAAACTAGCGAAGTAAGTTTAGAAGATATTCGTAAGTTACCTAGTAAAACTATTTATTACACTTATTGTTGTATTGGTAACAAAGTAGGTGCAGCAGATATTAGCAACGCTACTTGGAAAGTTGCGATGCTAAAAGATTTATTGGCTCCAATTATGACAGATAAGCGCGAAGGTGTCAGAATGGTATCAACCGGACTAGATGGCTATTATTCAAGCATGCCTTTAGAGGAAGTTCTAGAACAAGAAACCTATATTGCTTATGAAATGAATGGTGTAGCCTTGCCAGCCGATCATGGAATGCCAGCTAGAATAATTATTCCGGGCCGCTATGGGATGAAACAACCAAAATGGTTAAGAAAAATTGAAATTACTGATAGAAAAGTTACAGGCTATTGGGAAGAGCAAAACTGGTCGGATGATGCACAAATAAAGGCTAGCTCTAGGCTAGATTATGCTAAAGATATTGAAACTGAAGGCGCGGACGTTTTGCTTGGAGGAATTGCTTTTTGTGGTAAATCTGCTGTTTCAAAAGTAGAAGTTAGCACCGATAATGGCAAAACTTGGAATGAGGCAACACTTGAAACTAAGCCGGAAAAAAATGTTTGGACGCTTTGGAAATACCTTTGGAAACGCCCTCAAAGTGGCACTTATACAATAATTTGCCGAGTAATTGATGAAAATAACAAAAGACAAATTGAACGGGAGCAAGACTGGTTTCCTAGCGGTGCAACTGGCCTTCATAAAGTTAAATTAAATTTAGTGTAAGCAAAAAATATCCAAGATCCTAAAACTATCTAAGGACATATATCTAGTAAATAAAGTATACTCTAGCTTGACTACTAAAAATTTTAAATTAAGTTTGAGGCTAAATTATGGTAGAAAAAGTTAAAGTAAAAACCGAGTATAAGCCAGAACGTTGCGAAATTTGCCACCAAACAGATTATTTTAACCCAGAAACTAATAGTTGTTCCCGTTGTGCTGGTGTAAGCGCACTAGCAGCTAATCAAGAAAGAAACTTATCTCCAAAAAAACAAATTCCATATTATAACTTTTATGTAGAAGATGATTTGGCTAAAAAACAAGCTCTAAGAAATGGTGTACTTAACTTAGTTTTAGGTCTAATTTATGGTTCAACATTAACTATGATGGGAAATAGTGATACCACTCATCTATTGTTGTATATTTTTACAACTATAATTTTTGTTGGTTCAGGAATTGGTAATTTGATTGACTGGTCTTATTTAAGAAATGGTAAAGAATTAATATTGCAAAATTATAGAAATCTTATCTCCCAAGCTTTTGCATTTTTGGTAGTTATTGTTTGCATTGGAGGACAGCTTTTTATTGGTGCAAATATTTATTTATCATTACTTGCAATATTTTTTATTTTGTTTAACTTTGGTGAGTATTACAAATTACACAAAAAAGTAAATGAGACTGATATAAAAACTAAGTAAACTTTTCAACCAATCTAAGCAAACTTGATCTTAAAAGTAGTAAATGGTCTAATAGGCTTTCTTTTTTAACTTGTTTTTGTCAACAGGGCAAAACAAATATCTTTACTATTTTTAAGAGGAAAATATTGTGTTAATGCAAGGAAAGAAAGGTTTAATAGTTGGTGTAGCTAACCGTCGTTCTATTGCTTGGGCAATTGCTCAACGTGCAGCAGAAGAAGGAGCGCAACTAGCTTTAACCTATCAAAATGAACGTTTTGGAGAAAATGTTAAGGACTTAGCTGCAAAGCTAGAAAACCCACTTCTACTGCCATTAGATGTTACTAGTGATGAACAAATAGACGCAGCTTTTGAAAAGTTAAAATCTGAGTGGGGAACAATAGATTTTCTTGTCCACGCCGTAGCCTATGCCTTAAAACCAGAGCTAGAAGGCGATTTTCTTGTCACCTCACGCGAAGGTTACAGAATTGCTCAAGATATTAGTTCTTATTCACTTACCGCGCTTGCTCGCGCTGCTCGTCCTTTGATGACAGAAACAGGAGGCTCAATACTCGCGCTTTCCTACTTAGGCGGGGAAAAAGTCGTCCCTCATTATAATGTTATGGGTGTTGCAAAAGCAGCATTAGAAGCTAGTGTGCGCTATTTAGCCTATGATTTAGGCGGGGAAAAAATCCGAGTCAACGCGCTTTCCGCTGGGCCAATTAAAACCCTTGCCGCCGCAGGAATTTCAGGGTTTTCTCATATGCTAGAATTTCATCGCCAAAAAGCTCCCCTAAAGAAAAATACTGAACTAAGCGAAGTTGCCGACGCAGGGCTTTTCTTGTTAAGTTCAATGTCCCGTGGCATAACTGGTCAAGTTCTTTATGTTGATGGCGGTTATAGCATAATGGGTATGTAGCAAAAAAATAAGCCTAAGCTATTGTGTCTTAGGCTTATTTTTAATAAATTACTCTTCTTAAAAATAATTAAAAATAAATAGTTAAGCTATTTTTTGTGTCTAACTGTTCAAGTTTTTCCTCATAATAATTAACCATTGCCCCATCTTGATTAGCTAAATAAATTTCTTTTAGAAACCCTAAAGCTTGATTAGCAAAAGGAAATTTATCAGTTTCTACCAAATAACTTAAATTGGAAATTGCTTTTTGAGTATTCCCTAATGAAAAGTGAATTTCTGCTAAATTGAAAATAACATAATTAATATAAGAACTATTAGGAAAATCACGAGGTAATTTTTCTACACTTTCAAATAATTCTTTATCTTCTGAAATACTGCCAGCACTCATCAAATCAGTAAATCCTGGTAAAGCTTTTAATTTATCAAGTATTTCTTTATCTGACCCGCTAGGTTCAATAATAGAAATAGTCAATAAATTGGAGGTTAATCTTTGTTTTGCGCTATGGATAGTAAGTTGAAATTTATATTCGCCAGCCTTAGAAAATAAATCTGTCCGTCCGCTAACTAAGTGATATTGCCAAAGCTTTTCTGATTCAGTGATTTCTTCGGCAGAAATAACACTAGCCAAAGAATCTGTTAACTCAGTTAATTTAAGCTTTTTTTCTTTATCTTGATCATTTGTAAAAGAGCAATTTATTACTACATCTTCAGAAGAAACTTTTGGTTTTGTACTGTCAGCTATTGGCTGACCAAGGTTATTTTTTAACTTAACACTAAGGGAAATAGGTTCGAGTAAAAGAAACTCTGTTTTGGAAGCTTTTAACTCTAAGCTTAACATTGAAAGATTTAGCTTTTGCTCTTTTTTCTTAGAATTATCCGCCGCAAAAGTATTTGTAGTAACTACTAAAGCTATTAATAGCAATAATAAAAATTTTAGTAACTTCATAGCTTTTCCTTAGTTTTGATTTTGTTTTATTTATATAAATTATATCTTAAACAGTTTCCAGCAATCTTGTAATTAATGCTGCTCGTGGGGCGAGATTTCCTATTAGCACATGTTCGTAATCTGCATGTGCGCCGTCACCGTCCGGGCCTAGACCATCTAAAACCGGAACTCCTAGAGCAGCTATAAAATTGCCATCACTACCTCCACCGGTTTTGCCTTCTTGAAGTTCAAAACCTAGTTCTAAAGACAGCTTTTGAGCATGCTTAAAGAGTTCAGCAATTCTTTCTGAGCGTTCCAAAGGTGGACGATTGACTTTGCCTATTAATTCAATCTCTGCCCCATTTAAGACAGGTTTTAAGTTTTCTAATGCAGTCGAGAGTTTTTGTTGTTGCTGATTTGTCCAAAAACGGATGTCTATTTCTGCTCTAGCTTCGGCAGCAACGACATTTGAAAGCGTTCCGCCTTGAATAACACCTACATTAACAGAAATACCTTCTGTGTGATTTGTTAATGAATGTAGCTTAATAATTTGTTGGGCTAATTCCTCTACCGCACTAATACCTTTTTCTGGGGCAACTCCAGCATGTGCAGAGCATCCCCGAGCGATTAACTGATATTGGGCAATACCTTTGCGGGAGGTTTTAAGTTTTCCACCTGGCAGACAAGGTTCTAAAACCAAGGCAGCATAAGCTGATTGTGCGATGTCTTCAATTAATTGGCGTGTGGAAGGGCTTCCTTGTTCTTCATCACAGCTTAAAAAAACCTCTATTGGACGGCGTGTTTTTAGGTCTAATTCTTTGATTGCTCTTAGGGCTTCTAGCATTATTACTAGACCAGATTTCATATCAAAAACGCCAGGGCCATAGATTTTTCCATCTTCCATCTTAAATGGACGTTTAGCGATTGTTCCCAGCGGCCAAACCGTATCACAATGACCAACAATTAATAGCGGTTTATCCGACTCAACTTCACCTTCAGCAAAACGAGCATAAAGAGAAGAACCATTAGAAGTAGCAAAAATTTCTATTTTTGCGTCAAGTTCTCTAAGCAACGCAGCTAAATGCTCAACCATCCCAGCGATACGAACAACATCACCTGATGGGGTTTCACTCTCTACCAAATTACGAATTAATTGGATAGTTTCAAGTTGACGACTAAGAAAAAACTCTATCAGGTTTGACATATTTACTCCTAGTTACTTAAAGATTTATCAAAAATAATGCCCCATAAAAACCTAACCAATCAAGGTGTAAACTATTACACAAAATCAAGTTTGTATGGGAAAATACAAAAAATTCACTTTTGGAGACATTATGCACAAAAAGAAGATTTACTGGTTAGCTAGTTTAGCATTAATAGCACTAATGCTTAATCTATCTGTTATACAAACAGATACAATGGCACAAACAAACCGTCCACGCCCACGCACTACAACAACTCGAAAGCCTACAAGTATTAAGCCAAAAGTTGTTAATAATTCTGTACCTCGTGGTACACAAATGAAAATTAGATTAAATACAGAAATTGACTCACAAAAATCAAAAGAAGGAGATCGTTTTACAGCTACAGCACTTACACCTAATCGTTATGCTGATTCACAAATAGAAGGGCATCTTTCACGAGTTAAGCAATCAGGCAAGGTCAAGGGGCAAACTTCATTAGTTTTAGTATTTGATAGGATTACTTTGCCGGCTGGAGATAGCTATGCGTTAAGAGGCGATGTAACAAAAGTTTATGGAGAAAAGTCTGTTAAATCCGTTGATGAAGAAGGCAATATTAAAGGTGGCAGTCGTGGATCGTCCACAACTAAGCGAACTGTAGGCGGTGCGGCGGCTGGAGCAATTTTAGGTGGTATTATTGGAGGCGGAAAAGGGGCTGCAATTGGTGCTGGCATTGGTGCTGCTGGTGGTGCTGGTTCAAATGTTATTAGAGGTAGCGACAAAATTAAATTAGAAGAAGGAACAGAAATCTTAATTCGTACACGCTAAAAACCCTAACAAAATAACGCTGAAATTGCAGCGTTATTTTGTTGCAGCTATTTTTTATTATTTACTTCGATTAGTAGCAGCAAAAGTTAAGTTATCTTGACTATCAGCACGTCGGCGAACTCTTTCCCATTCAATGACTTGGCGAGCGCATCGGTTTTCTCGTGCATCAGCTAAATAGTTTATCAATTCGTCATCTATTTGAATAGTTTGGATTTTGTGTTTGGATTCTATTGTATTAATGTAATCTAGGACTTGGGCAGCTTCAGTATCAGAGAGAGAAGTTATTTTAGAAGAAATTTCTTGTTGATTAGTCAATCGCTTTGCCATGACGTTCCTCCTTAAAGTGTCCGGCAGACAACTGACCTAAGAGTTAAGTTAATCAGCCGGAGTTGTGTTGTTTTCTTTTATACATCTTGCAGTAGTATGTCTCCAGTAATGAAAAATTATGATTAATACATTAAGGTTAAATTAAGCCAATCTCTTATCGCAAGACAAGCCTCATTCTACCTTATTTAATGGCTATCCGACAACCCCAGAAAAATTTATTTCCACAACATATGGATAAGATCCAGATTCCTATAAATTTTAGCGACGTTCTTTAACATAAGGTTGACCAATTGCTTTTGGTGGGTGAACACGTCCAATAAAACCTGCAAGTACAACCATTGTAATTATATAAGGCACCATTTGAATAAATTGATTAGGGATATTTATGACTCCTTGCATACGAATGGCTAAAGCTTCTGTTAAACCAAAAAATAAACATGCAAGTAAAGTTTTAGTAGGGTGCCAATTACCAAAAATCAAGGCTGCTAGAGCAATATAACCACGTCCTGCTGTCATATTGCGAGTAAAAAAAGAATTTTGTCCAATAGCTAAATAAGCTCCACCTAGTGCAGCTAAAAGACCAGATATTAAAACGGCCATATAGCGGATTTTTTCTACACTAACACCAGCACTGTCGGCAGCTTCTGGACTTTCGCCTATCATTCTTAAACGTAGTCCAAAACGAGTATGAAATAAAACAAAGTAAGTAACAGGAACAGCTATAAAGGCAATATAAATAAACAAGTTAGGTAGTCTTTGTGCAGTTTCTAGTTGTGGAGTTGAACCAGATGAGCCAAAAAAAGCCCTTGAAAAAAGTGCAGGTGCGCCCAAAAATAAAATATTGATAGCTGTGCCAATAACTACTTGATCAGCACGATAGCGAATGCAAGCTACAGCATGAATTAACGCAACTACAACACCAGAAATCAAGGCAGAAAGAGCAGCTAAATAAGGTGAGCCGGTTTTAGCTGCTACAGCAGCAGCAGTAAAAGCACCTGCTAACATAATACCTTCTAAAGCAATGTTAATTACTCCTGCACGTTCAGAATATAGCCCACCAATAGCTGCTAAAATCAAAGGAGTAGCAAGTCTTATAGTAGAACCTACCAAGGAAATATTAATAATATCTGTAGCATCTATCATGGTTTTAGTTTTTTCCTGTTGCTAGATTTCTTTTTTGCAAAAATTGAAAAATTGCTTCACAAGCGACAAAAAGAATAATTACTGCTTGCAAAACAACTACAAGGTCTTTAGAAACTCGGTCAGAGAAAATGTTAACAAAAAGCCCACCTCTAACTAAGGCCCCAAAAAGCAGTGCAGCCAAAAATATTCCTAGTGGATGATTGCGTCCAAGTAGGGCAACAGCAATCCCCGTAAAACCATAATTTGCAGAAAAACCATCATAATAACGATAACGATATCCTAACACTTCGTTAATACCAACTAGCCCAGCTAATGCTCCACTAATACACATTGCAAGAACAATACTTCTTCCAACATTAATACCTCCATATTCAGCGGCTGAAGCATTAGCACCAACGGCCCGAAGTTCATAACCCCATTTAGTTTTCCAAAGAAAAATGTAAACAAATATACATGCAAAAATTGCAATAAAAAAGCCAAAGTTTAGAGGTAGCCAAGCAGGAAAATTTATTCCAAAAGTGCCAAGTATTGCACTCATTCTAGGAATTTGTGCTTGAGGAAAAATAGTTTTAGTTTGAAGTATTGGATCACCTGGCAAGCGGTAGTAATATTGGGTAAAATAGCTAGTTATTCCAACAGCGATAAAATTCATCATTATTGTATTAATAACTTCATGGCTACCAAAACGAGATTTTAAGATTCCAGGGATTCCTCCCCAAATTGCACCAGCCACAATAGCCGCAATCATACAAAGAGGAATAACAACCCATTGAGAAATATCTAAAGTAAAACCTACCCAGGCAGCAGCAAAAGCAGCAACATAAAGTTGCCCTTCAGCCCCAATATTAAGCAGACCACAACGAAAAGCTACAGCAACAGCTAAACCAGTAAAAATCAATGGTGTAGCATAAAACAATGTATAAGATATTCCGTCAATTGTACCAAAAGCACTAGCAAAGAAAATCTCATAAACACGTAAGGGATTATCGCCTACTAAAAAAACAATAATCCCTCCAACTAAAAATGCGCTTACCACAGCTAAGAGAGGAAATAACAGTGAATCTAATATTCGCTGCATTAGCTAGCCCCCAGATTAACTTTATTGATTTATTGGATAAGAAGATTTTGGGCCTTCTCCAAAAGATTGACCATAAGGAACATTTGGAGGTGGTGTTTTACCTTTATTAAATATCTTCACACCAATTACTCCACCTAAAGCACCAAAAATAGTCATAATTATTACACCAACAAGAAAGAACAAAATAATAAAGAGTGGTAAACTACTTAAAATAATATCCATAATCTTTATTACTTGATCGTATTGTTCAGCAGTTAAATTAGGTTGTTGAGAAAGAGCTTTTTCAAACTCTTGTCTTATTTGTTCAGTTGATGCACCACGCATCTTAACTATGTTTATAGTCCAACTAACCATATTTGAAATTATTCCAGCAACTGCTCCAGCTAATGCTCCAACCGTTGCACCTTCTGAAGAGCTTACAGGGCTAGGGTTATTACTAATAAACATTTTTACTGCTACTATGCCGCAAACTAGTAGCCATGCACAACATACACAGTTAAGTGCGCCAACCAAAGGAATTACAGAAATAATGCCAAAGATTACACCAGAAATTAAAGCTGGTTTTAGCTTACTTTGATCCATAGAAGACTCCTTTATTTTTTCCAAACACCTTGGATAAATCTAGCAATAAACTTACAATTGCAGGAACAACATAAAATGCTATTGCAATGCCAGCAATTATCCCAGTAATGGCTCGTGATAGATGGGTATTTTCCCAAATATGAAATATTTTAAGCAAAAAATCTATTGTTGTTGGTGACAACGCTATTATTAAATATTTAGTTGCTGGCACATCACTACGCCGATAATTTCTTATTAATGGATAAATCACACTACCTAAGACTATACCTAAATAAATGCCTGTACATCTTGCACAAACTGCTAAAGGATAACCCCAAAGAAAAAAAGCTCTTTCTGCCTTTTGATGACAAAGTGAAGCAAATATTTTACGTAAAACAAATGCAGCTATTAGATTACCTTGAGATTGCCAAAAGGCCGGCAAAATTATAGCTGTAAACCAAATCAATACAGACAATAGCACAATTACATAAGCTATTTTTGAAATATTGTCTGTATTTAGCCGCATAATTTTTTATAAAACCCAGTGGTAAATCACTGGGTTTTTATATGCCTTTGAAAATAGCATTATAGGATTATTAAAGAATATAACCTAAAATCTGACTATTACATCTGGTGCTTGAATTAGCTCAATACTATCAATGAATCTTACATAACGAGGTGAAGTAGTCATAACTAAGGAATGAGTCCTAATTCCATCACCAAAAAATCTTACACCTCTAAGCATATTTCCGCTAGTAACGCCACAAGCAGCAAAAACAATGTTTTTACCTGGGGCAAGATCTGAAGTTGTATATATTTTCTTTGGATCTGCTATTCCCATACTTTTCATTCTTTCAAGTACAGCACTATCTTCAGCAACTTTTTCATGGTCTTCAGCCGAGAGTTGATCTTTAAGAACAAACCTAGCTTGAATTTCACCATTTAAGCAACGCATTGCGGCTGCGGTTAATACGCCTTCTGGCGCACCACCAATGCCCATAACAGCATGTACACCTGAACCAGCAACAGCCGCACTAATACCAGCAGATAAATCGCCATCGCCAATTAGCTGTATTCTTGCACCTGCGCTACGAATTTCTTCAATTAAATTTTGGTGTCTAGGTCGGTCTAAAACAATTACAACTAAATCCGTAACATCCCGATTAAGACGACGAGCAATAATTTTTAAGTTTTCCTTTGGTGGAGCATCAATGCTTACATAGCCTTTAGCAGCCGGGCCAACAACTAATTTATTCATATACATATCAGGAGCTTTTAGTAAGCCTCCCTTTTCTGCTGCTGCTAGTACAGCAATAGCATTTGGCGCACCTGTTGCACAAAGGTTTGTACCTTCTAATGGATCAACAGCAATATCAACTTCTGGATAGCTGCTATTTTCATCTTCTGCACCCATACCAACTTTTTCACCAATATAAAGCATTGGGGCTTTATCCCGTTCACCTTCACCAATAACAATTTCTCCACGTATAGGAACACTGCGCATTTCCTCACGCATTGCTTCTACAGCCATTTTATCAGAATATTTACGTTTTCCTTGTCCCATAGTGCGTGCAGAAGAAATTGCAGCAGCTTCTACAACATGCAAAAAATCTAGTGATAACTCATGGCCCAAAGTTCGTGGCATAAGTAATATTCCTCTCATTTTTAGATTTAATTAGATTTGATTATTTATACAATGGTCAATTGGTTATCTGATAGATTAGAAAATTTTGCAAGCCTTTTTCCGCTGTTCTCCGGTAAATACCTTAGAGTTATGTCAGCTACATTACAACTTCTTTGAAAGTAAGCATCCAAGCTAAAAATTGTAAAAGCCCTTGGAGGTCTAATATTCTTGAGTCGCATTAGCGATAACAAAACCTTTAGCTTGGTAAATCAGTGCCAAGTTGCCTTGCGGGTCTAACAAATATTTTCTTTAGCAATACCCCTATATCATCAAATACTGAATAAACTACAGGTGTAACAATCAGGGTTAAAAGTAAAGAAAGCGTCTGCCCACCAATAACAACTACAGCAATAGCACGGCGTTCTTCTGCACCTGGGCCAGAACCAACGGCTAGGGGTAACATACCAGCTACTAAAGCCAAAGTAGTCATTAAAATAGGTCTTAATCTATCCCGGTTGCCTTGTATAACAGCTTGCAGACGTTCCATTCCTGCTTGACGTAAATTATTCATATGGTCAATTTGTAAAATAGAGTTTTTCTTTACAACACCAAATAAAACTAAAATCCCTAGTGCTGAATAAAGATTAAGCGTGTTGCCTGTATACCATAATGAAAGAAGTGCAAATGGAATAGAAAGCGGTAAAGAAAGCAAAATTGTTAGGGGATGAATTAGGCTTTCAAATTGTGAAGCCAAAATCATATACATAAAAATTACTGATAAAAGAAATGCCCAAAGAAATTCTGTAAAAGTGCGCTCTAACTCTCTACCACGACCAGAAATACTAGTTGTATAGGTAGCTGGCAAGTTCATTTCTTTTACAGCACCACGTAGCGCATCCAGTCTATCAGCCAGTGCATAACCCGGTGCAGTAGCAGCACGAAGGCTAACTTGACGTTGACGGTCTAATCTATCAATACGAGAAGCACTTTTGGTTTTAGAAAACTTAACAAAATTATCTAGTAAAACTAGTCCTCCTGTTTTATTGGGAACATAAAGTTGAGCAATAGAAGTTTTATCTGTTCGATCTTTTGCATTAAGTCTAAGCTCTATATCATAGTCATAATTAACAGCAGGGTCACGAAAACGAGAAACTTCAGGATCGCCACCTACCATAATTCTTAATGCTGTAGCAATATCTCTAACATCAACTCCAAGATCGGCTGCTCGTTCTCGGTCTATTTCAATTCTTAATTCTGGCTTATCTAGCTTTAATGTTGTGTCTGCATCAACAATTCCACCAATTTCTTCTGATTTTAAGCGTAGTTGTTCGGCATATTCAGCTAATGCCTCAAGTTCGGGCCCGCGTAGCACAAAATCTATTTCAAAATTACCACCACCAATATTAAAAGATGGTGCATTACGTACAGAGCAACGCAAATCACGATATTTTCTTAATCGTTTTCTTACCTCCTGCATAACATCTCTTTGCGAATAATTCCCGCGAAAAGCATCTGAAGGAGAACCTTTTTTTATAGCTTCCCAAAGCCTGGTAAGAGAAAATGTCCTTACTTCATGCGGTTCAATACGAACATAGGCACGACCTTGACCAACACCACCTAAAAAACCCCCTCCAGTTGAAGCAAGCACTAAATTAACGCCTGGTGTTTCCATTATTTCATTCATAGCTTGGAGTCCTACACCTTCAGGAGCATTAACATTTATATCAAATTCCGCTTCATCAACATCTGTTGGAATATATTCTTGTTTAACAAGTCTATAGAGTGGTGCAGAAGAAGCTATTACAGCTATAGCAACTACAGTAACAATAATACGATGTCGCATAGCAAAAGCTAATGTTGCTGTATAACTCCAATCAATCCAACTATAAAAACCTCCTCTGGATTTAGCTGTGTCATGCCCAGCATTTGCATCTTTGTCACTTAATAGACGCGCACTCATCATTGGAGTTAAAGTAAATGAAATCAACAAGCTAACTAAAACTGCAACTGCCGCAGTAATACCAAATTGATATAAAAACCGTCCTGAAATACTAGACATAAAAGAAACAGGCACAAAAATTACAACTAAGCTAAGCGTTGTAGCCATAACAGCAAGTCCAATTTCGGCTGTAGCTTCTTTTGCAGCTTGAAAAGCAGGCATTTTCTTTTCTTCAACAAAACGGAAAATATTTTCTAGAACTACAATTGCGTCATCAATAACAATACCTACCATTAACACTAAAGCTAACATCGTGACGCTATTAAGGGTAAAGTCTAAAGCCCACATCATACCAAAAGAAGAAACTACTGATGCAGGAATAGCAACACCAGCAATAATGGTAGAACGCCAACTTCGCATAAATGCAAGCACAACTAAACAAGCTAATATGCTACCCAAAACCAGGTGTAAATTAATTTCGCTTAGTGCGTTATAAATATAGCGGGATTGATCACGAATAATTTCTAGCTTTACATCTGAAGGGATTTGGCTGTTAATTTTTGCTAAATTTGCTTTAGCTGCTTCTACAACCTCAACAGTGTTTGAGCCTGATTGACGGCGTACTTCTAAAGTTACTGTAGGAACACCATTTAAGCGAGAAATTGAACGTTGCTCTTTGGTTCCATCTTCGGCACGTCCAATATCTTTAATTCTAATTGGCATGCCATTTATAGTAGTAACAACTAAATTATTAAACTCTCTTGGATCACTGATTTGACCCATTGTTCTAAGAGTTTCTTCACGTGTATTTGTAGTAATATTACCGCCAGGAATATCTGCATTTTGATTTGCAATTGCACTACGAACCGTAGTAATAGGGATTTTATAAGCGGCTAATTTTTCTGCTGTAACCCAAACATTTATTGCACGTTCTAATCCGCCTTCAATACGAACCTCTCCAACTCCTGTAGAGCGTTCCATCTGAACTTTTACTACTTTATCTGCAATTTCTGTTAACTCTCTAATGGAGCGATTTCCAGAAAGTGCAACAGTCAAAACAGGCGATGAATCATTATTAAATTTAGAAACTACAGGAGCATCAGCATCTTCTGGCAAACTGCGAATTACTGTAGCAACCCGATCACGTATATCTTGAGCAGCAGTTTCAATATCTCGGTCTAAATTAAATGTAACAATAACAAATGAACTTCCTTGACCAGAAACCGAGCGTAATTCATTTATGCCTTCAACAGTGTTTACAATTTCTTCAATTTTCTGTGAAACCTGGGTTTCAACCTCTTCTGGAGAAGCACCAGCTAAACCAGTCCTAATACTAACCGTAGGTAAATCAACAGAAGGAAACCGGTCAACACCTAAACGAAAATAGCTAGCTGCACCAACCACAACTAAAGCCAAAATAATCATGGCTGCAAAAACAGGTCTTTTAATACAAACTTCTGCAAGCTTCTGCATAAATTTTCCTTATTTAGTTAAATTTACTGGCTGTCCTGATTGAAGATTACCTGGTTCAGCTACGATTTCATCACCAACTTCTAACCCTTCAACAACTTCAATCATGCTGTCTATGCGCTGTCCAGTTGTGATTGTTTTTTCTACAGCTTTACCATCTTTAACTGTAATAACTTTTTCAATACCAGCAAAGCTAATTACTGAGCTTTTTGGAACAGTGGTAATAGTATTTTTATTATCAATAATCACTTGCGCACGTGCAAAAAGTCCCGGCTTTAGCGAACCATCATTAAGAATCTCTGCTTCAACCATTAGCATACGGTTTTCTTGCGTAAGTGTTGGGCTAAGTCGTTTGATTTGTCCATTATAATTATTACTACTAGCTTCCACACTTAGAAGAACTTTTTGACCTATTTTTATTTGATTAGCTTCACGCTCAGGAATTTCGGCTCTAAGCCGTAGCGGGTTAACTTGTACAACTGTAGCAATAGGCGCACCCGCAGCTAAAAACTCTCCTAAACTAGCGCGTTTTTCCTGTATTACTCCATCAAAAGGTGAATAAATTTTTGTGTCAGCAAGTTGCTGTTTAGCTATTTCTAGCTCTGAACGTCTTTGAGTTAAAACAGCAAGTCGATTATGAAATTCCTCAACAGCATCTTCATAACGACTAATTGCAACTTTGTGGGCTGTTTCTGAAACATCATATTCAGCTTGGGCAATAATTCCTTGTTTAACTAGTGCTGCACTACGATCAAGCTTAATTTTAGCCTCATCCACCAGGGCTTGAGCTTGACGAACTAAACTAATTTGCTTAGGGTCAGTTGGTTCTTCTGTACTATTAGGGTTTAAGGCAAGACGGGCCCGAGCTTGTGCTAATGCAGACTCAGCTTGCTGAACTCGTAGTTGATAATCTTGAGGATCAATTTGTCCAATTAGTTGGCCTTTTTTTACAACAGTTCCTAGATCAACCGTGATTTGTTGAAGCCGCCCTGGAACTTTAACACTTACAATTGCTTGATCATAAGCAACAAGTGTTCCTGTCACAGGAATTGTTTTGGCTGTAGTTTCTGCTTGTACTGCTATTAATCTAACTGTTTTAGCAGCAGCTTTATTATCAACTGTCTTTTCAGACTTATTCATTGATGAATAACTACTTTTACAAGAGAGCATCCCAAAAAGCAGCAAAATTAGGAGGCATTTTTCTTGCCTAGTTAACCGAGTAAAAATCATATTTTTAGATTTAGCCCTTATAACAAATAAAATTTAGTTAATAACCTTTTGTGTGGCAAAGTGTACATCATGCTAACAAGGTTAGTGTCATATGAAAATAGTTAGTTGCCCTTAGTATTTAAGTTAAAACTAAATTTAGATTAATGGGCTAAGTATTTATCTATCAATATAATAACTAGTTATAGTTTTTCGTAACTAGCTGCAATCGCTAGCTTAATACCTAAGTTTTAGATAAAGCTTCTATTTGTTTTAAGACTAGTTCTATGCTTCTAACTTCGTTATCAGGAAGCTATTTATATTTCCTTAGAAACAGGTTTTCTTGTAAGTTTCAATAAAACAAGAATAATTTTGCTTATTCTTGTTTATCAATATTTTTTTAAGCTGTTATAGTTAGCCCTAACTTATTTTCTAAGTTGCATTAAAATCTATATTAATTAGTATTTAGGGGTAATAATGAGCAAAAAGAAAGATAAAAAGAGCAAAAAAGATAAAAAAGGCAAAAAGAAATTTAATAAAAACCAGCAGATTTGCTTTCTAAATGTAGATTTAGATATTGAGTCAAAACATGATATTAGTGCGATAATAAAAGATTTTGGAGATAAAGTATTTATCCTAAATGATGAACCATATAGCGAAGGAAGCCATAACTTATCTGTTGAGCTTGATGGCCGTTGTGGTGATCTAGAACCTGAAGGTCTTATTTTAGACTATGTTGAGCTTATTAAAAACTTCTCTGACGATGCAAAAGATGCTTGGAATAAGGCACATAAGAAAGCATTTGATATAGGCTATGAATGTGGCTTTCAACCCTATAGTATTAACCACCAACTTTCAGCTAGCACTATTAATGCTGTTGCTTCTGTAAATGCTAGCGTTATCTTTACTTTATATTGTGTGCAAAAACAAAAATCCAAATAACAGTTTAGATATTGCATTATATTATGAAAATAGCATTTCTTTCTATCGAGGATTTAAGCGGCTATGTAAGTGATGACAATTTAGCTTTTGAGCCACTTCAAAACTTAGGCTATCAAGTTGATATTGTTCCTTGGCAACAAACCGCTGTTGATTGGAAAAAATATGCTGCTGTTATTATTCGCACTACTTGGGACTATCAAAACCACTTAGAAGCCTTTTTACAAGTTCTAAAGCAAATTGAGTCACAAACCTTGTTAGCAAACCCTTTTGAGATTGCGAAATGGAATGCTGACAAAATTTACCTTAATGATCTTCAAGAAAAAGGAGCAAAAATAGTCCCCACAATTTGGGTTAATAGTGGATTTAGCCTTAGTCAACTCCAACAATGGTTTAAGCAATTAGAATCTGACGAAATTGTAATAAAACCAAGAGTTAGTGCAACCGCACAAAATACTTTTTGGTTAAAACGCAGCAAAGAAGAGCAAGAAGATATTGAAAACTTAAACAAAATATTTGAAAACCGTCCCTTTATGGTGCAACCCTTTATGAAAGCAATAGTTGATGAGGGGGAATATTCACTGTTTTACTTTAATGGAGAATATAGCCATGCAATCTTAAAAACTCCAAAAACCCAGGATTTTAGAGTCCAAGAAGAGCATGGAGGCATAATCCAAGCAATAAAGCCCACATCCGACTTGTTAAAAGCAGGAGAAGAGATTTTGAAACATATTTCTAGGACATTGCTTTATGCAAGAGTTGATTTTGTAAGAACAGAAAATAACAAATTTGCATTAATGGAGTTAGAACTTATTGAACCATCATTATATTTACGTAATTGTGAAAACGCACCACACTTTTTTGCTAAAGCAATAAATAGTTGGTTAAAGGGTAGGTTAGGCTAATTGAAAGGGTTGGAGGCGGCGGACGGAGTTGAACCGACGAATAAAGGTTTTGCAGACCTCTGCCTTACCACTTGGCCACGCCGCCATTATCAAAAATTATCAAATTATTAAAGTTAAAAGGCGAAAACAGCTTTTCTCTGCTTTCGCCACTTTATGATTTACCGATGAAAGCGGGAGACGAGATTTGAACTCGCGACTTCAACCTTGGCAAGGTTGCACTCTACCGCTGAGTTACTCCCGCTTGAGACGGGCATAATCTACAATAGTTTTTAAGGGTGTGTCAACCTGTGTTTGGAAAATTTTTCCTAGTTTGCTAACAAAAACGCCAGGTATAAAACATCTTCCCTAAATACTTTTAGCCATTTGTTCTAGTTTTTGCCATTTTTCCAGAACTCCTTTTTGTGCTGTTTTCATAAACTCCTCAGCTATTTTTGGGTTAGTTTGAGCTAATGCGCTATAGCGAGTTTCATTATAGGCATAATCCTTAAATGGTAATTTAGGAGTTTTGCTGTCTAGTTGGAAAGGATTCTTGCCCATTGACTTTAATGTTGGGTTATAGCGATAAAGCGGCCAATAACCAGTTTCAACAGCTAATTTTTGTTGGCCTAAGCCTTTGGAAGTGTCAATTCCATGTGCAATACAATGGCTATAAGCAATAATCAAAGATGGGCCAGGGTAGCTTTCTGCTTCTAAAAATGCTTTTACGGTTTGACTATCATTTGCGCCTAAAGCTACTTGGGCTACATAAACATTTTCATAGCCTATAGCCATAAGTCCTAAGTCTTTCTTTGCGCTAGTTTTACCACCAGCAGCAAATTTAGCTACTGCTCCAAGAGGTGTTGCTTTAGAAGATTGTCCACCTGTATTTGAATAAACTTCTGTGTCTAAAACTAGTAAATTAACATTACGTCCACTTGCTAGCACATGGTCAAGCCCGCCATAACCAATATCATAGGCCCAACCATCGCCGCCAACAATCCAAACGCTTTTCTTTACTAACACTGGAAGCAAATGCAAAAGATCCCGCGCCATCATATCAGGACAATTTTCTAAAATAGCTTTTAGTTCTGCTGTTCGGTTGCGTTGTGCCAAAATTCCTGCATCACTTGATTGATCGGCATTAAGTATTGATTCTGCTAGCTCAACACCAATTACATTTTTAAGCTTGTTAACTAGAGCGTAAGCATAATCTAGCTGTTTATCTAAAGCTAGGCGCATTCCTAAACCAAACTCAGCATTATCTTCAAATAAAGAATTGCTCCAAGCTGGCCCGTAACCCTCTGCATTTGTCGTCCAAGGCGTTGTAGGTAGATTGCCACCATAAATGCTAGAACAGCCTGTTGCATTAGCAATTATTGTATGATCCCCAAATAACTGAGATAGTAATTTTAAGTAAGGAGTTTCTCCGCAACCAGTACAAGCCCCTGAAAATTCAAAAAGAGGTTGAAGGACTTGGATATTTTTTACTGAGTCAAATTTTAGCGAGTTGACACGAGAAATTTCTGGTAAGTTATGAAAGAAGTCCCAATTTTGTTTTTCTACTTCACAAAGCCCTTGGTAATCACTCATATTAATGGCTTTACGGCCAGCTTGGTTTTTATCTTTAACAGGGCAAATTTCTACACACAAGCTACAACCTGTGCAATCTTGACCTGAGACTTGAAGACTATATTTTTTATTTGGCAAATCCCTAAAATTAGGGTCAGCAAACTTAAATGTATTTGGAGCATCTGCTAAATACTTTTCATCATAGATTTTAGCTCGTAGTGCTGAATGTGGACAAACCAAAACACATTTACCGCATTGAATACAAAGGTCTTTGTCCCAAACAGGAATTTCTTGGGCAAGGCTGCGTTTTTCCCATTGGCTTGTACCTACTGGGTATGTTCCATCAACTGGCATTGCGCTAACAGGCAGCAAATCACCTTTACCAGCAATAATTTTAGAAGTAACGGATTGAACAAATTCTGGAGCATTTTCTGGCACAATTTCTAGCATATCAATTTTGCTATCAATTTTATTAGGCACTATAACTTGATAAAGGTTAGCTAAGGTTTGGTCTACAGCTTGGTAATTTTTTTCTACTACTGATTCACCACGTCGGCTATAGCTTTTTTTAATTGATTCTTTGATTTTGGTGATAGCTTCCTCGCGTGGTAAGACTCCGCTAATTGCAAAAAAACATGTCTGCATGATGGTGTTTACTTTTTTATCCATTCCTGCGGCTTTTGCTACTGAATAACCATCAATGACATAGAGTTTAATGTTTTTTTCTTGAATTTGTTTTTGTACCATTCTTGGCAGTTGTGACCAAACTTCACTAGCACTAAATGGGCTGTTAAGAAGCACTGTAGCCCCATAAGCAGCCGCTTCCAAAATATTGTAGCGTCGCAAAAAAGCAAATTGATGTACTGCAATAAAGCTAGCATGTTTAACTAAGTAAGTGCTATGAATTGGGCGAGGCCCAAATCTTAAATGTGAAATAGTTCTAGCTCCAGATTTTTTGGAGTCATAAACAAAATAACCCTGGGCATAAAATGGCGTTTCCTCGCCAATAATTTTAATAGAATTTTTATTTGCTCCAACCGTTCCATCTGAGCCTAAGCCCCAAAACACAGCCCTAACAACATCTTTTGGCTCAATATCAAACTCATCATCATAAGTAAGACTACTACGAGTTACATCATCATTAATTCCAATTGTAAAGTGGTTTTTAGCAGTAGTTTTAGCTAATTCTAAGAAGACACTAATTATCATGCTAGGAGTAAATTCTTTAGAAGAAAGTCCGTAACGCCCACCTATAATTTTAGGAAAATTTTTTAGAGTCCCATTAGAAAAAGCTTCGCTAATTACTGTCATTACATCTTGATAAAGAGGCTCTCCGGCCCCGCCTGGTTCTTTGGTGCGGTCTAGCACAGCAATAGCTTTAACTGTGCTTGGCAAAGCTTTTAAGAAATATTCTGAAGAAAAAGGACGATATAGTCTTACTTTAATTAATCCAACTTTTTCCCCTTCATTTACTAAATAATCTACAGTTTCTTGAACAGCCTCACAGCCTGACCCCATAAGCACTAGAAGTCGTTCGGCATCAGGCGAGCCATAGTAATCAAAAAGTTGGTATTGGCGACCTGTTAGACTAGCAAATTTGTCCATCAAGTTTTGAACAATCCCTGGTGTAGCTAAATAATAAGGGTTAACAGTTTCTCGTGCTTGAAAGAAAACATCAGGATTTTGTGCTGTACCACGAATAACAGGATGTTCTGGCAAAAGTGCGCGACTTCGATGAGCATATACCAAATCTTCATTAATCATTTCTTTGATAGTTTTGTCTGAAACTTGAGTAATTTTCATTACTTCGTGAGAAGTGCGAAAACCATCAAAAACATGTAGGAAAGGGATCCGACTTTCTAAAGTAGCAGATTGACTAATTAAAGCAAAATCCATTACTTCTTGAACAGAATTAGCAAAGAGCATCGCCCAACCTGTTGAACGTGTAGCCATTACATCACTATGATCACCAAAAATAGATAAGGCTTGTGCTGCAATTGAGCGTGCTGCAATATGAAAAACTGTGCTAGTTAGCTCACCAGCTATTTTATACATATTAGGTATCATTAACAGTAAGCCTTGACTACAAGTAAAAGTCGTAGTTAAAGAGCCTGTTTGCAATGCACCATGTACAGCACCAGCCGCGCCGCCTTCAGATTGCATTTCTTGCACTAGGGGAACTTCGCCCCAAAGGTTGACTATGCCTTGAGACGACCAACTATCGGCAAATTCTCCCATTGGAGATGCTGGAGTAATTGGATAAATAGCAATCACTTCATTAGTTTTATGAGCAATATAGGCGGCTGCCTCATTAGCATCTAAAGTAATAAGTTTTTCTTTCATTTCATGCCTCTTTAGAATTTTAGCTAAATTACTGTAATTAAGATTACTTATTTTATATTTAGTAATAGCTACAAGTTAAAACGAAAAGTTAAAGTGCCTTGTACTTTTACTGGCTTATTGTTAAGTAAAGTAGGGTTAAATTTCCATTCCTTAGCAGTTACTAAACAAGTTTGCTGCAATAAACTATGTCCAGAAATAATTTGGCTACTAATAACGTTCCCATTTTCATCAATAACAATTTCTACAACTACTTCACCTTGAATTGCTGCATTACGAGCTACCATAGGATAACTAGGGGTTATTCTAACAGTAGCATTACCACGAATTATGCCTTCGCTACGTCTAATAATTTTAGGCTCTGGAGAAGGAGCAATTTCTTTTTTTTCTACAACTTTTTGTACTGGAGGAGGTGGAGGAGCAGCAACAATATCTGCACTTAAAGGGTCTAATACCCCTCCTTTTACACCTCCTAATACTCCACCCAACACACCACCAATTTCACCGCCAACTACACCACCAACTACACCACCAGCCACGCCGCCTTCTACACCACCTTCTACCCCTATATCACTTCCATTATTCACACTAGGTAAAACAACTTTATGGCTTACTGGCATTATTAAATTTTGGTTAAAGTTTAGATTCATTCCTGTTTTAACTATTAAATCATTAGCAGGTTTAACTATATTCATTCCACCTTTTGGTGGCGGTGGGGGTGGCGGTGGCGGCGGCGGTGGCGGCGGTGCTAACATAGTTAATAGCTGTAAATGGCTATCTAAACGAGCATCAAAAACAAAAATACCAGCAATAACAGTAGAAATAAAAATAATCACCCAAATAATTGAGGTACAAATAAATAATGCCCACTTCTTTTTGTCTCTTTTTTTACTGACACTAGCTAAAGTATATTCAAACATTGTTTTGTACCTCCTTAAAACTTACACTTGCAAACTTTGATATTGCTAATGCTAAATTTAGTAAGTATTTTACAACTGTATTTAATAAATAGATTTAGTAACACTACTTATTATACCCTAGTAAGTCTAGTTCATTTAGAGCATTAGCAGGTTAGTAATTTTGCTTTTCTTCTACGCAAATACTGTACCAATTAAATACTTACCAATAAGTCTATAATTTTGCAATAAGTTAGATCACATAAATTAGACTTAAACAAGAATTTTTCTATACTCAAGAAAACATTTAGGGAAATATTTAATAACAATGGGAAAATATTTGGGGAAAAGTAAGAAATTGAAGGTTTTTAGCACAGCGTAAACTAAGTAAGTTAATATTTCTTGAATTTCTTGAGTCTTGAAGGGACGAAATAATTGTAGCCTAGGTCGTAAGACCTAAGCTTAGTGATTATACATAATTAGAGTCACGTAGCGACGACATAATAAACCTAATTAATACAATATTTTAATTATGTCGTCACTACGTGACTCTGTAAATATTTCATTATCATACGTAGGGTTGAACCCCTACACTACAAATATATCGCCCCGTTGGGGCTTTAAGAGATAAAACATCAGAAAACTTTATTTACAGTGTTTTTAGCTTAAATATTTTATTATAATTATTGTCTGCAAATATTAACTAATAACTAATCTAAAAGCTCTTGCCTTATAAATAACCTAGGTAATACAATTGCCCAAATACTTCACTCTATCTAATTTTCTTAAATGCAACAAACTAATCTTAAAAATAAAAGGCTAGCCGATGTCAAAAAAGACAGCTTCTGAAAATGAGTCTTCTCGACGTAGTTTTTTAGTAATATTAAGTGGTTTTTTTATGGCTTTAATCGGGGGAGTAATGGGGATAGCAAGCGGTATTTATGCTATTTTTCCAGCCTTTAACAAAAAGGCAAGCAAAGATTTATCTTGGAAAAGCTTAGACTTAATAGATAAAATCCCTGATGGAATAAGCAAGCATTCAATTATTAGCAATAAACAAACAGGTTGGGCAATCTCTCAAACAGAACAAATTGTTTGGGTAGTAAAAGAGAAAGAATCCGTAAATGTTTTTTCTGCCGTATGTCCTCATGAAGGTTGCACTGTAAACCATCAATCTAGCAAATTTATTTGTCTTTGCCATATGAGCCAATGGAAATTGGATGGAACAAAAACCGATGGCCCTACACCTAGAGATTTAGATAAGCTTGACCACCGTATTAGCGACAATAAACTAGAAGTAAATTATCAAAACTTTAAACCCGGCACACCAGAAAAAACTCCATTAGCATAGGAGCATCATTTGTGGCTATAAAATTAGATAAATTAAATTCTCTTGTAGAATGGGTGAATGAAAGAACAGGAGCTAAAGCTATTTGGGATCACTTAATGAATGAGGCTATCCCAGGTGGCACTCGTTGGGTATATGTTCTAGGTAGCGCACTTTTATTTTCCTTAACTTTACAATTCTTTACTGGCGCATTACTACTACTTTATTATGTTCCTGCTGCTGAATTTGCACACGTTAGTGTAGCCTATATTCAAAAAGAAGTTATGGCAGGAAGTTTTATTCGTGGTCTTCATCATTATGGTACTAGCATTATAGTAATTTTAGCTGTGCTACATATGCTACGTACTTTCTTTTGGGGATCTTATAAAAATAAGCGTGAATTAGTTTGGTTAGCCGGTGTAACGCTATTTTTTATTATTTTAGGATTTGGTTTTACTGGCTATTTACTCCCTTGGGATCAAAAAGCTTATTTTGGTACAGCAGTAGCAATTAACTTGATGTCCGCCCTTCCTGTTATTGGCGAACCAATGTCAAAAATTGCCTTGGGCGGCGATGGACTCTCTACTTTAACACTTTCTCGGTTTTTTGTAATTCATGTTGCTGTTTTACCAGCAATATTAGTTATTTTTACCGCAGGACATTTATTTTTACTACGCAGAGCTAACCATTCTGGAGATTTTCGAGAAACTCCCACTTCTGAACCATTTTTTCCTAAACAGTTTTTTAAGGATTCAGCCTTTGCATTTTTACTTTTTGGATTACTTTCATCAATTAGCTACTTTATGCCTGCACCACTTGAACCAGAGGCAAATCCGGCTGATGCTAGCTATATCCCGCGCCCTGAATGGTATTTTCTATTTCTTTTCCAACTTCTAAAATATTTTCCAGGTAATCTAGTATTAATTCCAGCCGTGATTATACCTGGCATAGTTTTTACAATTATTTTCCTACTTCCATTTTTAGATAAAAATCCTGAGCGTAACCCCTTCAAACGTCCTATAGCTTGCGTGTCAGCCCTTGTTTTAGTTTGCAGTGTAATTTTAATTACTGGACTAGCACTAAGAGATGATCGAAAAGATCCATTAGTAAGAAAGCAACTAGAAAAACAAGTGACTGATGGAAAAGCTTTCCTAAAAACTCCTTTTGTTCCTAAAACAACAGGTAAAGCGGCTGAAACGGCGGCTCAAGCCTCAAATGCTCCGCCACCAGCAATTTACCAAGCTAAATGTGCTGCCTGTCATGGCGATAAGGGTCAAGGTCAATTAGGCTCTAAATTAATTAATTTATCTCAAAAAGAAAAACGTACTCGTGATGACATTATTAAAATTTTAGAAGACCCCCAAAGCTATGGTTTAGCTGTAACTATGCCTAAATTTAGTGATTTATCAGAAAAAGAACGTCAAGAATTAGCCGATTGGATAGTTTCATTAAAGTAAGCTAAAATCACTGTCAGACGACTAATTTTATTAGGAGTAAAAACAGTGAAAATAATAAAGGTTATCTTAGCTATTTTATTGGCTGTAATAGCTGTTTGGCTTGCACTTTGGCTAATTGGCGTGTTAACTTCTCTTGTTTATATAGCTATTATTTTAGCTGTTATTTACTTAGTAGGAATGCTAGCTTGGAAATTAATTAATTTAAGCAAAAAGTCTGACCAACCCGCTAGTAACCTTCAATTAGACACAAATTTTAAAAATCAAGAAAAATTAATTGAAGCGGAAAAAAAGCTATTAGAACTAAAAAGACAACGAAAACAATAATTTCTTTATGACACTGCAAAATCTTGCACAATTAAAATATTCTGCCCAAGCCCGCCAACGTCGGTTTGACGTTTTTGCTTGTCCTCAAAAAATTACTCAACTTCTTGAAATTCTCCTTGAAAAATCAAAAAATGTTTTAACTCCATATATTAAATTAGATAGATTACGGGAAAATAATTATCAACTCTTAATTAATATTTTACAACGTGCTAGTAATTTTCTTCGCTCCGGCGGTAAATCCAAACCAAATAGAAAAAATCAGCAAATTCCTGTAAATGTTCTATTAAATATGGTTGAGACAATGAGCGAAATTTTGCAGGAACATAGTCAAAAGCGTATCTCATTTCGCACTTTTACAGATAATTACCTGCGTGTTTTAAGTTGTCCTGAAGACATAAAAGAATGGTTGGAAGTTGGACAAATTACGCTATTTGAAGCACTGCAATTAAAAAGACTAAACGAAGAAAGCTTAAATGTTGGCAAAAAAGAGGCTATTAAAATTCGAGTAGAGTTTTTTAATCACTGTCGCAACCAAAATTGGATTATTCACAGGTTAAGAGAGGAAATAGACTTAAAATTAGGAAAAAGTGAGTCCAGCATTGAGCCAGAGTTTGCAGAAACTTCTAAAGCAACTCAGAGAAATTTAGCAAATTTAGCAAATTTAACGGATTTACAAATAGAGGAAATAAATTTTTCTCCTAGCTCAGAGTCTTTTTTTAGAGAACAAATTTATTTAATGATGGAAATGTTAAATTTTATAAATTTCAATGAGCTAGAAAAAAAGGAACAAGAAATGCTGTTAACAAATGTTGATACAGTAATATTACAACTACAAAAATTAACTAAAAAAACACAAAAACGGGTTAAAGAAACAAAAGTAGAAAAAGACAATTTAGGTTTTTTATCTTAAATTATGTTATTTAGGCAACCAACTATTGAATGGCAAACAAATGGGATATGCAATTATGATTGCTCATATTGCATACAATCAAAGAAATTTCGTCAAGGTTATCCTAGCGAAGAGGAAATAGAAAAATTTTTAGAATTTTTTGCCACTTTACAAGGAAATTGGGAAATAAAAATGTCTGGAGGCGAGCCATTTGCTTTTAAGGGATTTATGGACAAAATAGTCCCAGGACTAGCCTTATTGCCTCATAAAGTTTCTGTTCTAACTAATTTTTCTGCTCCACTAACTGTTTTACGTCGCTTTGTTGATTTGCTAGGGGATAAACTATCTGTAGTTTCTGTTAGTCTGCATTTGGAATATGTTCAAGCAATGGATTTTGTAGAAAAAGTAAGCTGTTTTCGAGAGTGGCTAGCACCTACAACAAGTCTAGTAATCAACAATGTGCTAGTGCCAAACACTTTAGCTAATTTATTGGAAGTGAAAAGTTTAGTAGAGCAAGCAGGACTTAAATATTTTCCTCAAATAATGAAAACTAAACATGGAGTTTTTTCTTACAACTTAGAAGACAAAGACTTGGTTATCCAATTAACAGGCAAAAATCCATCTAGCAAGCAAGCTAATCTTGCTCCGTCCTATCGTGGTTTGCTTTGTTGGACAGGTGTAGAATATTTTGTATTAGACCAAAAAGGGAATGCCTGGTCTTGTCGGACGGCTAAAAGATTTCAGGAAGGCTATTTAG
>Ga0268299_1001578_pt1 | contig 37592 bp, 31 predicted proteins | sample NOBtaG_FD_193484 | JGI IMG/M metagenome (GOLD analysis project Ga0268299, IMG submission 193484) | Activated sludge microbial communities from bioreactor in Nijmegen, Gelderland, Netherland - NOB reactor | ecosystem: Engineered > Bioreactor > Aerobic > Activated sludge | place: Netherlands... | reverse complement strand
ACGAACAAAGTAATGGAGCCACAACAACCGCTTCCTGTTGTTAAGACTGATTTGAAAACACTAAAGTCGGACGGACCTGTTCTTATTTGGTTTGGACACTCATCCTATTTCCTTAAAATAGACGATTTCAATATTCTTATTGATCCTGTTTTTAATGAAATGCCATCGCCATTTCAATCCATCGGAAAAAAAGCATTTCCAATGAGTTATGAATACACGGTTAACGATATGCCCGATCAAATTGACCTGGTGATGATTACCCACGATCATTACGATCATCTCGGATATCATACAATCAAGCAATTGAAATCAAGAGTGAAAATGTTTTACACCCCGCTTGGGGTGGGGGCACATCTGGAATACTGGGGAGTTAATGCAGATAAGATTGTTGAATTTGATTGGTGGGAGAAGCGGACGTTTGCACACACTATAGAAATCACTGCAACACCTTCGCGTCATTTCTCGGGCAGGTTATTCAAACGAAATCAAACTTTATGGAGTTCTTTTGTTTTAAAAGCTGCCACGCACAAAATCTTTATTGGCGGTGATTCGGGTTATGACTCAACATTCAAAATAATCGGTGAGAAATTCGGACCGATAGATTTCGCTATTTTAGAATGCGGACAGTACGACAAGAAATGGCCGGGTATTCACATGTCACCCGAAGAAGCAGCCCAAGCCAGCATAGATTTAAAAGCTAAGGCATTCATTCCTGTTCATTGGGGAAAGTTTACACTGGCGATGCATTCATGGAATGATCCTGCAGATCGTATTCTAAAAAAAGCTGATGAACTGGGAGCCGTAATGACAACTCCTATGATTGGAGAGCCGGTATTTTTGGACAAACCTTTACCGCTGAAGCGCTGGTGGCAAAATTTTTAGTTTAGATACCCGTTCCTGAGTCGTAATTCAATTTTCGGATCGGCAGCAACAATCTTTTAAATCATTCAAGGTTACTTGGTATAAAGTCAGTTGTCTAAAAAAGTTAATACAATGAACCCTCCAATATCTCAACTTGATTAGACGGTCGTTCTGCTAACAAGTAAAATTCATAGGAATTACATTTGGATGCACCTACAACATTTTGTTAGAAGGACGATTATTTCCTTGATCTCACACCAATCTTTCATTACCTTAACTTTCCAAATCCTCTAAAAAATTATAATAAACCTCACAAATACAGCCATTAAAGCAAAGTAGAACTAAACACTATAAGAGTTTTATGTCTCTGGAAGGTCCCAATCTTAATGTTGTCAAGTACAAGTTCAAAGAACTCAAAGTTCACTCGTCCGATGAGTGGATGGCCGATGGTACGAAAAAGTACCGGCAGGTTTTTGATCGTTATGAAACCACTTTTTTAAGGCTCGAACTCTCTTTCTTTAATAAACTATTTGACGAGAACGATTGGGAGGCAACCATCCGCACGAGTTGCTATTTTTTGAGTGGTAAGGATAAAAAAGAATTGAGCAATATCGTTCAAACACGAAAAGTACTGAAAGATGAAAATATAGTGTACTACCGCGATTCTTGGGGAAATGCCACCGCTGGCACATATTGGCTGAGGGGAAATTACGTTTGGGAAGCCTATATCGATGAAGTAAAAGTTGGGGAGGCAAAATTTTTCGTTGAAGATATTGGAGTAGCCAAGCCAGGAGAAAATCTTTTCTTTGAAATTGAAAGTATTAAACTTTTCGAAGGCGATGCCCAAGGGTGGTCGGCACCACAAAAAAAATATCTGACAAAATTTAGTCAGAAAGACACGCGGTACGTATGGGGAGAGTTTACGTTCAAGAACAAATCAAACAGCGACTATTATGCTGAAATATTTTTTAACTTTTCTGATGATGCCGGACAGTTAAAAGGAAGAAGCACACGACTCATTTATGTACAGCCAAATACGGCAGGGAAACTTTATACCGTCTATCCATCGTGGGGAAATGATGCAGTGGGTACCTGGAAAAACGATACCTACATCATGGAAGCAGTATTTATGGATACGCTTATTGCCACTGTACCATACCAGGTTGGAGAAGCCTTTGAGGAGGGTGGCGCAGCAGTTATCAAAGATACTTTTAGTGAAATTAAGTCAACCACACCGGTACCACCGGCTTCTGATACTAAAAATCCTGATGACTTATTATTTGAAAGTTTGGCCGAGTTAAATGCCCTTACCGGTTTGGAAGGAATTAAAGCCGAGGTAAACGAAATGGTTAAACTCGTTCGGTTCTACCAGGAAACTGGGAAAGACATTCTCAACAAGTTCTCGTTGCATACTGTGTTTACTGGAAACCCCGGTACCGGAAAAACAACCGTAGCCAGAATTCTTGCTAAAATTTACAAAGGACTTGGCATCCTTGAAAAAGGTCACCTGGTGGAAGTCGATCGACAAGCCTTGGTAGCTGGATATATCGGGCAGACGGCCATAAAAACTGGGGAGAAGATAGCGGAAGCAATGGGAGGAATTCTTTTTATTGATGAGGCCTATTCTTTGGCGAATAGTAAGATATCTGATAATGATTTTGGCCATGAGTCGATCCAGGTTATTTTAAAAAGAATGGAAGACATGCGGGGAAAATTTGGAGTAATTGTAGCCGGTTATACCGACAACATGTACGAGTTTGTTCAGTCCAACCCCGGCCTAAGGTCACGATTTGATAAGTACTTTTTGTTTGACGATTACTCTGCAGAAGATATGATGACCATCGGACTTGCCTTGTTCAGCAAAGAGGATGTTAAACCCGATGAAGCAGCGACCGAACATCTAAAAAAATACTTTACGTTCCTGCACGAAAACAGAGACAAACACTTTGGAAATGCACGAACGGTTCGTCAGGTAGTGGGAGAGAGTGTTAAAAATCAACACCTGAGACTTGCCTCTATGAAAAAAGAAGAGCGCACAAAAGAAATTCTGGAAAACATCACTCTGGAGGATGTGAAAGAATTTGAAATTAAAGAAGTTAAACCTAAAGGTACAGCTTTAGGGTTTCAAGTGGGCAAGAAAGATACCTAGCCGCGGCCGCCTCCGGTGAAAATCTGGTATTTGGTCTTTAATTTATCATCCCATTCATCAGCATAAATTCCTACACGGTCGAAAGTGGCCCGCACTTCTGACTTATCAAGCCCCTGAAGCTCGCGAATGGCTTTGATATACGCCTTGTCTTTAAAAATGGTGAAAGCAACTCCATACAGCGAGTGGTTAGCCTCTAAAAGTTCTTTTGTAAAAAGATGTTGGTTGTTTACCGGAACATCACAGACCGGTGACATCACCTGGAAATACCCGCTTTGAATGAGATTTCCCTGCGCATCTTTCGATTGGAATACGTCAACCCAAACACTGGCTGATCCCAGTTTCAAATTCCATTGACCCGGCTGTTGTCCGCGTGCTGCTGCCAGATCAATTTTAAAATCCATCAAAACTTCTTCAATCAGGCCGTAATAATGCTGTATTGGGTGTTGCATATGAGAGGGGTTAATGTGATGGGATGAATTTATGAATTTTAAGAACGCCTAATAGTTGATCTATGAAAAATTTATTAGAACCCATCTCAAAAATAAGTTTTGTAGAAATTTCAAGTATTTGGTCATTATGCCAGGCGGCTTTTGCTGCCCATACTGGAGGTTGTCTGGGCAAAAAAGCCAACAAAGCAAAATGGCCAAAGACGCAGAAAATTTCTAAAAGGTATTTTTGAAATGGGTTCTATTCATCATAGGCTTGCCGGAAAGCCGGTGAAGCGAGGAATCTTATTAATTAAGTCTGGTTACCTTCATGAGAAAATGCCTCGCTACCGCTCGACCTAATTCATGAAAAGATGTCTCGCTGTCACTCAATATGACGTTGGATTAGTTTTGGACAGACCCGGAATAATTAAGCTTCAACCTCCTTAATAACAATCTTCTCCATTACATCGCCCTGGCGAATTTGATCTATTACCTCCAAACCTTCGTATACTTTACCAAATACTGTGTGGTTACGGTCGAGGTGTTGGGTATTTTCCCTGCCGTGGCAAATAAAAAACTGCGATCCTCCTGTATTTCTTCCTGCGTGGGCCATCGATAAAACACCACGATCGTGATACTGGTTATCGCCTGTTAATTCACAGTCGATTTTGTAACCGGGGCCGCCATTACCAACGCCATTCGGGCATCCTCCCTGAATAACAAAGTTTGGGATCACCCGGTGAAAAATAAGGCCGTCATAAAAATTGTGCTCGGCCAGGTCAACAAAGTTTTTAACAGTTTTAGGGGCATCCTTCTCAAAGAACTTAATCTTCATCACTCCCTTTTTGGTGTGGATTTCTGCTATCTTCATTACGAGTTTAATTTTGAACTGCAAATTTAACATCTAATCCCGGCAATGATCAAATGCGTTTCAAATAAAAAGGCCTACATGACACAAGAAATAGCTGAGGACGCATTGATTGAGGCGCATAGTCAATTTCATTACAAAGAAAATGGCGGGCCGGTTGCGGTTTATCGTTGCGAAGACTGTGGCTATTATCACCTTACTTCAAAAGGTCCGGTTAGCCCAAGGCTTCAACAAATGGTAAAAAATGGAAAGATCAAACTTCAACGCGTATTGAAACAACGAAAATGAAAGGGTACGTAAGGTAGAAAAGAAATGCTTGCATCGCCCAAAGTAAAACAATTGACATTGTAAAGTATAAGACAATTCATAATCAATAGGATAGCAGAAATGGTTTTAGGAAAATTTGGAAAGGAATTTTATAAAAGTTTATTGTTCGCATAAACACTTCTTGCATTTTCGGTAAAAAGTATTACCTTCAAAGCATCTCACCGAAAACGATTTCCTATGGGTAAAGTAAAAAATATTTTACAGGCCAAGGGGGGTAGTATAGTTTCAGTCGAGCCTGGCATTACGGTTTATAAGGCCATCGAATTGATGTCCGAAAAGAACATCAGCAGCCTATTGATTACTGATTCAGGCGGAAAACTGTTGGGAATATTCACCGAGCGCGACTATGCGCGGAAATTGATCCTTAAGGGTAAGTCATCTAAAGACACCTTAATTAAGGAGTTAATGACCCAAAATCCTATTACCGTTTCTTCCGATAACACCATTGAGGACTGCATGAAAATTATGACGGATAAGCAAATTCGTCATTTGCCGGTAGTTGACAGTGGCGCCATCAAGGGAATGGTTTCCATAGGCGATTTAGTGCGTTTTATTATTGAGGAACAGAAAGGAATCATTGAAAATTTAGAGCAATATATTACTGGACATCATGGCTCATAGTCATTTGATGTACAGTGTGTTATATAGTTTTGTTTCTAACTTATTTTAAACTGAGGGTTGGATACTCCAACAGAACATAGCGTCCCAATCTGGCCACTTTTCCTGTATGCTTTAATCGTACTTAGTTTAGTCGGCATTATGATTGGCCTTTCCTATTTTCTCGGTCAGAGACACAAAGAGCGAGCCACTGAAGATCCATATGAAGGAGGTATCCTTAGCCACGGGTCTGCCCGTATTCGCTTTTCTTCACAATTTTACCTGATTGCCATGCTGTTTGTGATTTTTGATGTGGAGACCATCTTCATCTTCTCGTGGGCAATTGCTTTTCAGGAATTAGGCTGGTTTGGATTTGCCGGTGTCTTGGTGTTTATCATTTTATTGGTAGTGGTTCTCATCTATGAATGGAGGGTGGGCGCTTTAGATTTTGGCCCTGACGGCAAAAAGATTTTGAAAGCATATAAAAAACTAACCGGTCTGAAGAAATGAACTATACCCTTACCAAACCGAATGATCCCATAGCCGACCTGAGAGGTTCCGGTTCCATGGAAGAAGCTGTTCGGCAAAGTATGGTATTAAGTACCGTGCAGGATTTACTGGCCTGGGGAAGAAAAAACTCCATGTGGCCATTTCACTTTGGACTTTCATGCTGCTTTGTAGAGATGGCCACCAGTATGACACCTAAATATGACCTGGCGCGGTTCGGTGCCGAAGTAATCAGGGGTACACCGCGTGAAGCGGACGTCATGATTATTGCCGGAACGGTATTCATTAAAATGGCTCCTATCATTAAACGCTTATACGAACAAATGATGGAGCCCCGGTGGGTAATTTCCATGGGCTCATGCGCAAATTCAGGAGGTATGTACGACATCTACAGTGTAGTGCAAGGAGTTGACAAATTTATGCCGGTAGATGTCTATGTTCCGGGATGCCCGCCACGACCCGATGCATTTATGGAAGGAATAACCTTGCTGGCAAAAAGTGTGGGCAAAGAAAAACGGCCGCTGAGTTGGGTAATAGGAGAGCAGGGCGTAATAAGGCCCGAGAAAATATCAGTAAAAGATACAAAAGCAGAGATGCGAAGTAAAATGATAGACTTCAAAACTCCGGATGAAATATGAGATTCAATAGGCAATAGGCAAGAGTTTGATTTTGAATTGCCTACTGCAGATTTCAGTAAATAGATTAAGGTACAAGATGAGGTAGATAAGTTCAGGATGAAGTAAGAGAATAGAGAGTAACGGCTGGATATTGATTGTGTCACAGATGTTATGAGAACCAAAGAGAGTCTTACGGAGCTACTGAGATTGAAATTCGGTGAGAATAGTTTCACCGTTCAATCTGCCAAGGATGATATCCTCACCTTGTGGCTACCGTTGGACCGTTTGAGGGAGGTACTCAAATATTTGAAGTCAGAAGTTCACGATCCTTTCCAACTCTTTTACGATCTCACTGCCATTGACGAACGTAGCCGCAAAAAAGATCCCGATTATCCCTCCTCCGATTTCTCCCTCATCTATCATCTTCTTTCCTTAAAGCGGAATCAATTTTTAAGAATAAAAGTTGCTTTGAAAGGCCATTACCCGAGTGCTCCCAGCATATCTGATTTATGGCCTAATGCCAATTGGTACGAGCGTGAAGTGTTTGACATGTTCGGTATAAAATTCGATGGCCACCCAAACCTGAGAAGAATATTAATGCCATTTACGTGGGAAGGCAATCCGCTTCGAAAAGAGCATCCGGCACGTGCAACGGAGGTTGGTCCCTTCAGGTTGTTCGATGAAAAAGTTGACCGTGAACAGGCAGCCTTACAATTCAAACCCGAAGAATGGGGTTTGAAAACTCACAGCGATGATTCAGATTTTATGTTTCTGAACATCGGCCCACAGCACCCCGGTACGCATGGCGTTTTACGAATTATTCTTCAACTGGACGGTGAAGATATTGTAGATGCCGTTCCGGATATTGGCTTCCATCATCGCGGTGCCGAAAAGATGGCCGAGCGGCAATCGTGGCATACCTATATTCCGTACACCGATCGCGTTGATTACCTCGGGGGGGTTAACAACAATCTTGCATATTTACTGGCGGTTGAAAAGCTCGCTGGAATTCAACTTCCCGATCGCGCTAAAGTAATCCGCATCATGATGTGCGAACTTTTCCGCATAGCCAGTCACCTGGTGTGGTATGGAACCTTTGCGCAGGATGTCGGTCAACTTTCACCTGTGTTCTATATGTTCACCGATCGGGAGCGAATCTTTGATATTGTGGAAGCTGTGTGTGGCGGCCGCATGCACCCGAACTGGTTCCGCATAGGCGGTGTAGCACAGGATCTTCCGCAAGGATGGGACGTACTGGTTAAAAAATTCATCGACTACTTTCCAAAACGACTGAAAGAATACGACAACATGGTGATGAAGAACAGCATCTTCAAAGCCAGAACAGTGGGTATTGGAATCTTTACAAAAGAAGAAGCTATTGATTGGGGACAAACCGGTCCGGGACTTCGCGCTTGCGGAATGGATTATGATTTCAGAAAAAAGATGCCGTACTCAGGCTACGAAAAATTTGAATTTGATATTCCAACAGCACAAAACGGTGACTGCTACGACAGGGCAAAAGTTCGGGTAGAAGAAATGCGACAAAGCTTGCGCATTATTGAACAGTGTTGGAAAAACATGCCAGCCGGTGATTATAAGGCCGATCACCCACTCACTACACCACCGGTCAAGAAGCATACCATGAAAGATATTGAAACACTCATCACACACTTTTTAGGTGTTAGCTGGGGGCCGGTTATTCCTGCCGGTGAGGCGATGAGTTGTATTGAGGCTACGAAAGGAGCCAACAGCTATTATGCGGTCAGTGATGGAAACACTTCACCTTACCGGGTGAGGGTGCGTACACCATCGTTCGCGCATATGCAAATGCTGCCTTACATCAGTAAAGGATATACGGTAGCAGATATGTTGAGTATACTGGGTGCTATGGATTATGTTTTAGCGGATATTGATAGATAGTATTTAGTATTAAGTATTAAGTATTAAGTAATAAGTAGTCATAGTTGAGAATAGTATAAACGATTAACCATTAACGTGGAATGCTGACAGTAGAAGAGAAAAAAGAGATAGACGAAGCCATTCACATTGTTCCTTACAAACAGGCAGCGTGCATTGAAGCCTTAAAAGTGATTCAAAACCATCGTAAGTGGGTTTCTGATGAAAGTTTGAAAGATGTAGCAGCTTACATGGACATGACTATTGATGAACTTGATTCAGTGGCTACATTCTATAACATGATTTTTAGAAAGCCGGTTGGCCGCCACCTCATTTTGGTGTGCGACAGTATCAGCTGCTGGGTGATGGGATATGAAAGCTTGCGAGATGAACTGACAAAACTTTTAGGAATAAAATTTGGCGAGACAACTTCCGATAACCGGTTTACCATGCTGCCCAATCCGTGCCTGGGAACGTGCGATTGCGCACCAGCTATTATGATTGATAATGATTTATATCGCAACCTTACATTTGATCAATTAAATGATATTTTAAAGAAGTACGAATAACAAATAGTAATGGAAAGACCACTTACAGGACATATTCGGGATGACAAAAGGCCGCTCACGCTGAAAGAGTATGAGAAAGTTGGTGGCTATCAGTCTTTGAAAAAAGTTCTGAAAGGGATGACACCACAAGCTGTTCAATCGGTTGTAAAGGAATCCAACCTGCGGGGAAGAGGCGGAGCTGGTTTTTCAACAGGAATGAAGTGGAGCTTTGTTCCGCTGGATGCCCCCAAACCAAAATATCTCATCGTAAATGCCGATGAGATGGAACCCGGAACATTCAAAGACAGATTATTACTGGAAAGCGCTCCACACCAGCTTATCGAAGGCATGATTGTTTCAGCGTATGCGATACAAGCCGATCAGTCATTTGTGTTCTTGCGTTGGGCGTACAAAACAGCCGCAGCAGCCATTACAAAAGCAATCCAGGAAGCATACGAAGCGGGTTATCTTGGCAAAAATATTTTAGGATCCGGTTTCAACCTCGACATGCACCTGCACACCGGGGTAGGACGATATATGTGTGGCGAGGAAACAGCCTTATTAAATTCACTTGAAGGAAAGCGTGCAACACCCCGCGCTAAGCCACCATTCCCGCAAATCAGTGGATTGTTTGGCAAGCCTACTATTGTGAATAATGTTGAAACACTGAGTTGCGTCCCTCACATCATTAATAACGGAGCCGAGTGGTTTCAGAAATTAAGTCTGACAAACGATGCCGGAACAAAACTGTACGGGGTAAGCGGTAAAGTTAAAAAACCAGGACTATGGGAATTGCCTATGGGCGTAACCATGCGTGAGCTGATAGAGAACTATGCCGGAGGCATGCAAGATGGATTAAAATTCAGGGGTGCATTGCCGGGTGGAGCATCTACAGACTTTTTAGTTGAAGAGCACTTAGATGTGAAGATGGATTATCCATCGGTTGCTGCTGCTGGTAGTCGGTTAGGAACAGGTACCATGATTGTGCTTGACGATAAAACTTCTGTAGTGGGGTTTGTAAAAAATCTCATTCACTTCTTTGCACAGGAGTCATGCGGGTTTTGTACGCCATGCCGCGAAGGACTGCCATGGATCGAAAAAGTATTGCATGCCATGGATCAGAAAGAAGGGCGCAAAGGAGATGTAGAAATGCTGGAAGCTCATACCAAGCTGTTAGGACCTGGTATGACATTCTGCGCGCTGGCTCCAGGCGCAATGGAACCCTTGCAAAGCGCCATCAAATATTTCAGAAAGGATTTTGAAAAATACATTAAAGATATGCACGAACAACGAGCAGGGGTAAGAACTGTAACAGTAAACCGGTAGCCGCACATGCCAACACTATACATAGACAACAAACCTTACGACATCAGCACCGGTAAAAATTTACTGGAAACATGTCTGACGTTGGGGTTTGATCTTCCTTACTTCTGTTGGCATCCTGCACTGGGCTCAGTAGGAGCGTGCAGGCAGTGCGCTGTTAAAATTTATAAGGACGAAAACGATACGAAGGGAAGAATCATCATGTCGTGCATGGAGCCGGTTGGCAACAATCAACGTATTTCGGTAAACGATGTGGATGCCAAAGATTTTCGTGCGATGGTAATTGAGTGGTTGATGACTAACCACCCGCACGATTGCGCTGTATGTGATGAAGGCGGCTCCTGTCATTTGCAAGACATGACCGTGATGACAGGCCACAACTATCGGAACTTCCGGTTCAAAAAACGCACTCACACCAATCAATACCTCGGGCCATTCATCAACCATGAAATGAACCGTTGTATTCAGTGCTACCGTTGCGTACGTTTTTACAAAGATTATGCAGGTGGTACCGATCTGGATGTGTTTGCCTCCCGCAACAATGTGTACTTTGGAAGGGCAGAAGAAGGAACCCTCGAAAGTGAATTTAGCGGAAACCTTTCAGAAGTTTGCCCCACAGGCGTGTTCACCGATAAAACCCTGAAGGAACATTATACGCGCAAATGGGATTTAACGATGGCCCCAACCATTTGCCAACATTGTAGTTTGGGCTGCAACATTATTGGCGGAGAACGGTACGGCCAGTTGCGTATGATTGCGAACCGCTATCATGGCGAAATCAATGGCTATTTCATTTGTGATCGGGGGAGATTCGGATATGAATTTGTAAATGCAGATACAAGAATCAAGCAGCCGTTACTAAACGGCCAGGTTGTTGATGAGGCTAAAGTGCTTCATGAACTATCACGGGCCCTGAAAAAAGCTAAGGTTATCGGCATTGGGTCTCCGCGCGCTTCCATCCAATCGAATTTTGCGCTTAAAACGTTGGTCGGATCAGATAATTTTTTTCATGGTGTATCTGACAATGAGCACGATCTTGCCAAACTGGCAATTCAGATTATGAAGGATGGCCCGGCTATCATATCATCGATGAAAGATGTAGAGAAAGCGGATGCCATTTTTATTTTAGGGGAAGACTTAACCAACACAGCTCCCATGATGGCGCTAGCGGTTCGCCAGTCAGCCAGGCAACAGCCCATGGAGGAACTGCCCAACGTGAGCATACCAAAATGGCATGACGCTGCCGTTCGGGAATTCGCTCAGGAAAGTAAAAGCCCCATTTATATTGCCACTGTTACAGCAACTAAATTGGATGACGTTGCCGCGAAAACCTATCAGGGTGCTCCGCACGATATCGCCAGACTTGGATTTGCTGTTGCCCACATTCTTGATAACTCAGTTTCAGATGCCGATGGGTTATCCGATGATCTGAAAAAACTGGCAAAAGAAATTGCAGAAAAATTATCTCAAGCGAAGAACCCGGTTATTATTTCAGGTGCTTCGTGCCAGAGCAGGAGGTTAATGCAATCGGCAGCTAATGTTGTATGGGCACTGAATCAAAAAAACAAGAAAGCAGGAATCGTTCTCACCATGCCCGAATGTAATTCGATTGGACTTGCGTTAATGGGCGGACATCGACTAAATGGCGCTTTTAATGCCGTTGTAAACGGTCATGCCGATACGGTTATTGTGATGGAAAATGATTTGTTTCGGCATGGAAATGAAAAAATCGTCAATAATTTCATTAAGCATTGCAAGACGCTTATCGTGCTGGATCATACACAGCACGCAACTTCTAAAAAATCATCCTTTGTCATTCCTGCTGGAACATTCGCTGAGTCGGATGGAATTGTTGTTAATAACGAAGGCAGAGCCCAGCGGCATTACCAGGTATACGAACCAGTCAGTACCATAAAGGAAAGTTGGAGATGGCTCATTGACATTGGATCTAATGCGGGTAATCAAAGCATGATGGAGTGGAAAAATTTTGAAGATATTACGAAGGCCATTTCAACAGAAGAATCATTCTTAAAAGGCGTTGATACTGTTTCACTTTCACCATCTTTCCGAATGCCCGGTGGTCAACGAATACCGCGTGCTCCACACCGGTATAGCGGACGCACGGCAATTTTGGCAAACATTAATGTAAGTGAACCGAAACCACCGGATGATCCTGACTCACCCTTGTCGTATACAATGGAAGGATCGCGTGAGCTGCCACCACCTGCAGCCATACCATTCTTCTGGTCGCCCGGATGGAATTCAGTTCAGTCGGTAAACAAATATCAGGAAGAAGTAGGTGCTTCATTGCGCGGGGGCGATCCTGGCATCAGGTTGTTGCAGCCTTCAGCCAATGGCATTATAAAATACTTTGAAGGAGCACCCGAACCTTTCAAACCATCAGCAGGCCACCTGTTAATAGTGGCCATCCACCACATCTTTGGGTCGGATGAGCAAAGTGCTCAATCAAAATCTGTATTACAACGAATACCAAAACCGTATGTGATGGTGAATGCTGCGGATGCTCAGAATCTCAAACTAAAAGAAGGAGCAAATTTAAATTTTGAAATTGATAAACATATATACTCGCTGCCTGTGAAGATCAGCCAGGATATCCCCACAGGTGTGGGCGGAATACCTTACGGATTAATCAGTTGTTCAGAACTGCCTACCTGGGGAATTCTGAAAACATAAGTATCATAACAAATAGTAAGAATGGAAGATTAAAAAAATAATGGACGATCAAACAACAACACATGTATTAACAGTAGCGGGGGTACTCGGAGGCGTTTTGCTGATTGCCCCGGGGCTCATCTGGCTCGAGCGCAGGTTGTTGGCGTTGTGGCAGGATCGGTATGGACCAAACAGGGCAGGGCCGTTGGGGTTGTTGGTCGTGCTGGCCGATACATTGAAACTATTTTTTAAGGAAGACTGGATTCCACCGTTTGCCGATAAACGGGTATTTGTGATCGCACCCGCCATCGTAGTGATCACAGCATTGATGAGTTTTGTCATCATCCCGTTGGCACCGGGGTTTATCGTACTCGATTTTAACATTGGCATTTTGTTTTTCCTGGCCATGTCCTCCATGGGTGCTTACAGTATCATTCTTGGCGGCTGGGCATCTAACAATAAATATTCGTTGCTGGGTGCCATGCGTGGTGCAGCCCAGATGATTTCATACGAAGTATTCATGGGCCTTTCCATGATGGGTGTAGTTCTAACGGTGGGTTCATTCAATTTACAGGACATTATCAAAGCCCAGGAAAATATGTGGTTTGTGGTGCCGCAGTTTTTGGGCTTTATCACCTTTTTTATAGCGGGTATTGCCGAAACACATCGCCTGCCCTTTGATATTCCCGAAGCGGAAAGCGAACTCATTGCGGGGTTCCACTCTGAATATTCAGGTATGAAGTTCGGGTTGTTCTTTGTTGGTGAGTATGTAGGTATCATGCTCATTTCATGTATGACAACTTGTTTGTTCTTTGGCGGATGGCTCGGACCGGCTTTTCTGCCACCGGTCGTTTGGTTTTTGATAAAGATGTTTGCGTTCATCTGCTTTTTCATTTTGCTGCGTGCCGGTTTGCCACGCCCGCGATATGATCAGCTGATGGAATTCGGATGGAAAATTTTGTTTCCGTTAACGTTGCTGAATGTACTGGCTACAGCAGCAATTATATTATGGATGAAGGACCCATTGTTTTAACCGATGCTTAACTAGAAAATATGTTCAGTATCATTCGAAGTTTGTGGCTCACGTTTCTGCACATGTTTCATAAACGTGAAACCATTCAATACCCGGAAGAAAAAGCCAAACTGCCAGCACGGTGGAGAGGAAGGATTGTACTCACGCGTGATCCTGATATGGGTGAACGGTGTGTGGGGTGCTATCTATGCGCTGCGGCCTGCCCGGTAGATTGTATCTCGCTTCAGGCAACCGAAGATGAAAATGGGAGGCGTTACCCCGAGTTTTTCAGGATTAATTTCTCCCGCTGTATTTTCTGCGGGTACTGTGAAGAAGCGTGCCCAACGTATGCCATTCAACTCATTCCCGATTTTGAGATGGGAGAGTATAACCGACAGAATTTAGTGTATGAAAAAAAAGATTTATTGATTAACAGTCAGGGAAAATACCCGGGCTACAATTATTATAAAGTTGCCGGGTTGGCCATTGGCGGAAAAGGCAAAGGTGAGGCGGAAAATGAAGAGCCACCGGTGGATGTAAAAAGTCTTATGCCATGAACTAGTTAGTAATTAACAGTTAATGGTTAATAGTTCGAGTTACCATAACCATTAACGATTAACGAACAACGAGAACAAAAAAATGGAAGTAACCTTCTACATAGCCTCCGCAGTCGCCATCCTCGCCACCATTATGGTGATTACGCGATTCAACATGGTGCATGCATTGCTGTACCTGGTGGTATCATTCCTTGCCATTGCGGTGATCTTCTTTGTATTAGGTGCTCCGTTTATTGCCGCGCTGGAAGTGATTGTGTATGCAGGCGCGATTGTCGTGCTCATCATTTTTGTGATCATGATGTTGAACCTGAAACAAGAATCGGTAGAGCAGGAAGAAAAATGGGTGACCAAGAAAGTCTGGATCGGGCCGGCCATTCTCTGCTCCATTCTACTGGCAGAGATGATCTACATTTTAAATTCGTCTGACTTTGAAACGTTGAGTGGTACAGAGGTTGACGCGGGCAAAGTAGGCAAGTCGCTGTACACGACTTATGTAATCGGTGTTGAGTTGTGTGGGCTGTTATTAATGGCCGGAATTGTTGGGGCCTATCACTTAGGTCGGCAAAAGAAAAAAGTTATTCATCGTTTCCTTGAAAAAACTGAAGAATGAAAACGATACCCGTAGAATCAGGTTTGTTGTTGGCAGGAATTTTATTCATGCTCGGGATGATCAGCGTGCTGGTGAGGCGCAATATCATCTTCATGCTTATATCCGTAGAGATCATGCTGAATGCAGCCGGCCTGGCGTTTATCGTAGCCGGATCGAAGTGGGTTCAGCCCGATGGACAGGTGATGTTTATTTTCATATTAACAATGGCAGCTGCGGAAGTTTCGGTGGGTCTGGCATTGATTCTTCAGATCTATCATCAGCTTAAAACGTTGGATAGCGATGCCGCTAATAAAATGAATGGATGAGTAGTTAGAAGTTAGAAGTTAGAAGTTGAGAATTGAGAATTGAAATTTGAATAAATTATAAATCAAGAATCTAAAATCATAAATCTGAAATCGTAAAGTAAATGCAACTCCTCTGGCTCATACCAACTTTACCATTCCTCGGGGCTTTTATCCTGATCGTGTTCAATTCACGGCTATCAAAAGTAGTTTCAGGTTTCATTGGTTCCGGAACAATTGGTATTGCGGCAGTTTTAACATTGCTGGTCGGGTATGATTTTTTAAACTCCGGGTTGCCATCCTATCAGTTTGTAGCATGGGAGTGGTTTTCTGTCGATGCGCTTAACATTGCTTTTGCCTTTCACCTCGATGCCCTCTCGCTTGTTTTTCTTTTCGTGATCACCTTCGTTGGTTTCCTGATTCATATTTATTCAACCGGCTACATGCACGATGATGCCGGCTTCACACGGTTCTTTGCATACCTGAATTTATTTGTTTGCTCGATGTTGCTTCTCGTGCTGGCCGACAATCTGGTGCTACTCTATCTAGGCTGGGAGGGCGTAGGTTTATGCAGCTACCTGCTCATCGGATTTTGGTATGAGGAAGAAAAAAACGGGTATGCAGCACGCAAAGCATTCATCATTACACGCGTTGGCGATACTGCAATGGCCATCGGTTTGTTCACGCTCTTTTTGTCGTTTAACACTCTGAACATCCAGGAAATATTAACGCAAGCACCTCAATTCTGGTCGGTCAGTTCAACCACGGCTGTGTTTGTCGCCTTCATGTTATTGGGCGGAGCGGTTGGTAAATCGGCTCAACTGCCACTGCAAACCTGGTTACCCGATGCGATGGCTGGCCCATCACCTGTAAGCGCGTTAATACACGCAGCCACCATGGTGACTGCCGGTGTGTACCTGATCGCGCGTATGCATGGTATTTATGAATTGGCCCCGCTTGCGCAAACATGGGTTGGCATAATTGGCGCTGCCACGTTAACAATAGCAGGCTTCAGCGCGATGACACAATGGGATTTAAAACGGGTACTGGCTTACTCTACTATCAGTCAGATTGGCTATATGTTTTTGGCACTCGGCATTGGGGCCTGGTCAGCCGGAATTTTTCATTTCATGATTCATGCTTTCTTTAAGGCTTTACTTTTCCTTGGGGCAGGAGCGGTAATTCATGCACTTCATAATGAACAAGACATGTTCAAGATGGGCGGTTTGAAAAACAAAATGCCCGTCATCTACTGGACGTTTTTAATTGGTGCCGCTTCACTTGCTGCGCTACCCATCGTTACTGGTGGCTTTTACAGTAAGGATCAAATCCTTTGGCTGGCGTGGGCTTCCAAGAAAGGAAATCTATGGTTCTTCCTTGCGGCACTTGGAGGTGCATTCATTACGTCCATCTACACGTTCAGAATGATTTTTGTCACCTTCTTTGGAAAAGAAAAAACTCACATCAGTCATTTGCCCGGTGCATCCATGACGGTGCCGCTGGTTATTCTTGCTGCACTTTCAACCTTTGCCGGATTTATTGAATTGCCACATACCTTCGGTCATGTTACAATCTTTTCAGATTTGTTGTCACCGGTTCTTCCGCACGTATCGTTGCGCGAAGGAGTGGAGAGCAGTGAGCCCGTCATTCAAATTATTGCTGCAGTGGTAGCACTTAGTGGCGTGTACATTGCCTACTATTTTTATCAAAAGCGTTCAGACTTATTGCCGGGTTTTAAAAGTGCCATCCGCGATACGTACAATTTTTGGTTTGGCGGCTGGGGATTTGATACCCTCTATAATAATTGGATCGTTCGTCCTTTTGTTTACTTCTCCACCATCAACAAAAATGATGTTGTAGATAAATTTTACGCAGGTTTAGTTCACGTATCAGAGTTTTTCAATCAGGTCTTTGTAAAAACCCAGAGCGGAATTTTGCGCTGGTATCTTATGGGAATTGTGATTGGGGCAATTTTAATTCTCGCATTAGGTTTAATTGTTATTCCATAGTTACATGATATGATACTACCGGTACTAATTATCATTTTAATGGCAGGCGGAATCCTGGCAGGCCTTGCTTCGAAATGGAGTGCGGCAGCAGCACGATGGATTTCACTTTTTGCAGTACTGGCCGATCTTAGTCTGGTTATTGTTCTTTGGATTGAATCGGGTGCAAAACTGGTTGCTACCAATTCAAGCTGGTTACTTGATTATCAATTCCCATGGATCAAAGAGTTTGGAATTTCATTCCACCTGGCATTGGATGGACTCAGCCTGCTCATGCTCATGCTTACCTTCTTCCTGGGGGTTTTTGCTGTACTGATTTCATGGAAAGAAATTCAATATAAAATAGGCTTCTTCCATTTCAACTTGCTGTGGGTATTGGCCGGCATTGCAGGTGTATTCCTTACAATGGATCTATTTCTATTCTATTTCTTTTGGGAAGTCATGCTCATTCCCATGTATTTCCTCATCGGCATCTGGGGTCACGAAAACAAACAATACGCAGCCTTTAAATTTTTCCTCTTCACACAAGCAAGCGGTTTGCTGATGTTACTGGCCATACTCGGGCTATTCTTTATTCATGCTGAACAATCGGGCATATACTCATTCGATTATTTCCAATTACTGGGTACCAGCCTGTCACCAACCTTGGCGAGGTGGTTGATGCTTGGTTTCCTGGCCGCCTTTGCAGTGAAGCTTCCTGTTTTCCCATTCCATCCCTGGTTACCCGATGCACACTCGCAGGCGCCTACTGCCGGCAGTTTAATTCTAGCAGGACTGCTTTTGAAAACCGGAGCCTACGGCTTAATCCGATTTGTGTTGCCCTTGTTCCCTTCTGCATCCATTGAAATTGCTCCATGGGCTATGTTACTGGGTGTTATTGGAATTTTATACGGTGCCATGCAGGCTTTTTCACAAACCGATCTCAAACGACTGATCGCCTACACCAGTGTTAGTCACATGGGTTTTGTTATGCTGGGTGTGTTCGCTTTCAATGAAGTAGCCATGCAGGGCGTGGTCATGCAGATGATTACGCATGGTTTAAGTACCGGTGCCCTGTTCATTCTGGCAGGCGGACTTTACGAGCGCATTCACACGCGTGACATTTTACAAATGGGAGGATTCTGGAAAAAAATGCCGTTCATGGGTTTCATTGCCATGGTATTTTCGATGGCATCACTTGGACTGCCCGGACTGGGAAATTTTGTAGCTGAGTTTTTAACCTTAGTTGGTTCGTGGCAGGCAAACCCAACGCTTACCATCTTTGCCACCATTGGTTTAGTGGCAGCCACCGCTTATTCACTTCGCATTATGCAGAAAGTTTTTCTGGGACCTGAAGCGCTACAACACCACGACTTACAGGATCTATCTGTTCGTGAAAAAATAATTCTTGTACCCATGACTGTTGTTATTATTTGGTTGGGCTTGTTTCCACAACCCATCATCAACACAGTAAAAACACCGGTAAAACAGGTTGTGGAATCAACCACGCAAAAACCGGTTTCATCTATTCAGTCAGTTGACATGAAAGGAGGTACCCATGAGTAAAGCCGACTTGATTTGCCTGGTTCCGCTATGGATACTTTCCAGTGCCGCCATTTTAATTTTCTTTTCTGTTTCCGTTAAGCGGAATCACAAAGTGATTTTCCTGATCACCGTACTTTCATTCATAGCCGATTTCATCTGGCTGGTGAGCTACAGCATAAAACCCGAGCACCAGCAAACGATTGAACCCTTGTTGGTATTTGATGGGTTCGGACTGTTCAATATCGGTTTGATATTACTCACCTCGCTGATTGTAGCCATGATGTCGTACGCCTATTTCGAGCAGCGTGAAGAACGAAAGGAAGAGTACTACATTCTTTTAATTCTGGCAGCGTTGGGTGCTTGCATCCTGGTCATCAGTAAACATTTTGTGTCGCTCTTCCTGGGGCTCGAAATTCTGAGTGTGAGTTTATATGCGCTCATTGCCTACCTGCGCACACGCGAACGGTCGGATGAAGCCGGTATCAAATATTTAATACTCGCAGCTTTTTCTTCCGCGTTCCTGCTGTTTGGCATGGCGTTAATTTATGCTGTAACAGGTTCTATGGAGTTTACAGAAATTGGAAACTGGCTGAAAGCCTCCGGCCATGAAATGCCATTGATGATGATGGCAGGTTTCGGACTGCTGATTGTGGGTGTCGGTTTTAAACTGGGTGTTGTGCCCTTCCACATGTGGACACCCGATGTATATGAGGGAGCACCCGCACCCGTCACTGCTTTTATTGCAACCGCTTCAAAAGGAGGGATGATTGCGCTGCTTGTCAGGTTCTTTCACGCAATTCATGGGTTTCAGTTTGAATCGATGGTTGGCATATTTGCTGCACTGGCCATTGCATCCATGTTCATAGGAAATTTCCTGGCGCTGCGCCAAAACAATGTGAAGCGTATTCTTGCATATTCATCCATTGCACACCTGGGATATTTGCTCGTTGCTTTTCTGGCGGGAGGGGAGTTAGGCATTGAGGCAGTCAGTTTTTATCTGGTGGCCTATTTCGTAACAACTTTGGGTTCGTTTGGAATTCTTGCCTACCTGTCTGACAAAGAAAGAGATGCCGAATTGCTGGAAGATTACAGAGGACTGTTGTGGAGCAGACCTTTAACCGCTGTCGCGTTCAGCGCCATGCTGTTATCGCTTGCAGGCATACCGCTGACTGCCGGGTTTATTGGAAAGTTTTATGTGGTTGCTGCCGGGGTGGAATCAAACCTTTGGCTACTAGTACTTATACTTGTCATTAACAGTGTTATAGGACTTTACTATTACATTAAAATAATGGCTATTATGTTCGATAAGAAATCGGAAGTACGAACTGCAGAAGAACTCCACCCGCTTGTGTACCTCATGAGCAGCTTCACACTCGCCATCCTTACCATCATGCTTATCTGGCTGGGTATCAACCCATCGGGTATGATGGAACTGATCAAAGGAATCCTTTAAAGTGAGATGTAGTGTCAGTAACAATTAAAATTCAGATATTTTATCTGAAAAATAGAAACATATACTGACCTTTGCCGTATCAGACTATAAAACCCGAAAAGAATGATCGGATACATCGGTGAATTTGAAGAGTTGGTGCTCCTGACCATTGCCGCCCTCGATGAGAGCGCGTATGGCGTTTCTATCAAAGAAGATATTGAGCAGCGAACCGGTCGCTCCATTAGCATTGGTGCCTTGCATTCCACCATTACGCGCCTGGAAGAAAAGGGACTTCTTAAATCACAGATGGGTGAGCCAACGCAAGAGAGGGGCGGAAGACGCAAACGATACTTTCAACTGACCAACCAGGGCAAAGCAGCCCTGCGCAATATTAAAGCGCTGCGCGATGAACTCTGGGATCTTTCAAAAGTAAACCTGGCATTTTCTGCATGAAAGAAATAAAACCACCCAGGCTTGCTCAAAAGCTTTTCGACTGGTTTTGCAACGATGCCGCGGTAGAAGACTTACGTGGCGACATGGATGAATTGTTCTATGTCAATTTAAAAAGGATGTCGGTACGAAAAGCCAAACTTCGATATTGGTTTCATTCGCTGTCTCTAATAACATCTTATGCCGTTAAGAAAAGAAAAAAATCAACCAATAAATTCTCATCTACTGAATACTCTATGGACATGTTAAAAAGTTACTTGCTAATAGCCAGTCGAAGCCTCGCTAAACACAAGTTTTTTACCATCATCAATGTACTTGGTTTAGCCATTGGTATGTCGGTGAGCTTACTATTTATTGCAATGATCACGTTTGTTTCTACTTACGATGAGTTTCATGAAAATAAAGATCGAATCTACCGGGTTATTTCAAAAACGAACTTAGGAGATAACCAGGAGTTTGCGCGAACACCACAACCGTTAGCTGAGAAACTGAAAAGCGAGTACCCGGGCATTGAAGATGTAATAAGAATCAGCAACGAACTATCAGGAGAAGCTGATTACGATGGAAAACAAATTCCGATGGAAGGTTTTTTTGTCGACTCTCAGTTCCTGAACGTGTTTTCATTTCCTCTTTTGAAAGGAAACGCAACAACAGTCCTTGAGAATCCGCACAGTATGGTTATTACAGAATCGGGAGCTGAACGCATGTTTGGTGACGCTGACCCAATTGGGAAAGTCATCAAGATGAAAGAATTCGGTGAATTTGAGATAACTGGTGTTCTGAAAAAACTTCCAAAGAATTCTCACATGCAGTTTGAGATTCTTGTTCCATTTCAAGCGCTGGAAATATTGGGGCTGTCGCAAGGTTTTGTTTCCTCTAATAAAAGGTGGGAAGACCTGAATATATACTCATACTTGCTTCTTCCAAATTCTTTTTCATCGGATGAACCTGAACGCATCATATCGTTCATGAATAAAATAGCAAAGGGGGTATATAAGAAAGATGCAGAATTCAGAGCTACCTTCGATCTGCAACCATTACCCGATATTGCCCCGGGGCCAGACCTGGCATACGAGATTGGTCCTGTTTGGGATATTCCAAGCTTTATCATATTCGGTGTTCTTACGCTGCTAATATTATTACCTGCCTGTTTTAATTACACTAACATTTCGATTTCAAGAGCGTTAAAGCGCTCGAAAGAGATCGGGTTAAGGAAAGTGGTAGGTGGCCAACGAAATCAGATTTTTATCCAGTTTATTCTTGAAACCGTTATCGTGACGCTTACTGCACTTGGCGTTTCGTATCTGTTCTTTGCCATTAGCAGAAATGAATTTACTTCTATGATCGTAGCCTCACAATTCCTTGATCTTACACCAACCGTTACAACCATCATATATTTTATCGGCTTCGCAATTCTTGTTGGATTTGTAGCGGGGGTAGTACCGGCTCTTTATTTCTCTAAACTTAATCCGGTTCAGGCATTAAAAAGCAAGTCATCCTCAAAAGCTTCAAAAGGATCTTTTCTAAGAAAGTCGCTTATTGTAGGACAATTTGCTCTTTCATTAGGATTCATTATGGCTGTTGGTATTACGGCTAAACAACACATTGCCACGCTGAACTACAATTTCGGGTTTGATCAGGCAAATATCCTTGATGTCGAACTTCAGGGAGTTGATCCGAATATCTTTCGAAATGAGTTTTCAAAGTTATCGACTGTACAAACTGTCTCCATGTCGTCCGGTATCATGGGGGCTTTCAGTGGAGCGAGTACCTGGATCCAGAAAGAAGAATCAAAAGACTCAGTAGAGGTTATGCAAATGTTTGTTGATCATAACTACCTGGCGAATCTTAAATTAAAATTGATAGCTGGAAATACTTTCCCTGAGCAATTAGATAATCGAGAGCACTTCGTGATTGTAAATGAAGAATTTTTGAAAACGTTCAAAATCGGTAACCCGGTTGAAGCTTTAGACAAAAGTATCATGGTCTCAGGCGCAGGTGAACTGAAAATCATTGGAGTAGCAAAGGATTTTCACTTCGCTGATTTACGAATGCCAATTCAACCTTTCTTTTTTAGGTATGACACCAAACTTTTTAACTATGCCAATCTGAAAGTAGCCTCTAATGACATGCATGCCGCTATTGCAAATATGGAAGCCGCCTGGAAGACTATTGGCGGAGAGAAGAAGTTTGAGGCACGTTTTTTTGATGATGAGATTGAAGAAGCATATTCAGTATTCCACTCAATGATCAAGATTTGTGGATTCCTGGGATTCCTGGCGATTACAATTTCATGTTTGGGTCTTTTAGGAATGGTAGTGTACGCTACCGAAACCAGGATCAAGGAAATTGGTGTGCGGAAAGTGATGGGCGCATCATCTTCAACAATCGCTATTCTGCTTTCGAAGGATTATTTGAAACTGATGCTGATTGCGACTGTGATTGCGACACCACTTACGTATCTCTTTTTCGATGTACTGCTATTTGGCGAACAATACTATCGGATAGCTATTGGAGCATTCGAGATAATAGCCAGTATACTGTTGATGTTTGTATTGGGAGTTGGCACAATCTTGTCGCAAACGATAAAAGCAGCACGCGCCAACCCGGTAGATACCTTACGATATGAATAGCGTTTCGGCAACAAAAGAACGGATCATCATTTTAACTTCTCTTTAAAAAACGCGATCGTTCTGCTCCACGCCAGTTCGGCTGCGGCTTTATCATAGCGTGGTGTGGTGTCGTTGTGGAAACCATGATTGGTTTCGGGATAGATGTAAGCAGTGTACTCTTTCTTATTTTCCTTTAGTGCCGCTTCATAAGCAGGCCATCCTTCGTTAACCCGTGTATCAAGTGCGGCATAGTGTAGCAGGAGAGGGGCGTTTATTTTTGGAACATCTTCTGCGGTGGGTTGTCCGCCATAAAAAGGAACGGCTGCTGCTAAATCAGGGATTCTTACTGCCATCATATTTGAAATCCATCCGCCAAAACAAAAACCAACCACACCAACTTTGCCGTTGCAATCTTTATTTGTTTTCAAATAGTCGTACGCTGCAATAAAGTCTTCGAGCATTTCATTCCGGTTGCGTTTGCTTTGCATCTCGCGACCCTGATCATCCGTTCCCGGATAGCCACCCAGAGGAGATAACATGTCGGGAGCAAGGGAAATGAAACCTGCCAGCGCTGCTCTTCTGGCAACGTCTTCAATGTGTGGGTTAAGTCCCCGGTTTTCGTGAACCACCACAACTCCTCCGAGTGGTTGTTTAGAATCCACCGGTTTTGAAAGCAGGGCTTTGATTGACCCACCACCTTTTGGCGACTGATATGTGATGTATTCCGATTGCAATCTTGGATCATTGGCCTTTAGCTGAATGGCACCTTTGTAATCGGGCATGAGAAAGCTCATCAATGCCGGCAGGGTAAGCCCACCAACTGCATAAACCGACAGCTTCTTCATAAATTCAAGCCTGTCGATCCGGTTGTGAGCATAATCATCATACAAGTCAAACACTTCCTGCCTGATGTCTTCTTTTTTAATCGCTTTCATAAAAAAATGGGTTACCGTTAATAAATTAATTAATTCAGAGAAGGCTCTTAGATTGACCTAAATTACAAATTACTGAACTAGTTTCTTTCGGAATACTTACTTTTGTAAATGCTCTACTTCGGTGGCGTTGGGCTTGCGCTCTTTCTTTGTCTGCTGTTACTTAGTAAAAAGCAAAAGACAGTGGCTGACAAAATACTGGCGGCCTGGTTGCTGGTAATAGGGGTACACCTATTGCTTTTTTTCTTCTTCAAATCAAACCGTTACCCTCAACTATTAGGATTTGGCATTCCCTTCCCACTAATCCATGGCCCCTTCCTGTATTTGTATACCCGGGCTGTAACGGACAGGGCATTATCAGCTAAAACTGCCGGCTTGCATGTTATTCCATTTTTAGGAACATTTATTTATATCGTGCCATTCCTGGCACTTCCGGTCGAAAAACGGCTTTATGTCTTTAAGCACCATGGGGTAGGATATGAAACCTTTAACCTGATTATTTCAATCTTCATTATTGCTTCCGGAATTGCGTATGTCACGTTATCGTCTATGGCTCTTCGGAAACACAGGGCCTCAATTACTGATCAGTTCTCCAATACGGAAAAGATCAGTTTACAATGGTTGCAATATCTCATTTACTGGATTGCGGTGATCTGGTTATTGGTTATCCTGGATAATGATGACTTGGTTTTTGGCGCTGTTGTATTGTTCATCCTTTTTATCGGTTTTTTTGGTATCCGGCAAGTCGGCATTTTTCATTCGCAACCTGGCAATCCGCCATTGAGAACACTAATAGAAAATGAGACATGGAATAAGGAAATACTTTTGGAGCCGGTGCCTGAAAAACCCAAATATCAAAAATCTGGCTTGACAGCCGATGCCTCCTTGCTACTTCACCGTGAGTTGAAACAGGTAATGAACAATGAAAAGCTTTTCTGTAACAGTGAGTTATCACTTTCAGAACTTTCGAATCGCCTAAACACCCAACCGAACCACCTCTCGCGGGTGATCAATGAACAGGAAGGAAAAAATTTTTACGACTACATCAATACCCTTCGCATAGAGGAATTCAAGCGCGTAGCCACCAGTCCGGAAAGCAAAAAGTACACCTTGCTCGCCCTGGCACAACATTGCGGGTTTAATTCCAAGTCCTCCTTTAACCGCTATTTCAAAAAAGTTACCGGCTTGTCGCCATCAGCCTTTATGCAAACCACCCAAGACGCATAAAAGCAGGTGTCAGCCTGCACGGAAGGTCAATTTCCTGATGTTTACAGTCATCATTTATCAGGTATGCCCCGTAAAAAGGCCATGAAGTAGATCGCTTGTTTCAATGATCTACGAACAAAACCAAAAAACATTTTATGAAAAAATCACTTTTTATCGCAGCCATAACCCTGTTTGGTATGGCCGAAGTCAGCCTGGGTCAGTGTGTTAACCTCCATGTTAATACGAAATGGGAGGAGTGTTCATTTCAATTGGATAGTACGCTAACCCAAGGCGCCTGGGAACAATTTACAAAGGAGGCCGGACTGGTTACGTATTTTCGTTCCCTTACCGATGCCAAACCAATGGGTGCGGGGCACTTCGAGGTGGCTCTTCTTCAATGGCAAACTGGTATTGATGATTCAGATGCCGCCTGGAACGACACCTTTGTACACCCGGACTCCTCTCATTGGTTGTTCGAAGGTTCGAGATTGCCTTTTCCCGGATTAACAGCAAGAGTTGGTATCACAAAAAAAATAGATGCGGCTGTTTACTTTACTAAAAATCCAAAAGCTAATTACGGACTTTGGGGCGGACAGCTTCAATACAATTTGGTGAACAACCTTGAACAAAAATGGGCCGCTACTGCCCGGATGAGTTTTGTTGCCCTTTACGGACCCGATGATTTAAATCTTAATGTGATTGGATTCGATGGCTTGGTAAGCAAAGAAATAAAAGTTTATTCCAACTGGGTTTCCATTTCACCCTATGTTGGCGCTTCACTATATCTCTCTAATGCTCATGAAAAATCTGAAAAAGTAAATCTGGATGATGAACATAAAGCAGGCTTGCAGGGAATGGTGGGTGCTGTAGCCCGTCTCTCCGTTGTACGATTGGGTGTTGAGTACAATTTTGCGAATGTCAGCACATTGTCATTGAAGGTTGGAGTCGCTTTTTGATTCCAAAAATTCAAGTATTTCTGGAGAATCATGGCCAAATTGGGGTGATAAAGGTGCCCAAAAGCCATGTTCTCCTGATCAGCTTTGAAGATCAAATGTTACCCAAAAAGGACGATCCGAGAACAGCCAAGTCGCATAAATTTCAACTAAAAGCATAGTAGCACGCCCAACCTGATAAATATCATTTTTCAAGGCTCAGTCATTCATTAGTTTCAGTTTTGAATAACCTTGTCAATGAGCGATCAGCGCTACCTTTCCTGGCCATTAGTCATCAGCACGATGTTAATGCTTGGGCTTTTTTTTGCCGAAGCCTTTACACATATCCTTGGAAATGTAGCCTATGTGATTATTGCGGGCTATGCCCTGTGGCGATCGTCAAACCCCAATCACCGGCTACTGATTACCATATTGGCCACCGTGCTGGTAGTTGCCGGATACTTTTTTGCCATTAGTCTTCAACATACCACCGAACAGATCACATTTGTGGTCAATCGTATCACCGCGCTGATAGCGCTTTGGCTTGTCTACTACTTTATTACAATCTACCGAAGATCACAACGCCATGAAATAGATCAGCAAAGAGAGCTTGAAAAGAAAAGTCAGGAAGAGGAACGATTGAAAAGCAACCTCAAAATTTATAAGGCCATTGCACACAACTTTCCGGCCGGGTGGGTTGGTCTGTTAGATGATCAATTTAATTTCATTGTTGCCGATGGAGTAGGACTGAGCAGGATGGGAGCAAATGGTAAAGAACTGGCTGGGCGAAATTTTTCCGCCTTTTTTGGAAATCCGCTTGTTGAACAACTGCTTCAGGAAACACTTCAGGAAAAAAAATCTTCTTTCGAAATTAACACCGGTTCACATTCTTTTGAAGTTCATGCTGTTCAATTAAATGCCGGGCATGAGCGTTTCCAGATTTTAGTTGTAGTAGTTGACATAACCATCTTGAAGGAAACAGAAAGGGGCCTCATCCTTGCTTTAGAAAGAGAACGTGAACTGGGAGAAATGAAAGCACGCTTCGTAACCATGGCCTCTCACGAATTCAAAACTCCGCTTACCACTATTCTTTCCTCAACCAATTTGCTGTCACACTATCAACCGGAAAAATTTGAAAAAGACGGAGGGGCTCACCTGGTTAAGATTAAAAATGCTGTGAAGCAACTGAACGATATTCTAAACGACTTTTTGCAAATTGGTCGTTTAGAAGAAGCCGACTTTAAGCCAACGTATAAACCAATTCATATTTCCAGTTTGCTGCAGGAAATATCTTCTGATGTGGATTCGCTAAAACACGAACAGCAGCAGCTCACCATCAGTCACACCGGTGATGCGGAGTTTTACAATGATTCTCAATTCATTAAATCTATTACAAATAATCTACTGTCGAATGCTTTTAAATATGCACCACATCGTGAAATAGTTGTATTAGCGGTTGATGTACAAAATAATTGTATGAAGATTAGGGTAACCAATCCGGGTATGGGCATCTTGCCGGAAGACCAGCCGCACATCTTTGAGCGGTTCTTCAGAGGACGTAATGCTGAGAACATACAGGGAACAGGATTAGGACTAGCCATTGTAAAAAAATACCTACACCTTTTAGGTGGCACCATAACATTTCACAGCCGTCCGCAGGAGGTAACTTCCTTTGAGGTAACTATTCCCAGTGCCAAACCATAATTTTTTTATGTTGGCTTCGAGGCAGATATTATATATCTTGTCATGACAACTCATGCCCATACTCGCTCTTGATTTAGGTGGCACCAAACTTTCAAGTTCCCTGTTCGATGAACAGGGCAACGTTATTTTACGAAAATCAATTTTATTGGATGGCCGCCAGGGAAGTGCCGTTGGCGATTTGATGGTACAAACTGTTCATGATTATCAAAAAGCAAACGGGCCATTTCACGCCATTGGTGTTGCGGTTCCCGGTATTTCAAATGTAAGAACGCAACGCGTTTGGGCTCCCAATATTCCGGGGTGGGACGACTACCCGCTTCACGAACAATTATCGCAAGCCAGTGGCGTTCACGTGACAGTCGATAACGATCGCGCCTGCAGCATCCTTGGCGAATGTTGGCAAGGTCATTCTAAAAATTGCAACGATGCTATTTTCCTGGCTGTAGGCACCGGCATTGGTGCCGGCATTCTGTCGGGTGGAAACATCGTGCGTGGCGCCCATGATATTGCCGGGGCCATCGGATGGATGGCACTGGACAGGCCGTATCAAAGAAAATACAAGTCCGTTGGCTGTTTTGAGTATTACGCTTCAGGAGATGGTATTGCCCGGCTTGCCGCGGAGATGTTACAACAAAAGAAAAACTATAACGGACGATTACGAAAAGAAATAACGGCTCACGAGGTCTTCACTGCCTATGCCGATGGCGACATCGTAGCCAATGAAGTAATTCAGGCGTGCATAACCTTTTGGGGAATGGCTGCCGCTAACCTGGTGAGCTTATTTAATCCGGAGAAAATAATTTTTGGTGGTGGCGTATTTGGACCAGCCACCCCATTTATTCCTAAAATAAAAGAAGAAGCCCTTCAATGGGCGCAACCCCTTTCGATCAGGCAAGTTGACTTTACCTCTTCTGCGCTTGGCAGTGATGCCGTACTGTATGGTGCTGCTTATCTGGCTATAAACCAAAAAACATGAACAATGAATAAGTATAAAGCTGCTTTCTTTGCAGCTTGCCTGGGCATGCTTTTGTTTGGCATGAGCCTGATCACCTTAGGTTCAGTCACCTTATGGCTTCGCGAAAGGCTGCTCCTCGACAACATCAGTGCAGGCACCTTGTTTTCAATCCTCCCGGTTGGGATTATCGTTGGTTCGTTAGTTTTCGGCCCGGTGGCTGATCGTTACGGACATAAATTGTTTTTCATTATATCTACAGTTTGTCTCTTTATCGGTTTTGAGGGCATTGCTTCGTTAGAATCCATTCCGTTACTGCAAGTTTGTATTTTTCTTTTTGGTTTTGGTGGCGGGGCCATCAATGGTGGTGCCAATGCCCTGGTGGCCGATCTCAGCGAAAACAAAAGTTCAGGACTAAGCTTGTTGGGAATATTTTTTGCGATAGGGGCATTGAGCATGCCTTCTATCTTAGCATCGCTTAAGAATTCATTTTCTTACCAACAGATTGTTGCATTTGCAGGCTATGGTTCGTTGGCGATTTCTTTACTATTTGTTCTCATTCCATTTCCTCCGCCCAGGCAAGTACAACGAATGCCGTTGTCTTCTTCTGTCCGAAAACTTCTAAAAGATCATGTTGTAATTCTGGTTTCGCTTTTCCTGTTTTGTCAGACGGCATTTGAAGCGATTGTCAACAACTGGGCCACCACTTTTCTTACCGCTCTTTCGATTGCTACGGATAGAGAAGCGCTATATACCCTTTCTCTGTATGTGGTTAGCATGGCCATTACCCGACTTATTTTAGGATGGGCCTTAACAAAGACCAGCCAGCGAACAATCATGTTTATAACGATGGCAATCCTGATTTCAGGATGTATTTTCCTATACAATTCACAAACACTTGCAGTATCCAGACTTGGATTGATCGCCATTGGAATCGGCCTGGCCTCAGGATTCCCTGTTATGCTTGGAGTAATTGCAACACGTCACCCTCAGGTTTCTGGCACAGCGTTTAGCCTGGTTATTTCATTTGCACTCACCGGCAATATGATCATCAATTATATCATGGGGGTGGTAGCTGAATCATCAGGCATTCGCCATCTTACTACATTCTGTTTTGTACTTTCAGGAATGATGCTGATCTTAACATTAACTTTTTCGAAACCTTTAAAAAACTAAATATGCTCGCAAAACAATGGCTTGACAATGTGAGAGGCATTCTCACTGCACTGGAAGCAACACAAATGGAAAAAATCAGACAGGCGGCTACCGTAATGGCCGATAGCATCCAGGCTGGGCGGTGGGTGCACACCTTTGGATGTGGTCATGCTACCATTCCGGTAGAAGAAATGTATCCACGCATCGGTGGGTTTGTAGGGTTTCATCCCATCATTGAATTGCCGCTTACCTTCTTTACCCGCATTACCGGGGAGATGGGTATTCACCAATTTCTGTTTCTCGAACGGGCTGATGGTTACGGTTCCGCGATTATGAAGGGCTATAATTTTGACTCGCGTGATACGATGTGGATTTTCTCGCACACGGGCATTAACAATGTGAACATTGATGTGGCGCTGGAGGCTAAGCAGCGCGGCATGAAAGTAATTGCCTACGGTTCAGCTGCGGCTGCAAAAGGAAAACAGACCCGCCATGCTACCGGCAAAACCCTCTTTGATATTGCCGATGTTGTGGTCGATTCGTGTGCACCGGTTATTGATGCATCGGTAGATTTAAAAAACCACCAGGACAAAGTAGGGCCCGTTTCTACCATGGCTTTTGTTGCCACCGTTTGGATGACCGTGACCACCGTTGCTGAAATTCTTGCCGACCGTGGTGTGAAACTTTTCATTCACCCTTCACATAATGTTCCTGGAGACACCACCGCCAAAGCTAGGCTTGATGCAGCACTGGAAGAATACAAAAGGAGGGTAGCAGGTATTTAATTTTTTGGTGATTCCGTTATATAATTTATATTATGTTAAGTAAATACAAAACAGAAAAAAGGGCAGCAATTAAGCCGCCCTTTCCCCTCAATCATAAACCAAATCCAAATCTATAGACTACTCTTCATAGTAGGTATAAGTCCATTTCTCGGTATAATTCCCTCCTGAACTTGTCCCGTTTTTTGTTGCAGTTGCTACTCTATTGTTATCATCGAAAGTGTATGTAAATGTTGCACCATAGGCAGTTCCCGGCTCATCTGTAATATGACGAACAAATGAATCAACAAGCTTTTTACTTTGATTACCATAAAGGCCTCCTACCCATTTCCACTCAGAATCTACAGCATAAATCTGATGAATTTGACTGGCGTTATCGCCTGTGGTATAAGTAAACTCCCTATCCTCCCTAACTGTTGTACCATCATCCTCATACCGAATTCTGTGTGTAACGTTTTTATTGGCAATCGTCATCTCATACTTTAAATGGTTAACAGCATCCCACCGCTCATAAATCTTTTTAAGTATTCCATCCGCATCATATTCGTACAAGTAATAAGTATCATCATCACCATCATCTCCCATTTCCTTAATAACTCTTCCTTCTCCATCAAGAATAAATACTAAAGGTGATGCCCCATTTCTTGTAATTGTTAACTCGCCAGGCACCGAATAGTCGTATTCTCTGGAACCATCATCGGCACCATTGTAGGTTATGTTAATTGTTTCAACACGACCCTCATCATCATAAAGAAACTCCCATTCCTCCACTTCGCTACCGTCACCCGTATAGTCCATCGCTATTGTTTTAATTGGTGCAGGAGGAATAACGGGTGCCCCGCCTCCACCATCGTCACTGCACGAACTAATCAATACTGTACTGGACAATAGCACAGCAACAAATAAAAACATCCGATACTTTTTCATAGTTGTAGTTGTTTAAGTTATTAAAAATTGAACCCGGTATGTAGTTGTATATTCATTTCACATTGATTTTAGACTAATTACCACCTGAGAGGATGATCAGCATTAAGCCAGCAATAAAAAGCACAAACATTAAAGTGAGCAAAAGCTTGACAGTTGACCCCCCTCCTTTAAATTCTTTCCAGATAAACACTCCCCAGAAGGCTGCTACCATGGTAGCACCCTGGCCCAGTCCGTAGGAGATCGCTGCCCCCGCTTTTCCGGCTGAAAGAAAACTCAACAGGGTACCTAACCCCCATATGAGTCCTCCCCCAATTCCAACAAGATGCGTTCTAAAATTGCCACTGAAATAATCCTTGTATGAAACAGGTGCCCCAACAAACGGCTGCTTCATAACCAGCGTATTGAAAAGGATGTTACTGGTAAGAATGCCTAACGAGAAAATAAAGAATGCGCTATAGGGCGTTGCCATCCCTGGTGTTGGCGATTCGAAATTATTAATATCCATTGCTGCTGCTACAAAGCGGTAGAAGAATGACATCAGTACACCTGCAGTCAGGGCAAGCCAAATTCCTTTTGAAGATGATTTCTGATTCTCCGCAGACATTTTACCGGATGCAATGCCATTGAAGATAACTGCAATGACAACAAGTAAAACACCTGAAAACAAAACAATTGGATCGCCCTTAGGGATGCTCATGTAGTTGACAACTACGCCCAATACCAAGGCAATGCCCACTCCTAACGGAAATGCAACCGACATACCTGAAATCGAAATTGAAGCTGATAGCAGAATATTGGAGGCATTAAAAATTACCCCGCCTACCATTGCGCTCCATAAATTAGCGCTACTGATTTGCCCGAGGTCTTCGGTGAAACTCCTGCCCTGTTCACCAATACTACCTAAGGTAAGCCCCATAATGAGGGACAGGAATACGATACCAATAACATAATCCCAATAAAATAATTCGAAGCGCCAGTTCTTTGATGCCAGCTTCTGAGTATTCCCCCACGAGCCCCAACAAAGCATAGTGATAACCGTAAAACAAACTGCAAGGGTGTAGCTGCTAATGATATACATAAGGTAGTTAGTTAAAATTATCGGTGAATTTTTCGTTGAGTAAAGGTTAAAGCTTCGGGCAAACCATTTATGAACCATTTCCAACCGCCACTTCCCTCTTGAACCCGGTACTCGTGGTAAATATCTTCGTCTCTTAAAAGAATATGTGTGCAACCATAGGCTTCATAGTTTATGCTTTTGTCGGTTGTGATGAGCATCAGCCATGTTCTCGAAAATGTCTTTTTATTTTCAGCTACCACACTTCTGATAGTATCACAGTTAAAAGGCGCATCAAAAACAGAAACAGATGTAAAAGTTTCCGGCATGAAACTATAGTGCAATGCCTTTAGGCCGCCCTTTTCAAATCCAATTAATGCTCGGAAACGGAAACCTTCCCTGGCACGATATTCCTTTTCCAGGTGCGGAATAATAGATGAGATAAGTGTTTCTTCATTTTCATTCAGAAAAACTGTAATAACCGGAGGCATCGTTCCTGCATTCACTCCATCGCGTACCTGTGTTGCAATGGCCAGCTTCATGGATGGAATGAAATTGCCCAGAAAATAGATTACCGGGTATTTACGCTGTGTGTTTGCAAATTCTTCGGGTAGTGAGATGCTGTAATTGTTTACCTGGAGAATTTGAATTGCAGCATTGTTCTTTGAGTTATTCGCAGGTTGACCTTTCCGATCACCGCGGTACGGTTTTCCTTCGAAAGCGTCACTGATAAACCGAAGGCTATTAGGAAGCGCCTCGCGCCAATATATGAACTCATGCCCACCGTTTCTCACCCTGAACTCATGCGGAAAGTTTCTGCTTCGTAATAACATGTGAAGTTCTTCATTGCTTCGACAGAGTGTTCCCTCATCATCGCCATTGTCAATATAAAGTTTGAGATTTTTGAGTGCTGACAAATCAGGTTGCGCAAAAATGTAGAAAGGGGAGTATTCTTTATAGTGCCTTGTTAATCGATCAACTCCGGCTGTTCCAATTCCACCGAATAATCTCCCCCACTGATCGTCCCAGCCAGAGGCCTCTTCTGTCATATATTGCTGGTCTGTTCTAACCGAAATACTTAACGGAACACTGATGGTGAAAACATCCGGGTGTTTTATCGGAAGAATTAATGCACCGAAACCTCCCATTGAATATCCTAACGTAGCCCGGTGTTCTTTATCAGAAATGGTTCTGTAGTGACTATCAATGAAGGGAACCAACTCTTTAATGAACATATCTTCGTACAGGAATTTTCCTGTATACTCATTCACATAATAGTTCCTGAATCCTTGTGGCATTACAAAGATCATGGGTACGATTTGCCCTTGTCGAACAGCTTCATCTGCCACCTGGCTAACCCTTCCGTATTCCAGCCATGAAATCTCGTTATCGCCTAATCCATGGAGCAGGTAAACAACAGGATATGATTTTTTACTTGCAAAATAACCCTCGGGAAGAATGATAGAGAATTTAACATCCTGACCAAGCTTTTCACTATTAAAAGAAACTCCTTCAACAATTCGCGCCTGATTATTCTGTGCTGATGCAGATGTCAGAAAAAGTAAGGAAATCAATATGACTGAATTTCTTCTCATGCTACTGACTTAAACTCTCTTTAAGTGATGAAAGGGCTTCGGCAAGACCGTTTAGAAATGACTGGTATGATTCCCCGCCTTGTCTTACGCGATACTCATATTCAAAGTCATTATTCCTGATTCGGGTATATAGATTGTTATAGGCTTGATAGCTATTAAAATCATCCGTTACATCGAGATAGTAAAAAACATCTGCAACAACATCAGTTTCCTCATCCAGATTGGCGCAAATAAGGAAACACGAACCAAACAAATCCGGACTTTCTGAAACCAGGTTTGCTGCCTGACTTCCGCCAACGCTATTCCCCATAATTACCCTGCTGGTATTACTTTCTTTGGTCCGATAGCCTGCATCAACCTGGCCAATTATTTCTTCTATTTGATCACGATCAATACTTGCGGAAGATGGAATTTCAACAACAATAGACTTCCTTAATTTCGCTGCCGTTACTGCATTCCGAAGAAGAGAAAATACATCAATAATTTTTTCTGTTCGATCACTTTCCGCAACATCATGAATAAAGTAGATGACCGGATATTCTGCCGTTGCCGTTTCATAATCGGCTGGTTTTAGAATATTCAGGCTTATACCAGAAACCTCCATCTGCTCAAAATCACTGGTCGTAACGGGCGTTCCTATATTAGCGGGCTCTGGTTCAGAGGGGTGCGGAATTCCCTGCACCGAATTGCTGATAAACAGCAAGGCTTCCCGATATGACTTCTTCCAATAATCAAATGAATGGCCTCCATTTCGTACCCGGTACTCATGTGGTATCTCCTTCGTTCGCATCAGTGTATGCAAATTGTCATTTGTAAACGAAAGAGACTCTTCATCGTCACCACAGTCAATTAGTATCTTCAGGCCTTCGTATGCCGTTAGATTTTCCTGGTCAAAAAAATGAAATGGACTCCGTTCCTTAAAATAGTCAGACAGACGAGCTGTTCCAGAGGCACCTGAATGCGGACCAAAATTTGGCGCCCACTGATTGTCGAATGATCCCTGTGACTCTGCCACGTATTGTGCATCGGTACGAAAAGACATACTCAACGGAATACTGATCGTAAATACATCAGGATTCATTGCCGGTAGAATCAGCGCGCCATATCCGCCCATCGAGTAACCCATTACTGCACGTTGTGATTTATCTGCCTTTGTTCGAAACCTCTCATCAATGGCAGGAATAAATTCATCAACAAACATTTCCATGTACGGATAGTTACCATTGTATTTGTCGATGTAGTACCGGTTAAATCCCTGTGGCATCACGTAAATCATAGGAACAATTTCTTCTTTATAGAGATCGACATATGTCAGGAGGCCTCCATTCATATACCATGCTCTTTCGTCATCGCCATAACCATGAAGAAGATATACAACAGGATACCGTTCATCTGATTCATTATATCCTTCCGGTAGCAGTACCGCATAATCAATTGACTGGTGGAGTATTGTACTCTCAAATTTCTGATCAACCAAAAGACGCTCAAATGGAATATTTACAACAGGAGCGTCTTCATTTGCACAACCACCAATTCCAAAAAAGGACGTAGTAATCCCTAAAATCAATACTCGAAAAATTTTATATCGCGCGCCCTTTATCATATTAGCTTTTTGTTGGGAATAGTTGTTTGGCTGGTGTACTGGCATAAACAACAATCGACTTCATGTATATACTAAAATCGGGATTCTTATTAACCCACTTAATTTCTACATGGTGCTTTTTGTTTTCAAGTAAGTATTTATGGAAGATGTCATACTTGCGTACAATGTAATCGAAAGGCATTTTCACCTGTTCAACCTTTTCACCATCGATGTATACATCAAGCAAAGCAACGTAATCACTCTTGGTCACACTGCACAGACTATTAACATTTCCCAATACCACAATTCCATTGCCCTCAAAGTCAATATTGATATCTTTATCCGTGAAATGCTGGCGTAGGTATCGCTCTTCTGCAGGGTACATTCCATCAAATGATTGCTCAAACCTAACGGCTTCTGGTACTTGTTGTTTTATTGTTACACTATCTTCTTTAACAAGACCTCCATTTTGTTCTATCAATTGAATGGCATGCTTGTAACTGAGATCGTAAACCTGGTTAAGTGAAATATCCATATATGGAAATTTCAATCCTTCTGCTTCTTCCAGTGCAGGCTTCCAATAGGCCGGGATGTTCTTATACCCAAGCATCACTCCTAAAATACCGGCAGCGGTTGCCGGGTTACAGTCTGAGTCTTGTCCACAGCGTGTAGAAATATCCATTGTTTTAAAAAAATCTTTCTTTCCATACAGCAGTCCAATCACTACGTAAGCGGCATTCAGCCGGGCATCGATGTTAAATGAATTATAAACACCTTCGGGACAGCCCTTTTCAGACGAAAGATTTTTCTCAACCTCGAACCATGTTTGCTTCCAGTCGTCAGGATATTTTTTATGCCAGCGAATTACATCTGCTATTGTTGTGTAAAACATACTCTGCTGTGGTATTGTTTTTAATGCCTCATTAATAACATACTCAAGATCATTGGAAGTGTAGGCAAGCGTGTACATAGCGGACATGAATACACCTCCATACCAGCCATCGCCATAGTTCATGATGTGTCCAATCCGATCGCAAAAATCTGATGCCGTATTGGTCATACCGGGAGCCATCATTCCGGCAAAATCTGCTTCAATTTGAAAGTCAATATCATCGGCATGGGGATTGTTTTCCCAATGTCCTGATGCTGGAGGCATTAATCCATTTAATATGTTGTAACGAGCGGCCTGGTTGGCGTGCCATAGTTTATAATCTTCATTGGCAAACTCAATCGCAAATGAATCGGTTGGAGCATTCAGGCCAAGCTTTTCAAGAATATTGACAAAGGTGAGATCCAAATACACATCGTCATAAAGCCCAGGATCTGCCTCAAAGGTTTCTTTTATATAGTGGTCGTGCCAAATCATGGATTGATAGTCCTGTATCATAGTACCTTTAAACCGGAATTCAGTAGGGCCTCCAAACGTTACACCAATGGTTTGACCTGCCCACCCTCCCCTTATTTTATCACGTAAGGCCTCTTTAGATATGGTA
>Ga0268299_1001577_pt1 | contig 37646 bp, 27 predicted proteins | sample NOBtaG_FD_193484 | JGI IMG/M metagenome (GOLD analysis project Ga0268299, IMG submission 193484) | Activated sludge microbial communities from bioreactor in Nijmegen, Gelderland, Netherland - NOB reactor | ecosystem: Engineered > Bioreactor > Aerobic > Activated sludge | place: Netherlands... | reverse complement strand
ATTCGCCAACGCCTTTGTCCCACAACATCCGTGATGGCAAAATGACGATGGGGATGCCGTCGGGTTCGGAAGTTGCACAAAATTTTTGCATATTCACGCCCGAACCTTTGATAACAGCAGTTTTCTCCGGCCTGACCAATCCTTGTGCGATAAATGCGCTGCAATCGTCGGCATTCTGGAACAACACGCGCATATTCGAATGACCCATCGCCAGCCGATAAGCCGATTTAACCCCTGCGCGCAGCAAATTGGCCTTGAATCCACTCGCGAGAAAGACGTATCCTAACCCCGTTACCGCGCTAATCACCGCCGGGACACGGGTCACGCGCGCCAGAATGCCGCCATACAGCACAGGCTTGATGGTGGCGTGATAAATCAAATCCGGCTTGAGGGTTGTGTAAATCTGATAGAGTTGACCCACAACGCGCAGTTCACCCATCGGGCCGATGCTGCCGCGCTTGATCGAGATCGGATGATAATGAAACCCTAACGCGCGAATGGTTTCAGCAGCGTTGGCGATGACCATTTTTTCGAGCGCATCGGCTTCGGCAGGGGCGGCGACATGGACTTCATAGCCCGCATCACGGATTGCCTGCATAACGGGCAAACGGTGCGTCAGAAAATAGCCTGCATGATTGCCGACGTATAGAAAACGTGGTGGATTATTCAACATCGTGGTTTATCTGGTTACAACGACACATCGGGCAGTATAGCATCGGCCTCAATTTTGAGATAGCGCCTTCACGCCGCCATTTGAGCGTCTGTGCTATATTGGTACATGGTAGCCGAATACACGGCGCATCAACATTATGGTAGTTGAATGTATGGCGCATCAACATTGAGGAGAAGCAACCAGTTTGAGCAGCCTGACGCCTATGGAGCAAATGATCGAGAAAATCCCTGAGCCAGCTACGGCGAAACCGCGACTGCGCTTACAGCCGACCAAAGGCTGGGTGCCGATTAATTTTCAGGAATTACGCGAATACCGCGAACTGCTGTATTTTATGACCTGGCGTGACATTAAAGTGCGTTATAAGCAGACAGTGATCGGCGCGGCCTGGGCGATTATCCAGCCATTTTTGACGATGGTGGTTTTCAGCCTGTTTTTTGGTAGGCTGGCGGGTGTGCCATCGGACGACATTCCGTATCCGATTTTCACCTATGCTGCGCTCGTCCCCTGGACATTTTTCGCCAACGGGCTGACCAATTCCGCCAACAGCCTGGTCACGAACGCGAATCTGATTAAAAAAGTTTATTTTCCGCGCCTGATTCTGCCTGTGTCAGCGATTTTATCGGGTGTGGTCGATTTTGTGCTGGCGTTTGTCGTGCTGATCGGGATGATGCTGTTTTATAATATTGTGCCTACTGCTAACGTGATCTGGCTGCCCGCGTTTTTGCTGCTGGCGCTGGTGACATCGCTGGGGGTCGGCCTGTGGTTTGCGGCGATGAATGTTCAGTTTCGCGACGTGCGTTACGCGATCCAATTTCTGGTGCAGTTTTGGATGTTCGCGACTCCGGTTGCTTATCCGAGTTCGATGATTGAAAATGACGTTTTACGCGCGCTGTACGGCATTAACCCGATGGCGGGCGTGATCGAGGGATTCCGTTGGGCGCTGCTGGGTACGCAAACTGCGCCGGATGCGATCATCGGCGTATCGGCGTTGGTCGCCTTGCTCGTCCTCGTCGGCGGGCTGTATTATTTCAAGCGGCTGGAAAAAACATTCGCGGACGTGGTGTAAATATACATGAGCGATATTGCAATCGATCTGCAAAATATTGGCAAACAGTACAAAATCGGCGGTGAACGCCAACGCTACCGCGCGCTGCGGGACACCATCACCGACGCGGTGAAAGCCCCGGTGCGGCGGGCGCGACAGGTGCTGCGAGGGCAGGCTTATGGGGCTGCGGATTTGAATGAAACGTTTTGGGCGCTGCGGGACGTGAATTTGCAGATCAAAGACGGCGAAGTGGTCGGCGTGATCGGGCGCAACGGCGCGGGCAAAAGTACGCTGCTCAAAATTTTGTCGCGCATCACTGAGCCGAGCGAGGGCTACGCCGATATTTATGGGCGAGTCGGCGCGCTGCTGGAAGTCGGCACGGGCTTTCACCCCGAACTCACCGGACGCGAAAATATTTTCCTCAACGGCGCGGTGTTGGGGATGCGGCGCAGCGAGATTGTGCGCAAGTTTGATGAAATTATCGCCTTTGCCGAGGTCGAAAAATTTATCGATACACCCGTGAAGCATTATTCGAGCGGAATGGCGCTGCGGTTGGGTTTTTCGGTGGCGGCGCACCTTGAGCCGGAAATTCTGCTGGTGGACGAGGTGCTGGCGGTAGGCGACCTGGCCTTCCAGAAAAAATGCCTGGGCAAAATGGACGACGTGGCGAAATCTGGGCGGACGGTGCTGCTTGTCAGCCACAATATGGCGGCGATTGCCAACCTGTGTACAGCAACGGTGCTGCTGAATCGCGGTCAGTTGGTGAATTATGGCCCGACAGCGGAGATTATCGAGCAGTATTTGAAGATCGCGGAATCGGCAGAAAACAGCGAAGAAATTCTCGAAAATTCGCGCCACGTGGCGAACATCGAGTTAAAAAACGAGCAGGGCGACTCCGCCAATCACATTTTGCTGGGGGATCGCCTGACGATTGAGGTCACGCTGAAAAACACGGATCAAATTGCTGTCCCTGTGGTTTCGCTCTTTATCTGCAATCATTATGGGGATCGCCTCATTATGTTGGGTTCGCAGATGCAGGCCAACCTCAAAATCCCTGGGAATGGGACACCGCGCCTGAGCGTGACCACTGACCCAATCCATTTGCTTCCCGGTCTTTACACAGTTGACGTTGGCATCGGCAGCGGTTTTGACCTGGCTGAATATTTGCATGGCGTCACCTCGTTTACGATTGAATATGCGGATTTATTTGAAACCGGAAAACTGCCGAGCGCCAAACAGGGCGTGATCGCGCAGAAAGCCACCTGGGACTTACGCTAGGAGTTGGATGGCGTGCCATCGAGTCGTTACGAACAAATCAGCAAAATTATGGAAATTATCGTCAACCTGAAGCCGAAATCGGTGCTGGACATCGGCGCGGGCTTTGGCAAATATGGCGTACTGACCAGAGAATATCTGGAATTGTGGGATGAGCGTTACGAGTATGACAAATCGACGTGGCAGCACCGCATCGACGCCATCGAAGGGCATGGTCGCTACATCACGCCGCTGCATGAGTACGTTTACGACCATATTTATGTCGGCGACGCGACTCAAATCGTCCCGACGCTCCAGGCACAGTATGATCTGACGCTGCTCATCGATATTTTTGAGCATGTTGAGCGCGAAGCCGGACGCAAGCTGGTGCAGGATTTGCTGAAAATATCAAAGGGCGTTTTGATTTGCGTCCCGGCGCGCTACGGCGAACAGGACGCCGTTTTTGACAATCCGTATGAAATCCATCGTGCGAATTGGTCGGTTGATGAGCTAAAAACGCTTGGAACAACCGTCTTTGTGCCGGACGAAAATAAGCGAATCTGCATTGTCGGCGAGCAAGCCGTGCGCCGATGGGAGCAGTATCAACGCGCGAAAATTCGCCAGCGTATCAAACGTTACTTTCCGGCGCTCACGTCGATTTATCGAAAAACTCTGAAAGGCAAGCGGTGAAGCAGCTTCTTCGAAAAATTTACCGCCGCTTTTTTCCCGCGCCGGATGCTTTTCAGATGGCGCAGTATTGGCGTGACCGGGGAATGCAGATCGGCGAGGGCACGACGCTGTATAACGTGGTTTTCGGGCGCGGCGGGCGTGACCCGATTGTGATCGGCAAAAACTGCGTCCTCACAGGCTGCACAATCCTGGGACACGATGCCTCGACTAACGCGCGGTTGGGCTTCAAAGTCGGCGAAGGCTCGATTATGCAGCCCGTCGTGATTGAGGACGACTGCTTTATCGGGGTAGGGGCGATTGTCCTGATGGGCATCACCATCGGCAAAGGCTCAATTGTCGGCGCGGGGGCTGTCGTCACCAAAACTGTGCCTGCGGGCGTCGTGGTCGGCGGCAACCCGGCACAGATTATTTGCAGCGTGGACGAATTGGTCGAGAAGCGCCGCCAGCTTTACCACGAACACCCCGAATATTTCCCCAAAAAGCCAAGCGGCCTGGATTGAGAAATTTTTGCTGATGAAAATTTTCGCTTACGGCTCAATCCCCAAAGACGGCGGCACATTCACCTTTTACCAGAATTTGCGCCAGGGCTTGCGGCAATACGGCTGGGATATGCGCTGCGTTACGGTGGGGGAGACCGAAAACGCTGGCTGGGATAACGCTTTTGCCGACGAGGGCTGCGTTCGACTCGCGCCGCGCGAAGCGGATCTGAAAAAACAGTCAATGGCGTTTGCGGAATGGTGTAAAAATAACAATGCCTCTGTCGTGATGCCCATCAATTCGCGCGCTATTATCGCTTCTTTGCCGCACCTGCCACCGGACACACGAATCGTCACACGCTGCGCCGACAGCACCGACGAAGGCTATCGCCGCGCCACGTATGCGAAGGAGCGAATCGCGCGTGTGGTTGCCGTCACGCCGCGCCACGTCGAAGATTTGCCCGAAAAGTATGGAATCCAGCGCGAAAAAATTGCACTCATTCCGCATGGGATTGACCTGACGCCCTATGCGCAAATTCAGCGCCAGCCAAGCGCGATGCCCGCGATGCTGCGAATCGCGTTCGTCGGGCGGCTGCACGAGCAAAAAGGCATCCTCTATATTCCAGGGATTTTGCAGATTCTCGAAGTGCAGGGGATTGGCTATCATCTGACCATCGCCGGGTCGGGGATGCACCAGGATATTCTGCAAGAGAAAATGAAAACCTCGATTCAGGCGGGAAATGTGACATTTTTAGGCACAGTCCCGCGCGAACAGATTCCGGGTGTGCTGGCGCAGGCGGATATTTCGCTGTTTTTGTCGCATCACGAGGGCTTTGGGTTCGCGCTGATCGAGGGTATGGCGGCGGGTTGTGTTCCAGTCGCCTCGCTTCTGCCTGGGGTTTCCGATTTTATTGTCGAAAATGGCAAAACAGGATTTTTGAGTCCGGTGGGCGATATTGACCGCTTTGCGGCGTCGATTATCGCGCTCCACCATGACCGCCAACGGATGCACGATATGGGAAATGCAGCGGCGCAGGCCGTCCACGAACGCTTCAGCCAGGAGCGCATGGCTGCCGAATACGCGCGTTTGCTCGATTCAGTTATGGCGATGCCGCTGATTGAATTGCCGCCACGCCCCTGGGGTCAATTTGTCGAGCCGATGATCGACCCCCGTCGCTGGCACAGCTTTGTGCCACGCTCATTCAAGCAGTTCGCACGGCGCATCCTTCATCGACTCAGATAATGGCGACATTAAATCACATAATGACGACATCGGATCACATAATTTGGTATCAGATTACATAATGCCGAATTTGGCGAAGGCTTCGACGGTACTCATGCCTTCTTCAATCGCCTTGCGCACCAATTTTTCGCCGCGCGCTTTTTCAATCGCCTTGTTGAGCACGTCTTCTTCGGCGGCTTTGGGGATGACACACACGCCATCAATATCACCGAAAACGATGTCCCCCGGCAGAATACGCACGTCGCCGATTTCCAATGGCACACGATAATCGATCACTTTGCCGCGCACACCCTGATCCTGAGCATAGCGTCCATAGGAAAAGGTCGGAAATTTGAGCGCTAAAATTCCGGGCGTATCGCGCGAATAGCCATCGAGAACCGCGCCCGCCGCGCCAAGTTTGATCGCGCGGGTACTCATCAACTCGCCCCACAGCGCATATTTGGGCGAACTGCCCGTGCAGATATAAATTTCATTCGGCTTCAGGTTGTCCAGCGCTTCCAGCATCAGGCCGAACGGCTTGTTGCTGATGGAATTCGCGCTGTTTTCTGCTTTGTCGGTGAAAACGTCCGCCTCCAGCACGGTCATCGCGCGCCCAATCGTGACCATATCCGGCGAAAGCGCCTGGATTTGCGGCGGCAAAAATTGGCGTTGCAGCCCCAATTTATCCATCACGTCGCCGACGACAGCCGTAAACAGTTCCGCGCGCGCCAGGTTGAAAAGCTCGTCATCCGATTGCCAGAGTTTTGCCAAAATATTTCTCCCCGTAATGATGCCGCCAACAAATGCGCATCTGATTGCGCCACGTAGTGATGCCGCCAACAAATGCGCATCTGATTGCACCACTGTAAAATTTGCAGGTGAGTGTAGCCAGGGATGGAAAAATTTGACAGTCCACCTGGATTGTATACAATCTGCCATGAATAGAGGAGTTCGTGAATGTCACTTAAAACCAGAGAAATTTATTATGGTCAGGACGTGCCGCTGCCGGAGCAGATCGCTTTGCGCGCTGGGCCGCTGTCGCTTTTTTTTGAGGATGGCACACTGAGGACGATCAAGGTCGGGAATACCGAGATTGTGCGGCAGATTTACAGCGCCGTGCGCGATCATACCTGGGCGACGATCATCCCCAAGCTGACAATTACCGAAAAACAAATCGGCGAAAATTTTTTCCGCATTCGTTTCAACGCCGAACATCTGCGCGGCGATGTTCATTTTAATTGGGTCGGCACGATGGAAGGCCGCGCCGATGGCACGGTGACATTTGATCTAGACGGCGAAGTGCATTCGACGTTTCAGCGCAACCGCATCGGCTTTTGTGTGCTGCATTCGATGGATTACGGCGGGCAGCCCTGCGTGATTGAACATGTAGACGGCACGACGGCGGAGGGGACATTTCCACGCGCGATTTCGCCGCACCAGCCGTTTAAGGATATGCGCGCGATTCGCTATGATGCTGGGCAGGGTGTGACAGCGGAAGTGCGCTTCGAGGGCGATACATTTGAGATGGAAGACCAGCGCAACTGGACGGACGCCTCCTATAAAACGTACTGCACACCGCTGAGTGTGCCTTATCCGGTGACTGTCGAAAAAGGCATGAAAATTCAGCAGCGAATCACCGCGCGGCTGATTGGGCAGGCGGCGCAAAGCGAGGTCAGTGCTGGTGACTCCGCGCTGCGATTTTCGATTGGTGGGCGTTCTTCGCCGCTGCCACCGATTGGCCTGAGCGCTGCCAGTCATGGACAGCCGCTTAGTGATCTCGAAATTGAACGCCTGAAAGCGCTGCATCTCGCGCACCTTCACATCGATTTGCGCCCCTCGCAGCCAGATATGGAATCAAAGCTGCGGCAGGCTGCCAGCGAAGCAAAAGCGCTGAATATCGGGCTAGAAATTGCGCTGCACCTCTTCGATCCAGAGAATGATCTGCGGACGCTGCGGGCAAGCCTGGATGCCATCAAGCCGCCCATCGCCCGATGGATGGTTTACCGCAGCAAGGAATTTGTAACCGACGAAAAATGGATCCGACTCGCGCGCGAAATGCTCGGCGATTACGATTCATCAGCTCAATTTGGCGGCGGGACAGATGGGTTTTTTGCGGAACTGAATCGCAATCGCCCCTCGCTGAACGGCCTGGACAGCGTGAATTATTCGCTCAATCCCCAGGTTCACGCCTTCGATAACGCCACAATGGTCGAAAATCTGGCGGCGCAGGCGGTGACGCTCGAAAGTGCGCGTCAATTTTGTGGCAATTTGCCGCTTACCGTCAGCCCGATCACGCTGCGAATCCGCTATAACCCGGTGGTCACAGCGCCCGAAGTGCCGCCCCTGCCGGGAGAGCCGCCGTCACAAGTGGACCCGCGTCAAATGTCGCTGTTTGCGGCTGGCTGGACGGTCAGCAGCGTCAAATATCTGGCTGAAAATAGCGTTTCGAGTTTGACGTATTACGAAACGAGCGGCTGGAAGGGCGTCATGGAAACGGCAAACGGCGCAGCGCTGCCCGAAAAATTTCACTCGATTCCGGGGACGGTATTCCCGACCTATCACGCACTGGCGGATATTGGCGCGTTTGCCGGGGGCGAAGTGATCGCCAGCCAATCCAGCGCCCCGCTGACCATCGACGGCATTGCTTTGCGCAAAGGCAATCAGGTGCGGGTTATCGTCGCCAATTTCACCCCGACGGTACAGCGTGTGACACTCGACGGCCTAACAGGTAACTTAACGGCGCTTTCGCTGGACGAAACGAATGCTGAATCCGCCATGCGCGAACCGGAAAGTTATGGCGCGCAGGCAGGTCAAAAAATTTCTGCGTCCACCCTTGAACTCAAACCATTTGCTATTGTACGGGTGGACGGTCAACTCTAGAGGAGAAAAAACATCGTGACAAAAACTATCGCGCTCTTTGGGGCGGGTGGAAAGATCGGATCGCGCATCGCTCGGCTGCTCAGTCAGGATTCAGCTTATCGAACCCTGTTTATTGAAGGGGGAGAGGCTGGCAAGGCTCGACTGCAAGAGATGGGGCTGTCACCGACGCCCGCCGAGGATGCCGTTCGCGAGGCTGATGTCGTGATTTTAGCCGTGCCGGATTTGCTGATCGGCAAAATCGCAGGCGGCATCGTACCCAATCTCAAATCAGGTTCGATGGTGATCGGCCTCGACCCCGCCGCGCCGTTCAGCGGAAAATTCCCGCCGCGCGACGACATCAGCTATTTTGTCACGCATCCGTGCCATCCCCCGGTCTATAACGACGAAGCCGACCCCACCGCGCGCACCGATTATTTCGGCGGTACGGCCAAGCAAAATATTGTCTGTGCGCTGATGCAGGGGACGGGGGCCGATTACGCGCTGGGTGAGGAAATTGCCCGCAAAATGTTCGCGCCTGTGATGAAAGCGCATCGCGTGACCGTCGAGCAGATGGCGATTCTAGAGCCAGCACTGGTTGAAACGGTGACGATCACCTGCATGACCGTGATCCGCGAGGCGATGGACGAGGCGATCCGGCGCGGTGTTCCCGCAGAAGCCGCCCAGGATTTTTTGCTCGGTCACATCAATATCGATATTGCGATTTTGTTCGGGTTTTTGAATGCGCAGTTTTCCGACGGCGCGAAGATGGCGGTTCAGCGCGGTATGGAACAGATCATTCAGCCAGATTGGAAAAAAGTGTTTGAGCCAGAGAATGTGATGCGCGAGGTTCGCGTAATTACCGAGGGTACACAGAGCCGGTAGCTAAAATAAAAAAGTGCTGAGTGGATTATTTCACTCGGCACTTTCCCCCATTTATGTTTCCATGATCTCGCAAACGACTTCGCGATTCTTCATGGCGGAAATTACAACCGCATATTTGCTGCGCGGGATGGTGAACCGCTGTCCGGCGTTCAGGAAAATATCTTTCCCATCCAGCGTGACCCACGCGCGCCCGGATACGACGTACAGGCTTTGCGTTGTCCCTTGCAAACTGAAAACTTCACCGTCATTGAGACGAATCTGATAAGGAAACGAAGTATACCGATTAGCAGATATAGCAGCCATAATGTTGAACTCCTCTAGTCAATCTGTGATGCGAGTGGTGGCCTAGACCTTACCTACGGTTGCCGTTGATCTTTTCAAGATGGGCTGACCCAGATTCTCATCTGAAATCAGGGTTTGTGGCTCGACCTGTGCGGTCTTCATCATCGTTGTCATGGTGAGCATCAAACGTTTGAAAAACGATGGCCTGGCATGATTGGTCTGCTTGCGAAGGGAGGCCATTTTCGCCTCACGCTTGAGGTCATTCATCCGGTATTCGACTTCGATAAAATAAGGATGATTGGGGCCAACGCTGTTCATTTTATTTCTCCGATGCTGCATGTGTCTTGATTACATTTGATATTACTGTATCACCAGCAAGGGGAGTATGTCGCCCTACTAAAGTGGAATAGTGGAAGAAGTAGGGGGTGAATCCGGTATAAGGAGCAGCGAAATTGATCAGATAAGGTGGAGTTCCTGCGCGCGAACAATGACCTGGGTGCGGCTGGTCACGCCGATTTTGTCGTAAATGTGGGTGATGTGTTTTTTGATGGTACTCTCGGCGACCACCAGATGCTCCGCGATTTCACGGTTCGACATGCCGGTGGCGAGCAGGCGTAAAACTTCCAATTCGCGCTCAGAAAGTGGATTGACCAGTGCATTGTTGACTGCCATGATATGATCGGGAATAAGAGGGGAGTCTTCAGTAGTGGTTTTGTCTTCCTCGGTCAGCAGGAGGCGAATCGTTGAATCCAGGTCTAACATTTTCCCGCGTTCCCAGGCGTCATCAAAATCATCGAGACTAGCCTCAAGCTCTGCCCGTAAACGGGTGAGCATTGACCACTTGTCGATAATCCCTTTGGGGCTGGCTGAATGATGAAATGCCAGAGAGAACAAGGTCGCCGCCCGTTTTTTGTCCCCTGCGCGATTTTGAAGAAGTGCGACGATCAACAGACACCAGGTTTTTATCATGGGGCTGCGATGGGTGTGACGGAGAATCGATAAGGTGAGTTCCTGAGCCAGATCGTCATTGCCCAGGCCATAGTCGCACATCGCCATTGCAATTTCGCCAATCAGCACAGGCACGAATCCATAGGCGCTTTCCGTCGCCTTGCCCTGGTTAAAGAAAGCTTCCGCCGAAACGTAATCTTCGTCAATGACACAGATCAGCCCCATCAGTACCAGTGCTGGCATTTTGTCGCGCATGTAGGGGAGATACTCGACCAAGGCCATACACTCATCGCCGAACTTTCTGGCGCGATCAATATCACCGCGTAAAAGCGCCATCACACCCAACTGAGCCGTTGTCCAGACAATGCCCCAAACGGTCATCATTTCACGCGTGAGCAGTGCCGATTCCTGGTAGGAGAGTTCAGAAACCGTGTACAAGCCCTTGAGCAGCGCATTTTCGGCAAGCTGGGAGAGGGCGGTAGCGGTTCTCAGCTTATCGCCCATCTCACGGCTGATTTCAAGTCCCTTGCGGTAGAACAGGATGGCATCACTCAACTGCTCAAGCCGGGTGCGGCACAAGCCGAGATTAGTATACACGTCCGCCATTGCAAAGCGGTTATCAAGCTGCTGGTAATATTCCAGGCTTTGCTCATAGAGGTTGATAGCTCCCACAAAATCATGGTCGCGATCATAGGTCAGCCAGCCGAGGGTTTGCAGACAGATGGCAATGCCCAGGCGGTCATCGTAGCTTCGAGCGATGGTGAGTGCTTTTTCAACATTTGACCGGGCATCTGACACATAGGGCCAGGTGCGCGCCAACAGACGGCTGTAGGCCAGATGTGGCTGCTGATCGCCGTGCGGGGTGAATACTTCCATCGCGTACAGCAGCATATCTTTGGTTTCGCGGCGGATAAAGCCAAACCAATACAGACTTTCCACCATGCGGTACACCGCATCATAATTTCTGTGTTGGACTGCCCAATCCATCGCCAGCACGATATTTTCAAAATCGGCCTCAATTTCATCCAGCGCGGCTAACTGGCGTCGCCCTTTGAGATCAGCTTCGCGTTCATTCAGAAAGTCAGCAAAAAAATTACTGTGGGCGTGGCGAAACGCTTCGCTTTCACCGGACAATTCCAACTGTTCTTTCGCATACTGCCGCAGCAAGTCATGGATTTCGTAGCGGCCTTCTGGGGCGCGCGTCAGCAGGGATTTATTTGCCAGCCCAGTCAGGTCGCGCAGCGATGCGTTCGAGATGGCCTGTGCTGCCTGCCGCGTGAAACCGTCACGAAAGATGGAGAGCCGCGCAAAGACTTTTCGCTCAGTTTCGCTCAGCAAATTCCACGAGTGCAAAAATATCGCTCGGATACTGCGCTGTCGTTCGGGAATGTCACGCATTTCGGTTGCCAGAAAATCGAAACTCTGGCTGATCTCGCGCGCAAGCTCCTCAATCGAGATCATTTCCAGCCAAGCAGCAGCTAAGAGGATGCCAAGCGGCATTCCCTGTACCAGCCGACAGACCGCAACAATGTGCGGTAAATCCTCGTCCCGCAGCTTAAAATCCGGCTGGACACGCCGTGCGCGCTGCACAAACAATTTGACCGCACTGGAATCGAGCGCTTCCTCAATCGTTTCGGGGAAATCCATGCCTGCCAGGTTGAAAATCGTCTCGCCGCTCATGTTGAGTCGTTCGCGAGAGGTCGTCAAAATCTGAATCTGCGGCGCAGCTTCCAACAACTCGTGTATCAGCGGACTGGCGTCGATAAGGTGCTCGAAATTATCCAACAGGAGGAGCAGAATCTTGTCCTGAAGGTGATCGTCGAGGTGCAGCCTGGGGTCGCGATCATCTGCCGGAATTTTGTACCCAACCGCGTCTGCAATTGCAGGTACAATGCCATGAGTTGAGCGGAGCGGCGCAAGCGGAACAAAAAATACGCCATCGCTGAAATTATCGACCTGACGGTTGGCGGCTTCCAGAGCGAGCCGAGTTTTGCCCATGCCACCAGGGCCGAGGATGGTGATTAAACGGGTTTCGGGCTGTTCCAGCAGCATGTTCAGCTCAATAAGTTCATTTTCGCGTCCGACAAAGGGCGTGGTCTGCGCGGGCAGATTATGCTTGGTTTCACTCGCGGCGATAAACTGCCCTGTCATATGGACGGAGGAAGCAGGTAGGCGGGCTGAAGCGATTGAAGATGCACCTTGAAGCACCGATTCGAGTTCGGCTGCAATCATCCTCATACTGGGAATGCGCGCCTGACGGTCTTTTTCCAACATTCTATAAATCAGGTCAATGAGACTGATTGGCGCATCGGGCCGCAGTTTATCCAGCTCTGGCGGCGGGTGGGTGATGATTGAAAGCAGAATTTTGGCGACACTTTCACCTGTAAACGGAAGGGTACCCGTTAGCATCTCGAACATCGTAACACCCAAAGCCCAGATGTCTGAGCGGGCGTCAACTGGTTCGTCGTTGAGGACTTCTGGCGAGAGATAGCTGAATGTGCCGATCAGGGCATTTTCCTGGGTTGCGTTTGTTGCCTGATTCTGGACATATGCGACGCCAAAATCGGTTAACCGGGGTGTGCCATCCTGGGCAATGAGAATATTACTGGGTTTGATGTCGCGGTGAATAATTTTGAGATAGTGGGTGCGGGAGAGAGCGTCAGCCAGTTCGAGGCTGATCGTCAGGATGCGCTCAATGGCAAGCGGCGATTCGACCTCAATGACTTCATCGAGTGAGCCATTCCCAACATATTCCATCACCAGGAAATGCTGATCGGCTTCCTCGAATGCATCCAGAACACGGACGATATTGGGATGCTGAAGTTGATAGAGGATTTCGGCTTCACGCTTGAAGCGTTTGAGGATGTTGGGATCATGGGCAATGATTTCCGGGCGCAGGAGTTTAACGGCGACAGGCTGCTGTGTCTGCAAGTCCAGCCCATAATAGACTGTACCCACGCTGCCTGAGCCGATCTCGTTATGCAGTTGATAACGACCACCCACATTGCGCTGTGCCATGCCCTTTGCCTCCGAGCGCAATTATGACAAATTTGTTGCAGTTTGCCCAATAACGCTTGAGTACCGAGCGGCATCCAGCTAAATGGGATGTCAGGCGCTGTTCAGGGCGCGCATGGCATATACCAAGTAGCCGATGAACACGATCAACAGCACAAATGCCAGAATCAGTGGGACACCAAAATAATTATCCCAGATCAGGTAAAAAATGCCGTGTGCGATGTCAAAAAGGAGCGCCCCTAGTGCCAGGGGAAACAGCGTTTTGGCCCATGATTTTCCATTTTTTAGCCCCCAGCCCGACACAAAGCCAAGCGGCATGACGATGAGAAAATCGCAAATGATATACGCCAGACGCACCGGGCGCGTGACGATTTCATTCCAATTCGAGATGATGCCCCATACCCAGCCCAGCGCCAGTAAAACCAACACCACAAAAAGAATATTGATAGCATTGTTCAGTTGTTTGCTCATAGACTGCCTTTCGCCAATAGGCCGTGTGGTAGGCGCAGCGTGACCGAAGGGAACCCCTGCGGGGCGCTGCGCCCCTACGGTAAATTTTATGGAAGCGGTTCGGGAGCGGTTTTCAGCCGCAGCAGGAGAACGCCAATCGCGATAATCCAGATGACCAATGGCAGCAGGCCAGCCCCAAAAACAACATCACCCGTGCGCGAACTCAGCACGATCTTACCGATCAAAATACCCGCCGTAGACACACCACCCGCCGCGAGGCCAAGATTGCCCAGCCAGCGCGGGAAAACATCTTCGCGCAGGATGGCAATGCCGAACATAAACGCCGCCACAAAAATTGCGATCAGGTGTGCCACTTCGAGGGCGACGTTCCAGGGCCAGAAACCTTCAAAGGTAAAAATAATTATTTGCTGTATCGAAGGATCGCTGGTTGCGACGTAGCGATCTGCCAGATACTTAAAAAGCGTGAGATGGGTCGAAATCTGAACCGCGCCGATGGTTGCGCCAACGATGACCAGCACGATGCCCACGCGCACCAGCGGCGATTTTCGATCCTTGAAGGCTGCCGAAGCGCCGATAATAAATGGAATAAACATAAAATATGAAATAGTGATGACGACGTGAATCGCCGTCCAAAAGCTTGTGCCACCGATCAATGTGAGCGCTTCGCGTGTATCAAGCGGAATCGGCGGGTGCAGACCGTTGCCGATGATTTGCATGACGGCGACGATCAGCGCGAAATAGCCGCCGACTTTGATTAAACGTGTATCACTCATGATACTCTCCTGTTTTGTCGATACCACAAAATAAATAAGCCGGCGGCAAAGTCATAACCAGCCGCCGCCAGCGCCCCCGATGCCAGCAGGCCGCTTAATACCGCCAGGATAACCGCCGCTGCGCCGAGTATTTTTTGCAGGCTTGCCCAGAGCAGAATAATCGGCTGTTCCTGACCGGAAAGCGCGGCGTGGAGCAGCACGCCACCAAATAAAACGGTTAACAAACTGACAATTCTAAAAAAATAGATGGTTTCACTGGCTGGACTCAGACCCATCGTGTTCAAAATCGTTTCGGGCAGAATTATCTGGATTAATCCGCTTACGATTGTAATGATGGCAACCGCGATGAGCAGCCAACTCGCCCAGTTACGCTGTTTTGTCACCGCAGCGGCCTTTCATGTGCTTTGAGTCAGGTTCAGCTTCGGGACGACGAGTCCCTTAATGAACCGCGCGGCGATCATCAACACAACTGCTGAACCGATTGGGTAGGCAGCATCAACCAGACTCCAGCCGATGATGTAAGACAGGTTGCCGTCAATGAAGAAAAATCGCCCAAATTCCCACGTGCCAAGCACTTTGTTTTCCGTAACTTTGACGACGAAGCTGAAGACCGCGAACAGCACCAGTTGTTCCCACAATGGACGTTTATGGGCGGTGGCATACATCATGCCAAGACAGATGCCGATCCAGATAAACGCATGGATGAAATTATTGAGCCAGGGCAAAAAGCTCATGATTCCCATCAGGTAAAAGAGGTAATTGCCGATAAAGATGCCGAACGTCCACACGACGTACAGCACCAAAAACGAGCGCCGGAAACTGGGATCCATGCGTGGGTAAACCGAGATAAACAGACCCGCATAAACTGCTAAGACGAGAACGTAAGCCAAAAAGCTGTTTCCTGAACCAAAAATCTGATCCATCATGTTTCATCCTGCATTAATTGCGAAAATTATTTTTTGCTGTGCGTATAATGTTATGCTGTTTTTACGTTTTTCGTATTTGCCAGTATACTACAAATTCAAATACGCAACTGGGATTGTAAGATATGGCGCAGAATGATTTCGACGCGATTGTCGTCGGGGGTGGTTTAGCAGGATTGGGAACAGGCGCGCTGCTGGCGCATGGTGGTGCGCGTGTGCTGCTGTTGGAACGACGACCCATCCTCGGCGGGCGGGCGCTGGTCGTCAAGCAGCAGGGTTTCACGCTGAACTACGGCTTACATTATATTGTCGGCGGCAAGAGCAGCCCACATTACCGCATCCTTGAGCGTATTGAAAAACTGAATGCCGCACCGCTTGCGCCCGTGATTGCCCATAAGCTCCACCGGATGCGCGCTGGCAAACTCCATGTCACGCCGACCACACCGCTGGATATGATTACCACAGGGCTGCTGACGCCGCTGGGGAAAATCGGACTGGCGAAAGCGGCGCTGGCGATTATGACGGCGAATATTGAATCACTCTGGAATGTTCCGATCAGCAAATGGCTGGATGGGGTGACACAAGAGACGAGCCTGCGTAATTTTTTTCTCGATCTGGCTGGCCCGCTGACCTTTGAGCCGATACCCGGCGATGTCTCGGCAGCGCATTTTATGCTGACTGTGCGCCCGTTTCTGATGCCCAAAGCGCCAATTGCCTATTACCCGGTTGGCGGTTGGGTTGGCATGTTCGAGGCTTTCAAGGCGCGAATCGAGGAGGCAGGCGGAGAAGTTCGCTTTAAGGCACAGGCGGAGAAGCTGGCGATTGAAGATGGGCGCGTCATTGGCGTATGGGCAGGCGGTGAAATGCTGCGGGGTAAAGCCGTTGTTGCTGCTGTCCCCCCCAACGAATTGGCTGAATTCTTGAGAGAAACGCCCGTGAGCGAACTCCGCGAGGAACGACTCAAAAATATTCGCCCGACGATGGGTGTCGCCGTAGACCTCGGCGTGATGGGCTTGCAGAATGACAAAGTTGCCACGATTGAACTGCCGGAAATCAACGCGACACTGGGTATTCATAACCTGTTTGAGCCTTCGCTCGCGCCGGAGGGTGGTCATCTCGTCCAATTTTTGCGCTTTATGACGCCGGAACAGATGCAGGACAGTGCCGATGTTGAGCGCAGCGAAAGCATGATTGTCGATCTGCTGGAGACGATCTGGCCTGATTTTCGTGAAAAAATTGTGGTGCGCCGGACATTAATCCGCCCGATGCTGACTGCTGCCAGCCATCGCTACGATCAGCCGAGGCCGACGCTGCTGCCGCTCGAAATTTCGTCCCTGCGCGGGCTTTTCCTGGCGGGCGATGCAACGGCATCACCGGGTGAGCTTTCCAACTCGGCAGGCGAGTCGGCGTTTTTGTGCGCGAAATTGGTTGAACGCTATCTGAGCCGCTAGAGTGTGCGGCATGATGCGATGATATTTCGACGCGCATTTCCAAAATTCACGATTGAATGTATAGTGTACAACTATAGATTGCATGGAGGTCTTCATGAATCTCTGGTCGGCTTACTCTCCTGAAGAAACTCGTTTAGCACGATTTTTAAATATCCTGGCAGCGACCCTATTTATTTTAAGCCTCTTGCTGGTCATTACGCCGTACTTATTTCCGGCAGCGCCACTTTTTATCGCGCCGCCATTTTTTGTAACCAATACGATTGCAGGGCAAGCGCTGCTGGCGTTCCTGGCGTGGTGTGCTGCGGCGGACGTTCGCCGTTTCCGTGCCATGATTTATGTGCTGATCGGCGGGCTGCTGATCGGCGCGACGGCATTTTTAGCCATGTATCTGAGGCCAATTGAACAGGTTCAGGAAGCGCCGCTGCTGCTGGGCTTTGCACTATGCGTGGTGGCTGCACTCATCCTTGCAGGACTGATGAACCAGGCAAAAATGCTGATGGCACCCTGGCTGCCCTGGATTCCCAATAAGCCGATCAATACCTGGGAACGGATCGCGCAAATTGTATTTGGGCTGTTTGGACTTGGGTCACTGGGCGCGGCGGCTGGAAGCATTCTGCTGCCGTATCTGGGTGTGACGCTGTTGGTCAATGCGAACTTTCTAGTCAACCCGTTTATGATCGCGGGTTCGACAATCAAAATTGGCGTTTTGGGGCTATGTTCGCTGCTGGTTGCCATCGACATCCGGCGCTACACACACTATACGCAGATGATTACTGCGCTCATCGTCGGTCACAGCGCGTCGTTTGTTGCCATTGTGCTGGTATGGCTGTTCGGATTCGGGCGTTTTGGCAGCTATTCGCTGGATATTGCAGGCATCCATAACACGCTCGAACAGATGATGTTTGGGGCGTGGGCGCTGGATGTGGTCATTATCGGCGGGTTTTATTTCCTCAATACGCGCATCAACCGTGTGCTGCTGGATTACCTCGGCTTCCTCAACTCGACCCAATTCCGCGCGATGGAAGCGATTGCCGAGGCGTTGGTGGCGGGCGGAGAAGCCGAAGTCGCGCGTCCACATGAGGTCGTTTTGCGGACGGATAGCTACCTCAAGTCGTTTAACTCGTCGCGTCTGTGGCTGGCAAAACTGGCGATTATGGGGCTTCAACTTTCCCCACTCATCTGGCTCAAACCGCCTGTGACCTATATGAATCCGGTACTGCGTAAAGATTTTATCGATAAGCGCTTTAAGCAGGACGTGATTAACCCGCCTGCTGCTTATCGCATTCTGGACGCAATTGTGCGTTTTGTGAATGTCATTTTGCTACGATTTCGAAGCCGTCCGGCAAGTGATGCCGAGGCTGGCCTGAGCTTTATCGGCCTGCTGGAAGCGATGATGCGCTTCAATATGCAGCTAACCTATATCGGCTATTACAATGACCCGTCGGTCTGGCCTCAAGAAGCCGAAAAAGGCATCGGCTATGTGCCGTTTTCGCAGCGGCAGAAAGACTTTTCGGTTGTCCCGCGCCGACCCTATCCGCCGCTAAACGTCGTCACGCCGGTGGTGCTGGAACGCGAAGGAATCGACGAAATTACCGATGCCGATGTGGTCATTATCGGGTCTGGCGCTGGCGGGGCAATACTGGCTGAACAGCTTGCCGAGCAGGGTCGCCGTGTTCTGATTCTGGAAAAAGGGCTGTACGTTCACCCGGACGACTTTAGCGAAGACGAAATCGACATGATTAGCCGCCTCTATGCCGACGGCGCGCTGCAAATTTCGCAGGCATTACGCTTCACGATTTTGCAGGGAAGCTGTGTCGGTGGGACGACAGTTGTCAACAATGCTGTCAGTTTCGACACGCCAACGCGGGTGATGGACGCTTGGAACAGCCGTAACTCAACGCCTGTCATTAATGCCGAAAAATTTTATGCTTCTCAAAAAGCCGTGCGCGAACGGATGCACATCCAGCAGATCAAAGCTGGGACGCGCCAACCCCTGGACGGCGGCGTTTTGAATCATGGCGACGGGTTGATTGGCGAGGGCGTTCGCAAATATTTCGAAGGCAAGCCGGGGAAATATGAATACGATGTCGTCAGCGCTAACATTGTAGACTGCCTCGGCTGCGGCTATTGCAACATCGGCTGCAAATATGGGCGCAAGCTTTCGATGCTGGACGAAGTGCTGCCTGCCGCGCAGAAAAAATATGGTGCTGAAAATTTCCGCATTATGTCCGAGGTAAATGTTACCAAGCTGGTCGAGAGCAGCGGGAAAATCACGGAAATTGTCGCCAAAGTTCAGGGCAAGCGCCAACTGATTATCAAAAATCCCAAAACGGTGATCGTCAGTGCTGGGACGATTGCCTCAAGCTGGCTGTTGATGGAAAGCGGAATCGGCAAAGGCAAGCTGCCTGTGGGGCAGGGCTTGTGCTTCAACATGGGCAGCCCACTGCACGGCCTGTTTAACCGCGACGTGAGCGCCTACGACGGCGTACAGATTGCCCATTATCTGAAGCTGGAAGATCACCCTGGCTTCGTGTATGAAACCTGGTACAACCCGCCTGTCGCGCAGGCATTAGCCATGCCCGGTTGGTTAGACACGCATTTCCACAACATGCAAAATTACAATCGGATGGCGGCGGTTGGCGTCTTAGTAGGCACTGACCCCACAGCGCATATCGAGCGGGCCTTGGTGACAGGTGGGCCAGATGTGGTTTTTAAGCCAACGGCAAGCGACCTGAAAAAATTAATCGATGCATTGGTGATCCTGGGCGACATTATGTTCGAGGCGGGGGCTGAAGAAGTTTATGCCTCGACACGCACTTACCAGAGCTATACGAATCGCGCGGCAGTTTTTACGGCTCAGAGTGAGGTTGACCGCCTGCGCGAACTGGTCAAGCACGATTATGATATTTTGCTCGGCACAGGCCACCCCCAGGGCGGTAACGCGCTTGGCTCGTCGCCCACCAACAGCGTCGTCGGCCCGGATTTTAAAGTTTTTGGGTACGATAATCTGTATGTCTGCGATGCCAGCGTGTTCCCAACAGCGACAACGGTCAATCCGCAGTTGAGCGTGATGGGGATGGCCCATTATGCCGCGCAATTGATGAAAGCGTAAATAATCCTATGCCAAATCAACCCAGCCGCACATCATTTCTAGCGGCTGCCGATGCGCCAGACACCCCACGAATTCACCGCTGGGTGCGCTGGATTTTCCGGCAGCGTCCGTTGAAAAACGCATCTTTTGCCACGCAAGCGGTTGATGACCCGCATGTGTTTCAACCAACGGAAGAAGGCAGCGGAAATTTTGGGCGCTGGATTCTTGATGAAAATGGACTGCCTGCCTATCAATATGAGATGGATCAATATGCCGATCCGCGCGCGGTGTATGCTAATTCGGAAAATTTAGACCGCCGCGACCACTGGCATCAGATCGGTAATCACCGCATCACCGGGTTGGCCTCAAATGATGGGACTGTTGAGGTCTACCTGTGTGATCGGGGCGGCGTCTTTCTCAACCGTTTTGAGGCGTGGACGTATTATCGACCTGGGGGCTGGCTGATTCTGACTCTGACACGCATTGCGCGACGGGTGATTCAATTTGTGATTAAGCTGCTTCAGCCGCGTTCGCCTATCAAGCCGCTGGCCTTCGCCCAGGCTCAACTTGCGCCCGAAAAAGACCACCCACGTGGGGCAATCACGCCGGAAGTGCTGGCGCAAATAAACCAGCCAGCAGCATTCAGCGCGCAGAGTACAGCAACAGCGCAGACCGCTGTAAAAGCTCGTACTTCAATTCCTGATACTTATGCAGGCGGCTTCAGTTATCTCGATGATGGCGCGCACACCTGGGCAACGGCGTATCGCTATCGCCCGACACAGGCGCAGACTCGGCGCGTATTTGGCATCGGCTATTTTGAGACAGAAACAACTTATGAAAATATTCGCGTCACGCGGCGGGTTTATGCGCCCTATGGGGATATTCCTACGCTGCTGGCGGATGTAAAAATCGAAAATATCGGTTCGCAAGCTGTCGATTTACGCCATTATGAATATTGGGATGTAAATATTCAGCAGTTGCAGTTGGAATGGCTGCGCAGCGGCTTGTTTGGCGTCAGTAACGATGACGCTCGGCGGGCGATCAACACACGCTTCAACAGTTCTGTTGAGTGGGATGAGAGCGCCAGAGCGCTGCGCTTTCGACAGGAGTTAAAAGAGACGGCTTCTGTTAGCATTGATGACTCCAGCGATGTGGATTTGTACCCAAGCCATGTGTTTCTGGTGTCGCTCAACAACCAACCAGATGCGCTTTATGTGAATAAATCGCGGTTTTTTGGCACAGGCGGCGCATATCAACCGGACGCTGTGCGGCAGCATCGACCAGGGGATGCGGTTGACAAATGGATCGCGAATACGGCCTGCTGTCTGATCATGCGCCATGACCTCCACCTCACGCCTGGAGAACAGAAAAATTTACGCTTTGCTTATGGCACCAGTCGCCCTGAATCAGCGCTCCAGTTCCTCGACCCTTTCCGAATGCCGAGCGAATCTTTCCAGACGATGACCAACGACTGGAAAGCGAATATGGCCTATTTCAGCACGGGTGAAGACGCCGTTCTCCAGCGTGAAATGGCGTGGCATTCGTATTATCTGCTGTCGGCGACGGTGTACAGTGCTTATCATAAAACGCATCTTGTCCCACAGGGATCGGCCTATCTTTATCTGCATGGAGCCGACGGCGCGCCGCGCGATCAGGCACTTTTTACCATGCCGATGTCTTATCTCAACCCTGAATTAGCCCGCGACATGCTGCGCCTCATTATGCGCGTAACCGATGCCAAAACCGGGCAGATCAATTATGCGTTTGCAGGACACGGTTTTGTTTCGGATGGCCTGGGTATTCACACCAAACCGTCGGATTTGGATCTGTTTTTGCTGCTGGCGATCTGCGAATATCTTTCGGCAACCGGGGATATGGACTTTCTGGATGAAGAAGTGCCATTTTACCCGCCGAGCCAGAAGCCGCTTTGCGCGGACGGAATCACCGTGCTGGATCACATTCGAGCGGCGGTGAAGCATATTTTTACGGGTATTGGCATTGGCGATGATGATCTGATTAAAGTCGGTTCTGGCGATTGGTCAGACTCGATTGTGCTGGAAACGTCGCTGCGGGATGGGCCAGGGCCGTTTGGCGTGACTTATACCAATTCGAAAGAACGTGGCGAATCCGTCCCCAACTCGCAGATGGCGCTGTATGTGCTGCCGCTGCTGGCAAAAATTATCGAGCCTTACGACCCGCAGCTTGTAGCCTTTATCTATGACACGCCGAATGAGCCAAGCCGTATTGAGAGGTTGGCAGCGGCGGTATCGCGCCAGTGGAATCCAAAAGGCTGGTATAACCGTGCAGTTTTGCGTGGATTCCGTGATAATAAAATTCAGATTGACCATTTCAGCCTGGAGGCTCAGCCCTGGGCGCTGATTAGCGGCTTGGCGGCGGAAAATGATACGGAGGATACGCTGATCGAAAAAATTGACCAGTTTTTAGATCGTCCGTCTCTGATCGGTGCGGGTTTGATCGAAGGCGGCATGGTGTGGCCTGCCGTGTCGCAGCTTTTGACCTGGGCGTATGCGCGCTGCAACCGTGTCGAATTGGCATGGCGTTCACTGAATCGCAATACTTTCGCCATGCACTCACACGTTTACCCGAATGTCTGGTTTAATACCTGGTCTGGGCCGGATGGAATCAATGGATTTGGTTCAGCGTCTCCCGGTGAGACATGGGCAAGCCCGATCACACCCATGACGGACTTTCCAGTGATGAATGCCAACCAGGATGCGCTTTCGCTATTAGGCTTGCTGCGGGTGTGCGGCATTGAACCCGCGCCAAAGGGGGATGGTCTGACCATTCACCCGCGTGTCCCGCGTGACCATTTCGTTCTGGATTTGCCGCTGCTGCGTTTGGAAGTTTCTCCTGGGAAAATCGCCGGGGAATATCGTGCGGCGGTCAGCGGGAGCCGGAAACTTTACATCCACATTCCTAACAAGGCCACGAATGTCACTGCCAGCCTCAACGGTCAGGTGATAGCCGATCTGCCTCCCCAACAAAACCCAGTTGCGCTTTCGCTGACATTTGACAAAGGTCAGTCGATAAGCTTTGAAGTGCGCTGGACTCTATAAGTTTCATTTCAAACCTCATTTCAATCTTCATTTTGCTGAAAATTTAGTGCAAAATTGCAAGCGTTTCTTGAAAATCTTCGGAAAATCTTCATAAATGTTAGTTTTATTCAAACTCTTATCAGTATCCTTAAATTCTGTGGGCCACAATTGCAGCCCCTTATGTTCGCGTGATAACCGAATGGGGGAGTACCGATGAAAAATATTGCCAGTTTGTCGCTTGATCTGGATAACAAATGGTCGTATATGAAAACGCATGGCGACCCTGGATGGGAATCTTTTCCTTCATATTTTGACATTCTCATCCCTCGCGTACTGAATATATTGAAAGAGCGTAATCTCAACATTACGTTTTTTATCGTGGGGCAGGACGCCGACCTGGAAAAAAATCACCCCTATCTGAAAATGATCTCTGCCGCCGGACATGAGATTGGCAACCATTCGTTTAATCACGAACCCTGGCTGCATCTCTACAGCGAAGCGCAGATCGAGGAAGAATTGGCCCGCGCCGAAAAAACGATTGAGGCCGTAACCGGACAGCGTCCGATTGGGTTTCGTGGGCCGGGCTTCAGCCTTTCAACACCCACGCTTGGAATATTGAAGCGTCGCGGCTATCTCTATGATTGCAGCACCTTTCCCACATTTTTAGGGCCGCTGGCACGGGCATATTATTTTATGACCACCCGGCTGTCTACCCAGGAAAAAGATCAGCGCAAGAAATTGTTTGGTACGCTCGACGAAGGGCTGCGTCCTGTCAAATCTTATCGCTGGCAGATGGAAAATGGGGAGCTTGTCGAAATCCCGGTGACGACTATGCCAATTTTTAAGCTCCCGTTTCATATGAGCTATATTCTCTACCTCAGCGTCTACTCAAAAGCGCTGGCGTTGGCATATTTCCGGTTTGCGCTGTGGATGTGCAGCCTCACCGGAACGCAGCCGTCGGTCTTACTGCATCCCCTGGATTTTCTGGGGAATGATGACACACAGGATTTGTCGTTCTTTCCGGCGATGAATGTACCCAGCGCGCGGAAACTGGAGGTTTTGGGCGAAGCCCTCAACCTGTTGAGCGCGTCTTATAAGGTCGTATCCATGAAGGAACATGCTTGCCAACTCGACCCTGCAAGCGAACTGCCGCTGGTAGAGCCTGTATTTCGCTCAGGCGGAATTTAGGAGAACATTTTCGTGCCTAAGCCAATCCAGGATTTCTTTCATCGCTATGTTTCTGCACAATTCCATGATCCGTTTGGATTATTTCTGCGGTTGATTCGAACTGGTCATCCAGCAGCCTATTTTGCAATGGCGACAGCAGGGCTGGGTATTGCCGTAACGCCGCTGGATATGCTGCTGGAAGTTTTTGAGAGGCGACTTTATAAGAACGCATCCAGGCCTTCAAAGCCCCTGATTTTTGTTTGCGGAGCACCGCGCACCGGCACAACCTTTTTTACGCAGGTATTGATTAATAATCTGCCCGTTGGCTATTTCAATAACCTGACATCGGTTTTTCCGCGTTCCCCGATCATCGCGAATCAGATTTTTGGACGCTTTCTTTCGCCAAAAGCCCTCACGTATGACAGTTATTATGGGAAAAGCCTCTATTTTTCCGGGCCAAATGACGCGCTTTACATCTGGGATCGCTGGTTTGGAGATCGGGCAGTCATTCCGACCTCGCTCAGTGATGCGGATCGTGAGGATATGAATCGCTTTTTTGCCGCCTACGAACAGTTTCTGCAAAAACCGATCATCAACAAGAATAACAACCTGAATACCTACGCCCATTTGGTGGCAGATGTTTTTGAGGATGTTCATTTTATCTGTATGACGCGCGACCCGCTGTTTCTGGCGCAGTCGCTCCTGAAAGCGCGCCAGGATATTCATGGTAATATACATGAGCCATACGGAATCGACAGCCCTTATCATGCTCATCCCGAAGATTACATCGAGAGTCTGTGCGAACAGGTGTTGTTCCACGAACAGGTAATTCGGGAACAGCAGCGTATAGTTGGGGAAGATCGCTTCTGGATTGTCCAATATGAAGAGTTTTGCCGACATCCTGAAATCATTGTAAAACGGGTTTCGGAGGAAATTCTGGGTATTCCCGTTTCGATGGATGAATTGCAAGCGAAACTTAAGCCGTTTTCCGCGTCAAACACGCTAAGAATGGACTCGGAAGTTTTTGAGGCCTTGAAGCAGACACTTGAGCGAATGAAAAACCAAAATAGCCTGAACATCACCTCTGGAGAAATCGTATGAAGCGTCCGAGTTTGGGCGTCGTAGTTCGTATTTTGTTGAGCATTGCGCTGCTCGTGGTTTTGCTTATGCTCATTGACCGCGATGCGCTTTTGAAGGCATTTGTGGAGATGGACGCGCAGCTATTTTTGATTGGCCTGCTCGTCTATGCGCTGTCGGTTGGCGTCTGGTCGTTTCGCTGGCTGCTCATCATTCGTGCGGCAGGTGAAAACGTCGGTTATGTGCGTGTATTTTTAACCACGTTGGTTGGGCTTTTCTTTTCGCAGTTTTTGCCAGCCATGGTTGGCACCGATGTTGCCCGCATGGTTGAGCTTTCGGATGAAGCGGGTACCAATGCGCGCGTGGTATCAACGGTGCTGCTGGATCGTTTGATCGGGTTGATCTCATTGGTGGTCATGGCACTGGTCGCGTTGGTATTCAGCGCCGGAGTTGTTGGCGGACAGGATTCACGGATCGCGCTCATCACCATCGGCGCGTTCGTCGCGTTGGTCGTTGGCTGGGTGGTGTTTTTTAATCGCGGCCTGATGCGACGCTTTAGCTGGGTTTTCAAACTGCCCATTGCCAGCCGCATCGAATCCAGTATTCGTAACCTCTATGAATCGCTGCATCACCTCCAGAATCAGCCCCGGCTGCTGGTTTCGGCGCTGGCTGTCTCGTTTGTCATGCAAATAATCGAGATTGCCTCCATCGTGTTTATCGCGCGGGCGTTGAAAATCGAGATACCGATTGTCGATTTTTTCATCTTTGTACCGCTGATCTGGATTGTCACGACGATTCCCATTTCGATCAGCGGTTTAGGTTTGCGTGAAGGCGCTTTCGCCGTATTTTTTGCGCAGGTCGGCGTGGCTTCATCGGACGGTGTAGCGCTGTCGCTGCTCTATTATGCCTATCATCTTGTCCTCGGCATTGTAGGGGGACTGGTATTTTTGCGATCATCGGTGCGGCGCTATGCTAAATCTGGTGACAAAAGCAAATCGTTTAAAGCCTCAGAATCGCCTACCCAATAGTCGCTGCTAGACGTTCAATTGCGCTAATTCAGCCGCGCATGAGCTTCATGCAACCTCTGGTAGCGCCCATTGCCAAAGATCAAATCCTGATGTCTGCCTTGCTCGACGATATGACCGCTTTCCAGCACCACGATCTGGTCGGCATTTTTGATCGTCGAGAGGCGGTGCGCAATGACGATTGACGTGCGGCCTTTCATCAATTCGTTGAGTGCTTCCTGGATTTCGGCCTCGGTTTCCGTATCGACGGCTGAAGTGGCTTCATCCAGAATCAAAATCGGCGCATTTTTCAGAACGGCGCGGGCGATAGCGAGGCGCTGTTTTTGCCCGCCGGAAAGTTTGACGCCGCGCTCGCCGATTTGCGTATCATAACCATCGGGCAGCGACATGATAAAGTCGTGCGCGCGGGCTGCTTTCGACGCGCTGATGATGGCTTCGTCGCTGGCGGAAAGATCACTGTAGCGAATATTGTCCTTGATGGTGCCATTGAACAAAAATACATCTTGCAGCACCATGCTGATATTGGAGCGCAGCGCACGAATCGACATTTTGCGGATGTCGATGCCATCAATGGTGACGCACCCCGAAGCCACATCATAAAAACGTGGAAGCAGACTGGCAATTGTGGTTTTGCCCGCTCCGGTTGGCCCAGCAACGGCTAACATCTGCCCCGGTTTTACCTTGAATGACACATCATAGAGGGTAGGAATGTGCTCGTTATATTCAAAGCAGACGTGCTTAAATTCAACTTCACCGCGCAGCCGCCCTGGCTCAATGGCATCCAGCGCTTCCTCGACATCCGGTTTAATATCCAGCACCTCGATGACATGTTCTGCGCCTGTGAGCGCAACATGGAGCGTTTCATTCATCTGTGCCATCGTCGTAATCGGCTGATAAAAAACGCCAAGGTAGAGGACGAAAGCGACTAAATCTTCAACCTGCATGGTTCCATTGAGCGCCGCCTGACCGCCGAACAGCACCACGATGACCAGTCCCGCCGCCGTCAAAAAGTCAACCGAAGGGACGATATAGGCGTGCATTTTTAGCCCATAGAGCAGGGTTTTCGTTGCATCGTTCGAATACTCGTTGATGCGTTCATGTTCGCGCTGCTCCTGGGTAAAAAGTTGAATTTCCTTGATACCTGTGAGGTTATCCTGCACGACACCGACCAGCGTCCCCAGTCTGCCAGAAGCATCGCGCATCGCAGCCCGCATCCGCTTTCCCAAAAGCACGTTGCTGAGAAAAAGCAGCGGCATGGGCAGCAGGGTGAGCAGTGCCAGTGTGGGATTCAGGCTGAATAATATTAAGCCGACGCCCAGCAAAAGCAGGACATTTACGGTCATGTCGGGAATATAGTGGGCGATCAGAGGCTCGATGTCGCGCGTATCGTTGATGACACGTTTCAAAATTTCGCCTGTTTGACGATCTGCGAAGAAGCGCGCGGAAAGCTGCTGCAAGTGGTTGTAGACAGCCACCCGCAGCGTATTGACGAAACTGTAGGCCATGACATGCGCGACATAGGAATAGAGAAAGCGAAAAATCGAGCGCAGGACAAACACCACCAGCAGCAGAGCCGCCAGCGTCGTCACACGGTTGAGCGCTGTCTCTCCGCTTTCTGTGCGGATAATCTGGACAAGTTCACGTACCAGCCAGGGGTTGACGAGGTTCATCGCGGTAATAACACCGGATGAGATAACGACGACGACCATATGCCAGCGATATTGGCGAAGGAACGGAAACAGCCGACGGAGCGATTGCATAGCGTAGAAATCCTGTAAAAACATAAACAGACATTTTACAGATTACTCTACGATGTTTTTTCCATGTAGTACCAATTGCCAGTTAGCGGCGCGATGTTGGTTATCCTTCACTTTCGTTGGCAGGATACACCGCGCGAAAAATGGTCAGGCCAGGAAATTCCCAGGCTGGCTCAAGCTGGTCGGCGCTTTCCAGACCAACAGCGTCTGCCAGCAAGGGGAGATTGGCTGGGTTGGTCGTATAGATGTAAATCTGACCATTGGCAGCGCGATGGCGCTCCAGGTGATCTTTGACAATACGCGCCACTGCCTCATCGCTGCCAGTGGCTTCGCTAATCAGCGCTGTTGAGATGACATTGCGATCAGCAAGGTAGGTGATATAAAAATCTAAGTCCATTCGATCCGTCACGAAAAGGTCGTTGGGTTGGCTTGCCGTCTTAAGTGTTTCGGCAATAGCCAACGACGGGTCGTTATTTTGTCGGCCTTCCGGTAAAAACTGCACCACAAAATTAATGGCAAACACCGCAACCACAAAAAATGTCGTTAGGACTACCGCAGCACGATACCAGCGCGTGGATTTTAGCTGATTCAAAACGAGTGACAGTGCGACCCACCAGCACATCGCGGGTATGATCCAGTATTTGAGCGCTCCAGGCTCCCAGAACCAGTTGAAACCCCCATAGACGACAAACCACACAGCTAGCGTGATCCACAGCCAGCGAGATTGCAGTTTGCGCCAGCGTATAAGTGCCACCAGGATCGGGATCGCGAAGAAGATGAAGACAACGCCATAGTACACCAATAATTGGATGCGTGTGCTGCCACCAATGGAATCCCAGTATGACTGCATAGAGCCAAGCGTATTGGGGCCGCCGGGAAAGACAACCGCTGAACGCGCAAAACCCAAAACGGCGCGGAAAGCATCTTTGAAAATATCAACGCCGAATACTGCACCACCCGCCACAGGTGCGTCCTGCCACGCCAACGGATTGGCGGAACGCGGGGCAGCGGGATTTGTGACGATAAACAGGATTATCACCCCACCTATCGCAGCGGATATAATGGCGAAAAAAATGAACTCTCTGATTTTTGCGGTCAATTTCTGGTCGGGCTGTACCATCGCAATCGCCAGACCGAAGGGTAAAAAGGTGAAGATTGCCGTAATATTATTCAGGCTGGCGACCCATAGAATGACTGCAATGATGATTTTTCCGCCCCAGCCTATGCCATTTAGTGACTTTCCAAATCGAACCAGCAGGTAGAAGGCAAGAGTCAGCAGCGTCACCATGTTGATGGTTTGATAAATGCGTGTGCTATATGTCCAATAGGCAGCGCTCAGGCCAAACCCCAGGCTGACCAGCGTGGCGATACGCGGATCGCTGCCGCTTTCGCAAAGCGCAAGAAAAACAAACAGGATGCCCAGCCCGCCGACGACTGCGCGAAATGTCAAAATCGGAATGATGACGTTGCGATCCCAGCCCAAAGCCTGCCAGGTACGTCCGACCAATACCGAGATCGGATATTCCAGGTAATAGCGGATGTTGAGGTCGATAACCTTATCCGGGTCAGGGTTTGGCTGCGTCGGATCGTAAATTTGACCGCCTGCCGGGTGATAGAAATAATGACCCGTGACGCCATGTTCAATTGCCATCGCCGCCTGAAGGTCATCGCCCACGTAAAAATATTGAGGCCAGAAAAGGTAAAGCCCTGTGGTAATGACGAAAACCAACAAGGCGTAAATCAGACGGCTGCGATTTTGCATGATGCCGCTATTCACTGGAATGGACTGATACGACGGATTCATGTTGGGACTGCCAGTCTGCTGCATCTTTAATAACCTGTTCAATAATTTTATAGCTAAATCGTGTTACCGCCTCCCCGTTGCCGAGGTCGGGGTAGATCATGACGGTGTTGCCCATATACAGCCTGTCTACGGGCGTTTTCAGGTTAGGGATTTCGTCTAGCGTCCCGATAGGGCGAATTGGCTCGACATAACGGGCGCGCTGCACAATAAAGTCGGTGATCCAGCTTTCGTCAAAATCGGGAAACATGCGTTTGACGTGGATCATCCATACGGCTTTGACTTTTTCGTCCGGCCAGCGGGCCATCTCGTTGTTGGGAGCCAGATATTTGGGGAGATAAACGAGATGATGTCCCTTAACATATTGGGGGTCGATCAGGTTAGTCGTTTCGACAACAGCAGTAAAGGGGATCGACTCGTCGGTAATATTGAGTACATAGTAAGGAATCAGCGATTTCTTCATCACCAACAGCGGACACAAGACCCCCAAATATTCCTGACGCATAAGCTGTTCACGAAAATCGCCAGGGGCGTTGGGCATCAGCGCACCCAGAAGTGGCGATTGCAACGTGCTGATGAGGGCGTCAAACGGTTGAAATCCGTCCGCAGTTCGCACACCAACCGCGCGACCATTTTCGATCACGATTTCTTCAATAACGGTATTCAGCTTGATGCTGACGCCGCGTTCTTCACATTTGGTTGCTAAAGCTTCGATCAACGTGTAATAACCATTTTCCAAAAAGCACATCATTTCTTTGGAAGTCACTCCCTGACGTGTACCCATCATGCGTTTCAGGCGCGACCAGATATAGGTGGCTGGTACATCGACAAAGGCGGTGTCAAATTTTGCACGCAGGAGCGGTTTCCAAACCTTATTATATACGCCTTTTCCACTGACCTTTATAAGCCAATTTTCGACGGGGATTTCATCGATTTTGCGCCAGTCATTTTCAAACTGAGCGTAAATGACCTGGAGCGCCAGCCTGAAGCGCTGGAAAATATTAAGCGGCGGAAACAGCATAAAGTCCAGCGGGGTATTGAATGAATAAATGTGGCTGTTGTCATAAAAGCCCTGCTTGGTCGCCGTGAAGTGCAGACGATTTTTAACGCCACTTTCCTCGATGAGCGTCTGCATGGACATATCACTGCTGAGGATCGTGTGGTAAAAGCGATCAATCCGCAGTCCATCATAAGGCATATAGCCCGCCAATCCACCCAGGTTATCGCCGCGCTCATAAAGCGTGACATTCATCCCCTGTTGTGAAAGTTTATAGGCAAGGGTAACACCCATAATGCCGCCGCCAATGACAGCGATGTGCTTGGTTGTTGGGTTCATATGTTTTGTAACTCTGTGAACATTGTCGTTTTACAGGCGACGGCGCACCAGTGAATCGGTTCCAGGCATGAGGCCTGTGATGCTACTTAACAGCAGGTGAGCCTGAAATTTGAGATGGGCTTTGGTCACACGGGCGATTTTGATACTGGACTGCCCGAATGTACGCACGCGCAGCACCGTTGGAAACTCTGACACCGTGAAGCCCTCACGGATCGCATTGACCAGAAGCTCAGTTCCTGCCAGGAAACCATCGCTCTCAAAGCTGATCTGGTCGATTACTGGACGACGATAGGCCCGGAACAGTGCCGTCCAGGTGTGAATATGGCGATTGACCAGAATGCGATAGAGGAGAGACGCGCCAAAGCTAAACAGCAGACGATAGCCCGGTACCCCTTCAACTGCTCCGTCAGGGTGATAGGGGGAAGCTGTAACAATATCAACTTTATCGGCAATTAAACGATCTAAAATCTGAGGGATGGTTTCAAAATCATAGGTGCCATCAAAATCGGTTGTGATGACGATTTCGCCGGATACATGGCTAAAGCCCGTGCGGATCGCTGCTCCCAATCCGCGATTCACTTCGTGAGAAACGACGCGCACGCTGGTATCGTTTCCAAAAGCGCTGTTGAGCAGACTTTCGGTCTCGTCACGGCTGCCATCGTTGACGAAGATGACTTCCACGTCATGATTCTGGCGTAGGATAGCCAAAACTTTTTGTAATTTGTCAGCCGTCTTGGTCACACCTTCGGCCTCGTTAAAAGCAGGAATAAGTAGCGAAATTTTCATGAGACAATCCCTGAGTAAAGTTTAATTGTACTTTAGTCTTGTATCCTTGCCTGAGGCTAAAATATGAAGATATAGTTACCCTCAAGTTAAGATATTTTGATAATAATATCAACCCATAAAGTCCAGACTGCGGCGACCATTTTGCATGACCAGGGTCAAAATACAGTTTGTAATTTTAGTATTTAATGAAAATTGTAAGGAAATCTCAAAGTTCCTGAATGGTACTTATTGCCTGAACAAGTACCATTCGCAAACGCGCGTTGAGAATAGGGGGTTTTACAGGCTGCTGAGGTAATTAGGGATAGGGGAGTGGCTTATCGCTGGCTTGGTTGAGTCGATCCATCTGCTCACGGGTCAATGACCAGCCCGCCGCGCCGAGGTTATCTTCCAGTTGGCTCATCGTTCGTGTTCCAATGATCGGTGCTGTGACTCCTGGGCGTTGTAGGAGCCAATTCAACTGTTGGTGCCCTTCAGCATAACGCATCGATGGTGTTTTTGTTGGAGCGGATTAATCCGATTTCAACGAGTATAATATCTGGTATCAATGAGATCATCAGCATTAGCTAAAAAGTCTCGACCAGGATATGCGGAGAGTGCTATGCAGCACGAGGATCAGCCGAAAGAGCAGCTCAATGCCGAAATCAATGCGCTCAAGCAGCAGGTGGCGGCTCTACAAGCCAAGGAACGAGAACTAACGAAAACTCTGGGCAGCCGAGAACGTGAAATTCAGGCGCTTCTGGGTGTTGCGCCGAACCCGGTCATCGCTCGGTATGATCGACAACTGCGCCATACTTATGTCAATGCTGCCGTGCGGCTGGCAACTAATATCCCCCCAGCAGCTTATATTGGCAAAACGAGTCGGGAGATGGGTATGCCTGACAGCGTGGCAGCCGATTGGGAAGCTGCACTTCTAAAAGTTTTTGAAAACGCAGCTGAGGAGCTTATTGACTACAATGTTCTTGTGGCGGGTAAAAAGTGGTATTTCCAGTCGCATATTTTCCCTGAGCCAGACCAAAACGGCATTGTTGAAAGCGTGATCGCCATTACGCGCGATGTCACGCCTCAGAAAACCGCCGAGGTTGATCTGTTAGAGTACACAGAAATCCTTGAAATTGTCCATGATGTAGGGCAGGTGTTATCGGGGGAACTCGATTTACAAAAACTGGTTCAGGAAGTGACTGACGCCGCGACTGAAGTCTCTGGGGCCGAATTTGGCGCGTTTTTCTATAATCTCATCAATGACCAGGGCGAAAGCTATATGCTGTATACGCTTTCCGGGGTGCCTCGTGAAGCTTTTTCCAGTTTTCCGATGCCCCGTAACACTGAACTATTTGGCCCAACTTTTAGAGGTGAAGTGACGGTACGGATCGATGATGTGCGTAATGACCCGCGATTTGGCAAAAATTCGCCACATTATGGAATGCCGAAAGGACATCTTCCGGTTACGAGTTATCTGGCAGTTCCCGTAGTGTCGCGGACACATGAAGTATTGGGAGGATTGTTTTTTGGTCATTCTCAAGCCGGGATATTTACCCAACGTGATGCGCGGATTATCGAAGGGTTGGCGGCGCAAGCGGCGATAGCTATCGATAATGCACGGCTTTATCAAGAATCCCGGGCGCAGCAAGAGCGCCTGCGGACGACTTTAGCCAGCATTGGCGATGCGGTTATCGCGACTGACCCCAGGGGGCATATCAGCTTCATGAACGTGGTTGCACAGGCGTTGACCGGTTGGACAGATCAGGAAGCAATCGGAAAACCCCTGGATGTTGTCTTTCGGATTGTGAACGAGTTTACCCGTGAACCTGCGGAGAATCCGGTTTTCAAAGTGATACGGGAAAACCGAATTGTTGGTCTGGCAAATCATACCTTGCTTTTGGCGAAAGACGGACGCGAAATCCCAATTGATGACAGCGGCGCGCCGATTCGGAATATAGAGGGGGCGCTCGTCGGAGTCATTCTCGTATTTCGCGACATTACCGAGCGCAAACGCCATGAGCAGCGCAACACGCTCCTGTTAGAGTTATCGACGGCATTCTCCAAAGCATTGACTCAGCAGCAAATCGCCGAAGTCATTGTTGAACAAGCACTTAAGTCACTGGGAGGCATTGTCGGCACGGTTGCCGTAGTGGTTGAGAATGGAACGATGCTGGAAGTGCTTAATCTCAGCGGCCTTCCAGCGCATATCATTGAACAATATCGGCGCACGCCATTGGATTTCCCCGGCCCGATAAATGATGCTGTGCGCGCGGGTGACATCCTATGGGTTGAAAATTTTGAGGATTACATCAGGCGTTACCCTCATTTTGAGAATGATATTCGCCGAAATCGTAGCCGTTCAATTATTTGCATTCCGTTGAAGATCGATGAAAAGGTAATCGGGGGATTTAGTCTAAGTTTTCCTGTTGAAAAGCCTCGTAATTCAGATGAGGAGGCTTTTTTTCAAACGTTGGCGTATTTGTGCGCTCAGTCGCTCGAACGCGCGCGTTTGTACGAAGCGGAACAGCAGGCACGCAGCTTGTCAGAGGCGTTGAGGGATACGATGACAGCCCTCAACAGCACAATTGAGCTTTCGGAAGTGTTTGATCAGATTCTTGACAATATTGATCGGGTGGTGCGCCATGACGTGGCGGATATTATGCTGATCGAAGGCGATGTTGCGAGGGTTGTCCGCAGCCATCGATATGCTGAGCATGGCCTCGCCAAATCAGAAGCGGATATGCAGAACTTCAGGCTCAATATTGCCGAAACATATCACTTAAACTGGATCGGGGTGCATAAACGCCCCTGGATTATTGAAGATACAAGGACTTATAAAAACTGGATTAAAGCTCACGAGCCGGATTTGATTCGTTCTACCCTGATCGTGCCGATCCTCATCAATGGCGAAATTGTCGGCTTTCTGAATGTTGACAGTTTAACCCCGAATTTCTATACCACGAGTGATGCCGAGCGTCTGCAAACTTTCGCAGAACAAGCCGCCGCTGCAATCCGAAATGCCCGATTCTATCAGGCTGGGTTGGAACTAGCCGCGCAGGATGAGCGCCAGCGGATCGCACGAGAGCTGCACGATGCGGTCAGCCAATCGCTGTTTTCGGCAAATATGATTGCGGAGGCGCTGCCTCGAATATGGGAACGTCAGCCGGAAAAGGCATTGGCACAGGTGCGCTTGCTGCATCAATTCACACAGGCTGGCGCAGCAGAAATGCGGCTGCTGCTGGTCGAACTGCGGCCTGAAAGTTTGATCCGTACCAGTCTAAGCGAGTTGCTGCCACAATTGAGCCGCGCTTTCCAGGGACAGAAAAATATTGATTTGTCGGTGATTATCCAGGGTACAAGAGGGAAATTGCTATCGCCGGAGGTTCAAATTGCATTCTACCGGATTGCCCAGGAGAGTCTCAATAATATTCTGAAACATACACAGGCTCAACAAGCCCGCATACGGTTGAATTGGACGGATGCCCAGGTAAGCTTATCAATCACCGATAATGGCGATGGTTTTGATATCACCCAACTTTCCGGCGGCATTGGACTGAAATCCATGCAGGAACGTGCGGATAGTATTCATGCGGTATTGGATGTTCGTAGTAAGGTTGGGTGGGGAACGCGAATCAAGCTGACGTGGCAAATGGAGTAAAATATTTCGGATTTTTGAATTGCCCCCGACAGGACTCGAACCTGTGCCTCAGCCTCCGGAGGGCCGCGCTCTATCCACTGAGCTACGGGGGCATCAATACGCATCATCGTAACAGATTTTCAGGTATTGGACAAGAGGTATCAAGTTTATAATAGCAATCTATCGACGCGATTTGGAGTGAAGAAATATTTGAAACAGGGTGTATGGGTTATTTGGGTTCTGTTGCTCGTCAGTGGATGTGAGGCATTCAGCGGGCCAGATATGCCTGCAACGTTCCAGGCTGAAAGCAGACTTTATGTTGCCGAAGCGACAGCGATTGCCGTGACGGCACAGGCGGATGCACAGCGCGTAGAAGTTACCGCACAAGCTGCCGAAACAAAAATTGCCGAGATACAAGCGATGAATGCCGTGTTACTAGCGACAGCTTACGCCGGAGACACGTCGCAGGGCGTCGTTGTCGATACTTTCGCGACGCCTGTCGATCTTGACCCTAACCGACGCTGGTTTGTGAAAACCGGTGTTTCTGATCGTGTACGCGATTCCGATGGCTGTGTGGAAGGGGCGCACGTAAACTTCCCTGTTGATTCAACACAAATCTTCGCGACGGTACAGGCTTTTAATATACAAGCTGGGACTTTGATGAGCGTCCAATGGTTTTATGAGGGCAGTGAAGTCTGGCAGGATAGCTGGACAGTCCCGCAGAATTCGGCTAATCTGTGCATCTGGTTTGATATTCAGCCTTCTTATGTAGAGTTTAAGCCGGGAAGCTGGTCAGTGAGGCTTTTTGCCGATGGTTTCCAGTTGGAAGACCCCATGAGTTTTTCCATGACGGAGCCAGAGATGATGTCGGAAGGGTAGTGGCACTTGGTAGATTGCTATGTGCATGTTAATATACGGCGCTTGCTGTCATTTTTGAGGAAGGTATCTTGAAGCGTCGGCTGCTTCTGGCATTTTGGCTGATAGCAATGCTGCTGGCAGGTGTGGCATTGATAAATGCCCAGTCTGTCCCTTTACCCACTGTGACGCCGCCGATAAGCCAGATTAATAAGCTGGATATTTACGTGCGGGGTGGCCCAGGCGAATCGTATATGCCTGTTGGTCGAATGGTGTTGGGGAATGTCCCTATTCCTCTTGGTCGGAACGCGGAAACAAGCTGGATTTTGATTCGCTATAACGATGGCTTTGGCTGGATTCGCCGCGATCTGGCCTTCTGGGTCGAAGACCTTGAAGCGCTTCCGATTGTAGACCCCAATAACCTCACACCCAGCCCAGTGGCAGGCGCGGAAACCAGCACCCCATTTTTTTTCACTGAAACTCCAGAAGCGAATTGGGTAAATGTTGGCGAACAAGGCGCATTTGTTCGTGCAGGGCCGGGGCGGGGCTACTGGCGTCTTGGAACATTATCAAGCGGAGACGCGATTCCGAATCCAGTGGGTCGCGATGCGGATACCACCTGGATTATGTTTCGCTACGGTGACGGTTTTGGCTGGATTCAGCGTAATCTCGTTCACTGGTCAGCCGACCTCACACGTCTGCCGATTCTGTCTGAAGATGCGCTGACACCATCGGCGACATTTACGATGACGGCGACTCCCACATCGACTTATACGCCGACAGCTACTTTTACAGCAACGCTGACCGAGACTCCAACCCCAAGCGCGACCTCAACGCCGACTGTCACGCCCAGCCTAACACCGACAAATACGTCAACTTTTACGGCTACGCCAAGCGCGACTTCAACACCAAGCGTTACACCCAGTCTGACACCGACGATAACGCCGAGTTCCACAGCTACGAACACGCCAACGGCGACGAATACATCGACACTGACAGCGACGAATACATCAACGGCAACGGCGACTGCAACAGTCGTGCCGAGTGCGACATCGACCAGTACGCTCTCGCCGACATTAACGCATACTGTAATACCCACAGCAACCGAAAACCCT
>Ga0268299_1001576_pt1 | contig 37702 bp, 33 predicted proteins | sample NOBtaG_FD_193484 | JGI IMG/M metagenome (GOLD analysis project Ga0268299, IMG submission 193484) | Activated sludge microbial communities from bioreactor in Nijmegen, Gelderland, Netherland - NOB reactor | ecosystem: Engineered > Bioreactor > Aerobic > Activated sludge | place: Netherlands... | reverse complement strand
TGCCGTTCGACATGTACCAGCGCTATGACCATGCGCGGGCTGCGACGGCACGCCTCGGCACGTCGCCGCGACGCGTGCTGGACGTCGGCGGCGTCATGGGCGGCGCGCACGGTCATTTCGCGACGCTCGCCGACTTCTTCCCGGACGACGAGACGTGCGCCATCGACGTGCGGGTCGCGGATCATCCGGATCATCTCGCGGTCGCGGGCCCGCCGCTGCCGTTCGACGACGCGAGCTTCGACCTCGTGCTCTGCCAGGACGTGCTCGAGCACGTGCCCGCCGAGGGCCGTACGATGCTGCTCGACGAGCTGCGCCGCGTGTCCCGGCGTTTCATCGTGCTCGGCGCGCCGTTCGCGACGTCGGGCGTCCGCGACGCCGACGCGGTGCTCTTCGCGCACGTGAAGGCGCGGCACGGCTACGAGCACGGCTTCCTCGAGGAGCACTTGCGTCACGGCCACCCCGAGCTCGCGGCGACCGTCGCGCACTTCGAGGCGCGCGGCGCGAGCGTGGTCGTCCTGCCCAACGGCTACCTGCCGTACTGGACGCTGATGCAGGCGGCGAATCTGCTGCTCGCCGATCCGACGCTCGGCGAACGCTACGCGCGCGCGCAGGCGCGCTACAACGGCCAGGTCGCGGACTGGCGCGAGCCCGCGTATCGCCATCTGCTCGTCGTCGACCTGACGGGCGCGACCGACTGGTGCCGCGAGGTGCGCCGGCTCGTCAGCAACGACGGCGATGCGGATGCGGCGGCGCGGCGCGTGCGCGACGCCGCCGCACTCGACGCGATCCTGACGCTCGCCGCGACGCCCGGCACCTCCGCGGTCGCACCGGAGCCGGTGGCGATGGCGCCGGCGCCCCCGCCACCACACGACCCTGCACGTGAAGAGGCGGTCCGGTTCGCCGACCGCGTCCGCGCGCATCCCGGGTATCGAGCGTACGCGCGCCTCCGCCGCCTCGCGCGCACGCTCGTGGGCGACGGACGGGCGTGAGGGATCTCCCGCGCGCATCTGTCGCGATCGTCAACTGGAACGGTCGCGCGCATCTCGAGCAGTGTCTGCCGTCGGTCTTCGCGCTCGACTACCCGGCCGACGCGCTCGAGTGCGTCGTCGTCGACAACGGCTCGACGGACGGCTCGCGCGAGTGGCTGGAGGCGGCCTGGCCGCGGGTACGCGTCGTCGCGAACCCCGAGAACCGCGGCTTCGCCGCCGGCGCCAACGGCGCCGCGACCGCCGCGACGGGGGAGATCGTGGCGTTCCTCAACAACGACTGCCGCGTCGCCCCGATGTGGCTCCGCGCGCTCGTCGAGGCGCTCGCGAGCGAGCACGTCGTCGCCGCGGGCAGTCGGATCCTCGACTGGGACGGTACGCGCATCGATTTCGACGGCGCCGCGATGAACTTCCACGGCCACGGCAACAACCGCGGCTTCGGCCGACCCGCGTCGGCCGCCGACGTCCGCGACCCGGAGCCCGCGCTCTTCGCGTGCGGCGGTGCCATGGCCGTCGACCGCACGGCGTTTCTCGCCGCGGGCGGGTTCGATCCGGAGTACTTCGCGTACTTCGAGGACGTCGACCTCGGATGGCGGCTGTGGGTGCGAGGCGAGGGCGTCGTCCACGTACCGGCGGCGGTCGCGTACCATCGCCACCGCGGATCGGGCATGGATCCCGCCCGCTGGCGGTACCTCATCGAGCGGAACGCGCTCGCGACGCTCTTCAAGAACTACGACGACGCGAGCCTGGCGCTCGTTCTCCCGGCGGCGCGTGCGCTCGTGGAGGCGCGTGCCGAGCTGGCGGAGGGCGCCGCCCGCGACGCGCACCGGGACGCGCTGCGCGCGTTCGACGCGGAGCTGCCGGCGTGGCGGGAGGCCCGAGCGCGCGTGCAAGCCGGACGCCGCCGACCCGACGCCGACGTCGTCCCGCTCTTCCGCGAGCCGTTCCGCCCGAGCGCGTTTGGCCGGGAGTACTGGGAGACGCAGTGCCGGCTCGTCCGCGCCCACGACCTCGGACGCGTCTTCGGGGCCGCGGCGGTCGAGGCGGTCGAGGGTCTCGGGCCGTTCGTCGCCGAGCTGGAAGACCGGATCGTGGAGCTCACGACCCGGCTGGCCGAGCGCGGCGAACACTGAGACAATCCGCGACCCATGCGCTTGACCCGACGTGAGTTCCTGCACACGGCCGCGACGGCGGCGGCGACCGCCGCCGTGTCGCCCGTTCTGGCCTCCACGGTGAGCACGTTCGCCTCGACGGGCGCCAGCGTGAACGCCGTCTCCATCGACCACCTGCGCCGCCTGGTACAAACGCGCGCGCTCGCGAGCGAGGATCCGTGGGTCCTGATGCACGTGGTCCTGGCGCTCGGACCCGAGACGCGGACGAACAAGGGGCCCATCCTCGACGCCGTGCTGGCCACGTACCTCGAGAAGGTCCAGCGCGGCGGCCAGTCGTGGGTGTGGTTTCCGCTGAACGTCGAGGCGCACCCGAACCACTTCCTCGAGATCATGGACGCGATCGGCGTCCCGCCGGCGCGGAAGTTCGCGACGGCGGCGGGGCAGGTCGGCACGGCGGAGCTCCTCGCCGGCGCGAAGGCCCTCATGACGCCCACGATCTCCGGGCCCGAGCTCTCGTGGACCCTCAGCGTGTTCACCGCCGCCATGAAGCCGGACGCCGATCGCTTCACGAACGCCGAGGGGCAGGCGTTCACGGTCGCGGCGCTCGTCGAGACGGCTGCCCTGGCGGCCGAGGTCGGCTACGCGGACACGGTCGCGGCGATGGGCGGCACCAAGGCGTACGGGCGGAGCGTCCTCCAGACCTACGCCTGCAACGGCTCCCACGTGCTGTACGGCCTCTACGACGCGCTCCGCCACGGCTACGAGGGGAAGGATCTGCGGACCCGCGTCCGGAAGCTCACGGCGGCTTCGTACTTTCGCCTCGGCGCCGAGGTGGCGCTGATCGACCAGGCGCTCGCCGCACCCGAGCAGCAGCTGAACGCCGACGCGGCGAAGCTCCAGTTCCTCGGGCACTCGATCGAGAACCTCCGCTACGCCGAACGGCACAAGATCTACGTGCCGTCCGCGACGGAGCGCCAGCAGCTCGCGACGGCCGAGGCGCAGCTCGCCCGCGTCGTGCACCGCATCGCCACGATCCACAACCTCGACGTGCTGGCGAACGACGTGCCGCGCGCGTACCGCATCGTTCTCGGCGATGCGTGCCATGCCCTGCACGGTCTCACCAGCGAGGGCTCGTAGCGTGCCGCCGAGCCGCGCATGAGCGCGGCGCTCGGCGAGGTCACGATCGTCGTCGTGACCTGGGAGAACGCGGCCGAGGTGGCCCCGCTCGCGGCCTCGCTCGCGCCGGCGCTCGCCGCGGGCGCCGAGCTCGTGGTCGTCGACAACGCGTCGTCCGACGCGACTCGCGCCGAGCTTGCCGCGTGCGTTCCCCACGCGCTCGTGATCGCGAACGCGACCAACCGCGGCTTCGCGGCCGGGGCGAACCAGGGGCTCGCCGCGAGCCGCCGGCGCTTCGTCCTCTTCCTCAATCCCGACGCCGTCGTCGAGCCGGACGCCGTGCCGCGTGCGCTCGCGTATCTCGATGCGCTCCCGGCGGTCGGTGTCGTCGGGTGTCGGACCGTGAACGCGGACGGCACGCCGCAGGCGACGGTCGATCGCTTTCACAGCGTGCGCGGGCTCGTCGCCGAGGCGTGGAGCGGGGCGCGCGCGAGCGGGACGCCGCGTGGCAGCGCGCCGCGCGCGAGCGGCATCGTCGATTGGGTCTACGGCTCGTTCCTGCTCGGGCGGCGCGCGGCGCTCGACGCCGTGGGTGGGTTCGACGAGGCGTACGAGATGTACGGCGAAGACCTCGACCTCTGTCATCGCCTGCGGGCCGCGGGCTGGGCGACGGCCTACTGCGCCGAGGCGACGGTCGTGCACCACGGGAATCGCAGCGGTGCGCGGCGCTACGGCGCCGAGCGCGACGTCGCCGTGCTGAAGGGTACCCTGCGGTTCTTCCGCCGCCGGCGCGGGCGGCTTGCCGAGCTCGGGTTCCGGCTGGCGGCCGGGGCGCGCTTCGCCTGGCAGGCCGCACGGATGTCGTTGGCGTCCGGCGGCGACGCGAGCGCGAAGGATCGGGCTCGTCGCTACGGGAAGATGGCCCGGCTCTGTCTCGACGGCGATCTCGCGGGTCGGCGTGCCGATGCAGCCCGGTCGCGCGGTTGCGGGTCCGGCACGCTCCTGGGATAGAGGGGGCGTGACAGAAGCGGGGCCCTGGATCGTCAGGAGACCAGGCGAGGGACCGCCGGTGGTGTCGATCGTAATCCTGACCTGGAACTCACGGGCCTTGCTGGAGGCCTGCCTCGCGGCCCTGCCGGCCGCGACCGCGCCGCTCGCGACCGAGGTCATCGTGGTCGACAACGGCTCGCTGGACGGCACGGCCGAGGTGCTGCGTGGGCGCTCGGACGTCGTCACGATCACGAACGCGACCAACCGTGGCGTAGCACCCGCGCGGAACCAGGGGCTCCGCGCCGCGCGCGGCGAGTTCGTGGCGCTGCTCGACGTCGACACGGTGCCGACGCCGGGCGCGTTCGCCACCTTGGTCGGGCGGCTGCGCGCGGTGCCCGAGGTCGGTCTCGTCGGTCCGAAGCTCATCGGCCGCGACGGCGAGCTCCAGTACAGCTGCCGCCGCTTTCCGACCCTCGTCGACAAGCTCTGCCGCCGGCTGCCGGCGCGCTTCGGGCGCGCGCTCGTCGACGACGTCGAGCTGCGCTGGTGGGATCACACGGGCGTGCGCGAGGTCGACTACGTGATCGGCGCCTGCCAGGTGATCCGGCGCACGGCACTCGACGAGGTCGGCCTTCTCGACGAGCGGATCTTCTATGGTCCCGAGGACGTCGACTTGTGTCTCCGCATGCATCAGGCGGGATGGAAGGTCGAGTACGTCGCGGACGCGGTGATCATGCACCTCGAGCGCCGATTGACGAGGAACCTCCTGTCGCCGCTGACCGCCCGCCACGTGTACGGGCTCGGGTATTTCTTCTGGAAGCACGGCTACCTCCTCACGCGGCCGACGGCGCCCGTGGTGCGCCGCGCCGCATGAGCGCGTCGGACGTGCCGGCGCTCGCGATCGGCGTACCGGCGACGACGGGCGAGGACGATTTGCCGGCGACGCTCGGCAGTCTCTATTCCAGCGCCGTCAGCAGCGACGCGACGCTCGCCGTCGAGGTCATCGTCGGTGTGAACGGCCCCGAAGGTCCGGCGCCCGCGATCGCCGGCGTCGAAGCGTTCGCCCGCGCGCACGCGCTGCCGTTCGTGCCCCCGGGCGCGGCGCCGCCGCCTGCCGGCTCGTGTGTCCGGCTGCTCCGATTGCTGCCGCAGAGCAAGGTCGCCGCATGGAACGCCATCCGCGAGGCCGCGCGCGCGCCGATCATCGTGTTCGCCGACGCCGACGTGCGGGTCGCGCCGGCCGCGATCCCGCGTCTCGTGGCGCGGCTGGCCGCGGCGCCGGAGCTCGCGATCGCCGCGGGCCGCGAAGCCGCGCTCGTGACACCGGAAGACGGTCTCGTCGCGCGCGTCGCGGCGCTCCCGCATCGCTTCGACTTCGGCAACGTGCCGGGCCGGCTCTACGCGCTCCGCTCGGCGGCGTTGCCGGAGCCGATGCCGGCCCACGTGCTGCACGAGGACGCCTATCTGTCCGTGCGGCTCGGCCGGGAACGGTTCGCCAAGGAGCACGAGGCGATCGTGTACCTCCGGCCGCCGGCGACCTGGCACGAGTACCTCCGGCAACGCGTCCGGAACGAGGTCGGCAAGCTCCAGCTCACGCACGAGTTCCCCGAGCTGCACCGCGCGCACGGGTTCGGGCGCTACCCGTGGCGGAAGTTCGTCGCCGAGATCGCGCCGCGCGAGTATCCGCTCGTCGCGCTGTCGATGGCGGCGCGGGTCTTCGCGCGCGTGCGGGCGCTCCGGCAGATCCGCTCCGGCTTCCGGCGCGGGTGGGCCGTGCTGCCATCCACGAAGCGCTGGCCGACCGCGACCGACGCGAGCGGCGCCGGCAGCGGCCGGGTCTGAATGCCCATGCAGCGGAGCGGCCTTCGCGAGCAGAGCACGATCGCGCTGCTGCTCCTGTTCGACCTCGTGTGGGGCGTGATTGCCTATGTGATCGCGTTCCTCCTCCGCATCTACTTCCCGGTGCCGTTCACGATCGACTTCCTCCCGTTCGACCGCATCTTCGAGCTCCGGCACATGCTGCCCGCCGTGCTGCTGGCGGAGTTCGTGACGCTGTACTTCTTCGGCTTCTACGACCTGCGCGCGCTCCGCGCGGGCTTCCGGCCGATCGCGAACAGTGTGACGGCGCTCTTCGTCCACCTGCTCGCGACGACCTCGCTTTATTTCTTCACCGGCGACGTCAACTTCCCGCGCTCGGTATTGGTCGTCTACTGGCTCGTCAACGCGGCCGGTGTCGCCGCGATGCGCGACCGCGTCGGGCGGCAGCTCGCGGCGTCGTCGCCGACGCGGGTGCTGCTGGTCGGGACGGCGGAGGAGATCAAGGAGTTCCTCGAAGGCGTCGGCGAGCCGCGGCTCCATCACGTCGACGTCGTCGGCGCGGTCGCGGTCGACGCGGAGGGCGCCAACGGGGCGACGCCGGGACCTTTCGTCGGAAACCTGCCGTGGCTCGGCGAGGTCGGCGACCTGGCGCGGCTCCTCGCCGAGCACGACGTCGGCGAGATCGTGCTGCTCTCGCCGCTCTCGTGGCGCGACCGTCTGGTCGACCGCATGCTGCGCCAGAGCCGCCGGCCGCGCGTCAGCGTCGTGCCGTCGGTGTACGACATCCTCGTCGGGCGGATCTCCTCGGGTCGCATCCACGACGTGCCGGTGATCGAGGTCGTGAAGAACCCGCGCGACGACCTCGCGTATCTGGTGAAGCGCCTCACCGACTTCGCCCTCGCCGGCGTGCTCGCGGTCGTGTCGCTGCCGATCGCACTCCTCGCAGCGATCGCCGTGAAGCTCGGGTCGCGCGGTCCGGTCTTCTATCGCCAGCGTCGTGTGGGGCAGGGCGGGGCGCAATTCACCATCTGGAAGTTCCGCACCATGCTCGACCATGCCGAGGACGCGAGCGGCCCCGTTCTCGCGCAGCACGAGGACCATCGCGTCACGCCGGTCGGCCGCGTCCTGCGCGCGACCCGCATCGACGAGATCCCGCAGCTCTGGAACGTGCTGAACGGAACGATGAGTCTCATCGGCCCGCGTCCGGAGCGGCCCGAGTTCGTACGCCGCTACGCCGAGGAGATTCCCGGCTACCTCGAGCGCCTCCAAGTGAAGCCGGGGCTCACCGGCCTTGCGCAGGTGAACGGCGAGTACCACACGAGCCCGGCGTACAAGCTGAAGTACGACCTCGCGTACATCTACAACTACTCGATCACCCTCGACCTCAAGATCATGGCCGAGACGGTGAAAGTGATGGTGACGCGCCGGGGTGTGTGATCAGCGGAGCGGCTTCGTCGGCGTCTTGTGCTCTTTGGCGGCGAAGGGAGTCGTGGTCGCCGTGCCGCCGACGGAGAGACACGCTTCGTCGGCCGGATCGGGTCCCGGCCCCGTCGGTGCTCCCCAGTAGTTGCCGGTCGCGACGGCACTCCCGGTCATGCTCGATACCGAAAGACCGCAATTGTCGAGCAGCGGCCCTCCGTTGCTGTGGAGCGTGGACTTCGTGATCACGGCGCTGGCGCCGGCTCCGGCGATGTCGATTCCGGTGACCGAGTTTCGGATCACGACGCTTCCGCTGACGACGTGCCCAGTGCCCACGAATCCGATGCCGAGCGCATTCGCGGTCGCGAAGACGCCCCGGAGCACGTTGCGGTTGCCGCCGATGTTGAATCCGGCGTTCGACGCCCCAGTGGAGGCGGTTTCGGTGATGACGTTGTCCTGGCCGGTCACGAGCAGGTTGTCCACGGCGCCCGGAAGGAAGCGGCTCGACGCGATCAGATTCCGCGAGCCGGCGACGAACAATGCGACGTTGTCGTTGTCGGTGAAGACGTGCCCCGCGACGGTCGTGCCGTTGGCGGTGATGCGGAGCGCCGCGTCGCCGCTGTCGGCGCCCGTCAACGTGAACCCCTTGTTCTTTTTGCCGAACACGGCACCGTCGGCCGACAGTCGCACGGTGTCGAAGCCGGCGTTGCCCCCGTCGATGATGGTGGCGGCCGCGCCGTCGCGTGCGAGGACGGTCACGCGCTTCGCGATGTCGAGGACGCAGCCGCAGCCGTTCAGGTTCGGGGTTTCGTCTTGCGGCCCGCTGATGGTGTTGCTGCCGTCGGCGTCGCCGTAGCGCCCGGGCGCGACGAGAACTGTGTCGTCGATTCCGGCGTTTGCGATGGCGCGGGTGATCGTCCGGCAGGGTGCCGCCTTTGCGCCGCAGCTTCCGCTGTCGACGCCGTTCGGCGCGACGAGCAGTGTCGCCGCCGGGGCGGCGCCGGCGACGAGCATCGAGAAGAAAGCGAGGGCGGGGGCGAGAGCGCGTGCGAACGACATGGGATCTCCCTTCGCAGGCGCGTCAGCGCCCGGTGAACTGCGGTTTCCGCTTCTCCAAGAACGCCTTGATGCCTTCCTGGCCGTCGGCGGTCACGGACGCGCCGGCGATGGCGCGCGCTTCGCGCTCCATCTGCGCCTCGAGGCCGTGCTCGAACGTCTCGTTCAAGAGCGCCTTCACGGCCCCGTACGAGCGGGTCGGGCCGGCGGCGAGCGTCGCGGCGAGCTTCGTCGCGGTCGGTAGCAGCTCCGCGGCCGGCACGACCTGATTCACGAGCCCCCAGTCCAGCGCCTCGGCGGCGGTGAGCTTGCGGTTCGTGAGCATGAGCTCGCGCGTGCGGCGGTCGCCGATGCGGCGCGGCAGGAAGAACGTCGAGCTGCCGTCGGGGACGAGGCCGGCGTTGGTGTACGCCATCACGAACGACGCGGCGTCGCTCGCGATGGTGAGGTCGGCGGCGATCGCGAGACTGAAGCCGGCGCCGGCGGCGACGCCGTTGACCGCCGCGATCACGGGCGCGTCCATGCGCGTGAGCCGCGAGATCGCCGCGTGCAGGTAGACCGTCAGCTCCTTCAGGCGGCTGCTGATCGCGGTGCCCGCATCGGCGAACGAGCGCAGGTCGCCGCCCGCGCAGAACATCGGCCCCGCCCCCGTCAGTACGACCGTGCGGATCTCGGGATCGTCGTCGCACGCGATCGCCGCGTGCATCAGCTCGCGAGCGAGGGGGATGTCGAGGCTGTTGGCGGCCTTCGGGCGGTTCAAGGTGAGGGTGGCGACGCCGTCGGCGCGCTCGAGCGTGATGAAGTCGTAGGCCATGGGGGTCTCCTCTTGGGGGGCTGTTTGATCACGAATTCCTCGGGATCGCGACCGAGGCCGCGCTACGACCGGTCGGGTGACGTCGCCGGCGTGGCGGACCAGCGCTGCGCGAGTCGCAGGCACGGGCGTTCGATCAGAGCGTAGCTGGCGCTGCCGACCGCGACCGCGAGCGCGTACATCGCGACGAGTACGAGCCCGGCCTGGGTCGCGTTCGCCGTCGCCAGGATTCCCAGCCGGGACACCGGACCGACGACGGCGCTGTTGTGCCACAGGTAGAAGCCGTAGCTCACGGTGCCGACGAAGGTCACTGGGCGAAGCGCGAGGACGCGGAGGAACCGCGATCGTTCCGGGGTGATGAGCGCGGCGGGCGCGACCAGCAGCAGGGCGATCGGTGTCTGCCAGCACTGGTGCCAGAATTGCTGTCCGGGCGTCGCGAGGAACGACGTGCGTGGCGGCAGGCACAGGATCAGAAAGCACGCGAGTGCCAGGATCCAGCTCCGTGAGAGCAAGGGTTGGAGGCGCGCGATCCCGCGGGAAACCCGCGCATCGCGGTCCCGCGCGGCCGCGAGCACCGCCAGGGCCATGCCGCTTCCGAGCGGTGCCAGGGTGGGCATGAAGAACGTGACCAGGACGGGACCCTTGCGCACGTACGCGGCGATCCAGATGCACGCATAGCCGACGGCCACGAGCGCGAGGGCGCCGCGCCACTCGGCTCGCAGAGGATCGGCGGGCGCGGCGCGGCGCATCAGGGCCGCCCAGATCGGTACCAGCACGTAGAACGTCACTTCGGCGACCAGCGACCACGAGACGGTGAGCCCTCCGTGATGGCCGCGGTCGGGAAAATAAAGATAGGTGAGCGTCGCGTGGGTCACGATGTCGGTGTGGGTCGTGAACGTGATCCAACCCAGGCCGCCCATGACGGCGAGCGCGACCAAGTACGCGGGGTAGATGCGGAGCGCGCGGCGCACGGCATAGCCGGCCAGGGTCGGTGGTCGGGTCGATGCCACGTGGGCACGGGCGAAAGGCCCGTAGATCAAGAACCCCGAGAGGACGAAGAAGATCTGCACGCCGATGTTGAGATGGACCACGACCCGCGACACGTAGTCGGCGAGGGCGGGAGCGGCGGGCACGGCATGGTAGAGGAACACCAGGGTGACGGCGATGGCCCGCAAGCCGTCGAGCTCGCCGCGCCGCGCGTCGTCGGCACGGCGCGCGCCGCTCTCGAGGGTCGAGTGCACGGGGGTCGCCCATACGCTGCCCCCAGGTTCCCCCGCAACCTACGGGTGAGACGATCGGACGCGCGGAGGGAGTGACCGGCCGAACCGGCTGATCAACGACCGGCGGCCGAGGGGGATGTCGAGGCCGTTGGCCGCCTTCGGGCGGTTCAGTGTGAGGGTGTCGACGCCGTTCGCGCACTCGAGGTGATGTGCTCGTAGGCCATGGGGGGCTCCTTTTCGCGGGGTCTTCGATCGTGAATTCCCTGGGTTGGTGACCGCCGCCGTGGTACGGCACGAAGATCCCTTTCTCGCAGGAGCCCCCATGCGTGCCGTCACGGTCGTGCTCTGTTCGTTGCTTCTCCTCTGCTCTTCCTCAGGCGTGTCGGCGGCGGAGGGCGATCTCGATCCCGGATTCGCAACCGGTGGTGTCGCGACCGAGCCGCTCACGGGCATGCCGCGAGGCACCGGCGTCGTCCTTCAGGACGACGGTAAGATCGTGAGCGCCACGATCGACGACGACGGGTTGAAGTTCTACCGCTACGATTCGACGGGGATGCCCGACGCGACCTTCGGCGTGGCCGGCGTGGTGACCAACCCGGCGCCGGGTTCGTTCGTGTCGGAGCTCCGACGGCAGTCCGACGGCAAGCTCGTCGTCCTCCTGAATGCGGGTGGTGCGGTCGCGCGCTACGCCGACACCGGGGCTCCGGACGGAGGCTTCGGGACCGGCGGTGTGACCGCCACGCCCTGCGGCGGAGTCGATGGACATCTGCTGATTGCCCCGGACGGTACGCTCGTGGTGGGCACGGCGAATCTCTCGCCGATCGAGGGTTGTGTCGCGCGCTTCGACGCGAGCGGTGGGCTCGACCCGGCGTTCGGGGTCGGGGGCGTCGTGACGCTCGCCGACTTCGGCGTGTTCTCGCTCGCGGCGCAGGGCGGCCAGTTCCTGCTCGGCGGCATCCGCGCCGGCGATCCCCCGACGGCGAGCGTGATGCGGCTCGACGGGGACGGCATCGTCGACGGCGGTTTCGGCACCGGCGGGGTTTTTTCGCAGACACTGGCGTGGCCGTACCCGTACGTGACCGCGCTCGATGTCGCTGCCGGCGGAGACGTCCTTGTCCTCGCGGCCCGCGGTGAGGTCATGCGCCTGTCCTCGAGCGGCAAGCTCGACACGTCATTCGGGTCCGGCGGCGTCGCCGCGATCGACATCCCAGTAGGCTTCGGCGATGACGTTCTCGCCACCGCCCTGGCGGTCCAGAGCGACGGACGCATTCTCGGCGCGGCGACGCGTTCGCTCTTCATCGGTCCACCAATAGGCTACATCCCAGGGGTGAAGATCTTTCGCTACGACGTAGACGGCACCGTCGATGCGACGTTCGGAGTCGACGGGATCGCGGACGGCATCGGGGGAAACCTCGGCGGTTTCGCGCTCCAATCCGATGGTAAATTCGTACTCTCCACGGCGTACTTCGACCCGTTCGAGTCCTTTTTTGACGGTGCGGTGAGCGTTGCGCGCCACCTCGGCTCGACGCTGCCGTGCCCGCCCACTCCGGCGCCGGGCTGCCGCGCGTCGGTCGTCCCCGCGGGCGGCAAGCTCCGCATGGACGCCACGACGAGCGCGAAGGCGAAGTACCAATGGTCGTGGCAGAAGGGCGCCGCGACGACGCTCGCCGACTTCGGCGATCCCGTCGGCGGCGACGACTACACGCTCTGCGTCTACGACGAGTCCGGCGCCCCGACGCTCGCGACCGGTGCCGTCATCCCGGGCGGCGGGACGTGCAAGGGCAAGCCGTGCTGGAAGGCGCTCGGCACGAGCGGTCTCGCCTACACGGACTCGAAGCGTCGCCGCTACGGCATCGCCGCGATCAAGCTGAAGGCCGGCCCCGATGGCAAGGCGCAGCTCCAGATCAAGGGGCAAGGCGCGACGCTTCCGGTGCCGGCGCTGCCGGCCCTGCTCCCGCTCCGCCTGCAACTCATCGCCGAGAACGGGGCCTGCTTCGAGTCCGTCTTCTCGACGACCGGCACGACGCGGAACGACGCCGCGCGCTATCAGGGCAAGTCGGACTGAACGCGGGGCGACCTCCCTTGACCCAACGGCGGTCAGCTGACTAGCTACCCGACGCCCGGTAGCCGTCGCCCACGTGCGACACGTTGCGCCCCATCCAGCGAGGAGGACCCACCCATGAAGGAATTCGGACTGTTCATCGACGGAGAGTGGCAAGCCGCCAAGGGCGGCAAGACCGCTCCCACCATCAATCCCGCGACCGAAGAGCCCTGGGCCACGGTCGCCGTCGCGGACCGCGAGGACGTCCGGAAGGCCGTCGCGGCCGCGAAGAAGGCGCACGACTCCGGCGTGTGGCGCAACAAGTCGCCGCAGGAGCGCGGCGAGATCCTCCAGCGCGTCGCCATGGCGATCTTCGAGCGCCAGGACGAGGTCGCCGCCGCCGAGGTGCAGGACGGCGGCGGCACGATGCGGAAGGCAATGAGCATGGACGTCCCGGGCGCCGCCCAGACTTTCATGCACTTCGGCCAGTTCGTCTGCGGTGACGAGTACAAGGCGATGATCTACGAGGAGTACGACGAGACGGTGCCCATCCCGTCGAAGAACCTCGTCGTGCGCGAGCCGATCGGCGTCTGCGCCGGCATCACGCCCTGGAACTTCCCGCTCATCATGGCGTCGTGGAAGATCGCGCCGGCGCTCGCGGCCGGCAACTGCGTCGTCATCAAGCCGGCGTCGGTGACGCCGGTCACGTCGCTCATGCTCGGCGAGATCTGCACCAAGGCGGGCGTGCCCGCCGGCGTGGTCAACGTGATCAGCGGTCCGGGCGGCACCGCGGGCGAAGAGCTCGCGACATCGCCTGACGTCGGCAAAGTCGCCTTCACGGGCTCGACCGAGGTCGGCCGCCGCATCATGCAGCTCGGCGCCGGCACCTTGAAGAAGGTGACGCTCGAGCTCGGCGGCAAGTCGCCGAACATCATCCTCGACGACGCCAACCTCGACACCGCGTCGCTCGGCGCGCTCTTCGGCACCTTCATGCACCAGGGCCAGATCTGCGAGTCCGGCACCCGCGTGCTGGTGCACGAGAAGATCCACGACAAGTTCGTCGAGAAGATGCTGGAGGGCATCAAGCGCATCCAGATCGGCGACACCATGGACATGACGACCGGCATGGGTCCGCTCGTGAGCGCGTCGCAGCGCGAGACCGTCGAGAAGTACGTCGGCCTCGGCCAGGAGCAGGGCGCCAAGCTCGTCGCCGGCGGCAAGCGCCCGAGCAGCATGGGCAAGGGCTACTACTACGAGCCGACGATCTTCGACGACGTCGACAACAAGATGCGCATCGCCCAGGAGGAGATCTTCGGCCCGGTCGTCTCCGTCATCCGTTACAAGGACGAGGCCGAGGCCATCCGCATCGCCAACGACTCGGTGTACGGGCTCGGCGGCGCCGTGTGGTCGTCGAACAAGGACCGCGCCGTGGCGATCGCGAAGAAGATCGACACCGGCACCGTGTGGATCAACGACTACCACATGATCAACCTCCGGTTCCCGTTCGGCGGCTACAAGCAGAGCGGCGTCGGGCGCGAGCTCGGCAAGTGGGGACTCGCCGAGTACCACGAGCTCAAGCACATTCATGTCGGCGAGGACACGCCGCCGGAAGGCAAGTTCTACCTGCAACTGCTGCTCAATTAGATTTCGTCCCCGTGCGCTTCGGGGGGCGCGCTTCGCGCGTCCCCCGAATGCTCCGATGGACGTCGGAGCGCGGAGTGAATCCGCGCTCCTCCCTCCAAATGCCCACGATCAGAATCTCCGCGAAGGCGGCCGAAGTGGTGGCGCGCGTGCGTGCCGAGCGGTCGGGCACGCTCAGCTTCACGATCGACGGCGGGTGCTGTGAAGGGACGGCCCCGCACCTCTTCGAAGATGCCGTGCTCGCCGGCGTCGACCCGGTCGGCGAAGTCGCCGGCGTTCCGGTCTATCTGCAAGCGGCCATGATCGATCCCTTCAAGGACGCCGACGTCACGATCGACGTCGTCGACGAGCCGATGTCGGACGCGATGTCGCTGGAGACGGAGTACGGCCTTCGCTTCGTGCTGCGCGAGGGCATCTGCCCGGCGTGAGCCGCGACGCGGTCGCCTAGGCGACGTCGAGGCGGACGACGATCGAGCGCAGTACCTCGCGGCGCAGGTCGGCATCCTCCGGCCGGCGATCGCGTCCCGAGCGGACCTGGTAGAGGATCTCGCCGGTCTTGGGGTTCGCGGTGAGGAACGCGCGGAACGCGTCGAGCGCCTCGGGCGTCGCGACGTCGAGCACGACCGGCGTCGCGGCGACCCGGCGTCCACGAAAGCGCAGGTCGACCGGGCGGCCGCTCCGGAGATTGCGCCACCAGGCGGAGCTCCGGGTGCAGAGGTAGATGCGGCCGCCGACCTCGACGTACGAGAGGGGCAGCGTGCGCGTGACGCCGCTCTTCGCCCCGACGTAGGTCATCAGCAGCAGGTTCCGGCTCATGACGCCGTGGAGCGGCGAGCGGAGGATCCACGCGATCGCCGGGTTCAGGCGGCGCAGGACGCGGATCGCGACGGGGAGGGACTCGGCGTTCACGGCGCCGGCGGAAAGCGACAGGGTCGATTGGCTCATGGGGCGCACGGTAGGGGCGCCGCCTCGATTCAACAATACGATTCGATTCACTACACTCATGACATGCGTTCACAAATCATCGGCGCCCATCTCGCCGCCGTTCGCTCGTTCGTGCTCGCCGTCGACGTCGGGAGCCTGACCGCCGCGGGCCGGCGGGTCGGGCTCACGCCGTCGGCGATCAGCAAGCAACTGGCCCGGCTCGAGGAGGCGCTCGGCGCCCGGCTTCTCGAGCGGACGACGCGGCGGGTGCGCCCGACGGCCGCCGGCCTCGCGCTCTACCACCGCGCGCAGCCGCTGCTCGAGGCGCTCGACGAGGCGGGAGTCGCCGTTCGCGACCTCCAGACCGCGGTGCGCGGGCGCGTGCGCCTCTCCGCCTCGCGCGCGTACGGGCGCGTGTGCGTGGTGCCGGTGATCGCTCGGCTCGCCGCCGAGCACCCGGAGCTCGAGATCGACCTCGTCCTCGACGCCCGCCGCCTCGACTTCATCGAGGACGATCTCGACCTCGCGGTGCGCGAGGGGCCGTTGCCGGACTCGTCGCTGACGGCAAGGAAGATCGGCAACGCGGCGGTCGGTCTCTACGCGGCGCCGGCCTACCTCGCGCGCCGGCGGCCGCCGCGGAGCCTCGAGGAGCTCGCCCAGCACGACGTGCTCGCCGTTCCCGCGTCGGGTCCGGCGAGCGATCTCCGGGCCCTCCGCGGAAGAAGCGGCAAGCGTCTCGGTCTCGTGCCGCGCTTCCGGGTGAACGATTTGCTCGCGCTCGCCGATCTCGCCGAGCGCGGTGCGGGAATCGCGATCCTGCCGGACTACGCCGCTGCTCCCGCGCTCGGCCGGGGCGCGCTCGTGCCCGTGTTGCCACGGACGACGCTCACGCGCCTGCCGCTCCACGCCGTGTATCCGAACCGCCGGCACCTCGCTCGGCGTGTGCAGGTGGTGCTCGACGCGCTCGTCGCGGGGCCCACCGGTGGCGGTTCCGCGCGGGCGTAGATTCCCGCACGGTGCCGGCAAATCGTACAGCCACCAGGATGACGGCTCGGAATCCTCTGGAGTTCGCCGGGTACAGGGCTTGCTCTCTCTGGGCACGAAGGAGGACCGCCATGGAAACCGCCACGCTCGTCACCCCATCCGTCGCCCGCGTGCCGCTCCATACGTCGACCGAGGTGAACTCTCGGATCCGCACCGAAACGATGCGGCGCATCGACTACTACCGCGCGCATCCCGACGAGATCGGGAAGCGCATCAAAGAGCTCAACGAGGAGTGGGACGTCGAACGGGCTCTCGCGACGGGCTCGTCCTGCCTCTCGCTCCTCGGCATGGCGCTCGGCCTCCGGCGGGATCGCCGTTGGCTCGGGCTCACGGTCGGCGTGCAGTCGTTCTACCTCCAGCACACCCTCCAGGGGTGGTGTCCGCCCCTGCCGATCCTTCGGCGCCTCGGGTTCCGGACGCCGATGGAGATCGAGCACGAGCGCGCGATGCTGAAAGAGATCCGCGACGACGTGACGGAGAATCCGGCGCCCGTCGGCGGCCTCGACTGCGGGATCGGCACGCGGCCACGGGCCGCCGACGTTCACTGAGCGCGCGGAGCGTAGAACGTCCGGAACGTCAGTGCGCCCAATCCCGGGCGGTGATCGAAGAGCACGCCGCCCGGCGGCGCGTCGCCGTGCCCGTGTACGTAGGTCCAGAGCGTGAACGAGCCGCTGCCGCGGTCGGCCGCGATGGTCAGGTAGAGCTCGCGTTCGCCGCTGTCGGGAATCGGCTCGAAGCACGCGGCGACCCACGCATCGCCGGCCGCGCGGGTCGCGTCGACGACGACCCGGCGCAGCGGCTCGTCGTTCGGGTTTTGCCCCGCGGCGATGGTCACCACGAGCCGAGCGCCGCGCGGCTTGGTGTGGACCTGGACGTCGACCCGGCAGAGCCCGTCGTGCGTCGCGTGGAAGCGCTGGCCGATGGTCCAGCGGTCGGTGAGGAGCCCCGAGGGCGTGTCGCGGACCTCGACCGCCGCGCCAGGGGCGAGGTCGTCGGGTGCCAGATCGTAGCGCCCGACCTCGGTCGTGAACGCGGCGGGATTCGGCGGGGTGGCGGCCGTCGCGTCGCGGGTGGCATCGGCAACGGTCCGGGCGACGGTCGTCCTGCGCTCGACGGCCGCGGTGAGCGCCGCGACGATCGTGTCGGCCTGTGCCTCCGGCGTCGCATGGAGGAAGACGTCGTCGCGCGCGCGGTTCCCGAGGCGTCGGCGTAGACCGGAGTCGTCGATCAGCGCGAGCAGGTGGCGTTGCCACTCCGCGCCGGTCGCCGCGAGGAGGCCGTTCTCGCCGGAACGGATCACGCGGCGGAACGCGTCGGTCGGGCTCGCGACCGTCGGAACGCCGAGCGCGCCGGCTTCGAGCCATTTCACCTCGCTCTTGGCGTCGCTGAAGGCGTCGGTGCGGAGCGGGGCGAGGTGCACGTCGGTTCTCGCGAGCGCCGCGAGCATCGCGTCCCACGGCAGGATCGGCAGGCGCTCGACGCGTTCCTCGAGCGTCGCGAGCGCGGGGTGGGCGAGGAGGTGGCCGCCGAGCCGAAGTCGGACGTTCGGCCGCGCCGTGAGGACGCGTGCGAGCGCCGGCGCCGCGACCGCGAAGTCGAGCTCGTGCATCGTCGTCCCGCTGAAATACGAGAGCACGACCGGACGTTCCGCCCCGAACGCGCGCGCCGGCCTCGTCTTCCGCAGCGTCTCGGCGACCGCGAGCTCGCGCGCGCCGATGCCGTTCCGGGCGACGAAGGACGGTACGCCCACGCGCTCGGCCGCGGCGGCGAGCGGCTCCGTCGACCCGAGGAACGCGTCGCAGGCGCGGAGCGTCGCCGCGTAACGCTCCGTCGCCGCGATCCACCACGCGCGCTGGCTTTCCGGGAGCGCGGCGAGCGCGTCGTGCGGAGTCGCGGCGGCGTCGAAGAGGAGGTCGTCGCAGGAGCACACGATGGTACGGTCGAGTCCTCGCGCGTAGGCGAGACAGGCCTCGAGCCACGGGCTCATCGGGACGCGGTAGACGACGACGACACGGGCCGCCGCGATCGCGGCGGGTACGTCCGGGTCGCTCCACCAGAGCGCGCGGCTCGCGATGCCGCGCCTCGCGAGCGCGTCGCGGAGATGGGTCACGCGATAGCGGAACGGCGCGCCGTCGCAGCCGGCGAGGAAGAGCACGGGATCGATGTCGTAGGTCCCCGCGCGCGGCGCCGGCACCGGCGTCGGTACGGCGGCTCGTTCGCGGCGCACGTCGTCGTAGACGCGCTCGAGCCGATCGAGCTGCGCGGCGAGCGTCGGGATCGCCGTCGCTGCGGCGCCCTCGGCGAGCTGGGCGCCGAGCCCCGGCTCGAGCACGAAGCGCCGCATGCACCTCGCGAGGTCGCTCGCCTCGCCGGTCGCGAACACGAGCCCGTTCTTCTCGGGCACGACGACCTCGAGCGGCCCGCCGCTGTCGCTCGTGATCACCGGCACGCCGGCCGCGAGCGCCTCGCGCGTGACGAGCGAGTACGACTCGCGCATCAGCGAGGGCACGACGAGGCAGTCGAGACCGCCGAGCACGTTCGCCAGCTCGGACGGCGCGAAAGCCGGCGCCACGACGACGCGATCGTCGATCCCGAGCGGGATCGGCACCGTCGCGCCGACGCGATCCGCGAGCGCGCGGCCGAGCCCGCGCCGTTCCGGCGCCCCGCCGACGTGGAGCACGAGCTCGAAGCCGCCGCAGCCCATCTGATCCGCCGCGGCGAGCAGAGTGGGGAGCCCCTTCATCCGATGGTCGGGCCCGCCGAAGTACCCGAAGCGGATCGGACCGGGTCGGCGCCGCGACCGTGGAGCCCCGGTCGCGACCCCGTTCGCGCACACCGCGACCCGGGCCGCCGGGACGCCGTTCGCGATCGCCGCGTCGGCGAGATAGCGCGACGGCGTCAGCACACGGTCGGCGTGCGCCAGCATCGCCGCCAGATGCGCGCGCCGTCCGACGAGGTCGAAGCCCGGTGCGCAATGGCAGCGTCCCGACTCGACGCGCGGCGGACAGACGAAATCGCGCTGATCGACGAGGAAGAGGCGGGCGCACCACCACCACCAATCGTGCATGGTGACGACGACGGGAATCCCGCGCTCGGCCGCGGCCGCGAGCAGGTCGCCGCCGAGTGCCTGGATGCTGTGGAAGTGGACGACGTCGGGCCGCGTGCGCTCGAGGAAGCGCACGAAGGCGGGCACGACCTCGGGGTGACGGTACGAGCGCGGGGCGAGCGCGTCGTATCCGGCCGCGGCGTTCACGCCCGTCACCGGGATGCCGTCGACCTCCCACGTCGTCTCGGCATACGGTTCGGCGTCGCCCTGCGGCCGCCCGCAGAAGACCTCGACCGCGTGGCCGCGATCCGCGAGACCGCGCGCCAGCGCCGCGCATGCGAGGGTCGCGCCGCCGACGAAGTCGGGCGGAAAGAGCGTGATGACCTGGAGGATCTTCACGCGATCCCGAACGTGCGTGACCGTCGCGGCGCGGGCGATCGCGGCGCGATTTCGCGACCTTCCGTCACCAATACCGCTGGGCTATAGCTCGCCGACCCCATGCAACGGCTCTGGTCATACATGATCCGTTACCGGGGCCGCTATGCGATCGGGCTCGCGTGTCTCTTCGCGACCGGCACCCTCGCGATGTCGGTTCCCTATCTGCTGAAGCGCGCCGTCGACACGATCGCGGCAGGCGGAGCCGTGAGCACGGTCGGGTGGCTCTCCGCCACCATCATCGCGGTGGCGCTGGTGCAGAGCGTCGTCCGCACGCTCTCCCGCTTCGTCATCTTCAACGTCGGCCGCGACATCGAGTACGACCTCCGGAACGACCTCTTCGCGCACCTCGAGCGGCTGCCGCTCGCGTACTACCAAACGCAGCAGACCGGCGACCTCATGTCGCGCCTCGTGAACGACATCACGGCGGTCCGCATGCTGCTCGGGGTCGGCTTCCTCAACCTGATCAACACGCCGATCTACTACCTCTACGCCGTCACCATCATGGCCTCGATGGATTGGCGGCTGACGCTCGCGTCGCTCGTGCCGTACCCGCTCGTGCTCATCATCGTGAAGCGGACGAGCCGGCAGCTGATGGAGCGGACGTTGAAGACCCAGGAGGGCCTCGCGGCCATGAGCAGCCGCGTCCAGGAGAACCTCTCGGGCATTCACGTCGTGCAAGCCTACGTGCGGGAGGAGGCCGAGATCGCCACATTCACGCGCCTGAACGAGGAGTTCTCGGCGCAGAACATGGCGCTCGCGAAGGTGCGGGGCATCATCATGCCGGTCATGCGGGGCGTGAGCACGCTCACGACCCTCGTCGTCCTCTGGTACGGCGGCTTGCGGGTCATGGCCGGCGTGCTCAGCCTCGGCGATCTCGTCGCGTTCATCGGCTACCTGCACATCCTCGCCTGGCCGACGATGGCGCTCGGGTGGATGCTCTCGATCGTGCAGCGCGGGCGCGCGGCGTTGCAGCGGCTCGAGGTGATCTTCGCGGCGGAGCCGGCGATCGCGGATCCATCGAACGCCGTGTCGGCGAGCCCCACTCCCCGCAAGGAATCAGTCGCCGCGCCGCTGCGCGGCGCGATCACCTTCCGCGACGTCGATTTCGCGTACCCCGGAAAGTCCGCCGACCGCCGCGTGCTCTCCGACGTCGATCTCGAGCTTCCGGCGGGCGCGACGCTCGCCGTCGTCGGCAGGACCGGCAGCGGCAAGACGAGCCTCGTACAGCTCTTGCCCCGGCTCTTCGACGTCACCGCGGGGGCGGTCGAGATCGACGGGCGCGACGTCCGGTCGATTCCGCTCGCGACCTTGCGCGGCGCGATCGGCTACGTGCCGCAGGACCCCTTCCTGTTCTCGCGGAGCGTTCGTGACAACATCCGCTTCGGCGCCCCCGACGCCGGCGAGGACGCCGTCCGCCGGGTTGCGACGATCGCGGGCCTCGATCGCGACATCGCCGAGCTGCCGCGCGGCTACGACACCATCGTCGGCGAGCGCGGCATCACGCTCTCGGGCGGGCAGAAGCAGCGCGTGACCCTCGCCCGCGCGCTGCTCGTCGACCCGACGATCCTCGTCCTCGACGACGCGCTCTCGAGCGTCGACACCGAGACGGAACGGCGCATCCTGCACGAGCTCCGCGGCGTGATGCGCGAGCGGACGAGCATCCTGATCGCGCACCGCATCTCGACCGTCATGGACGCGGATCTGATCATCGTGGTCGACGAGGGCAGGGTGGTCGAGCTCGGCGACCATCAGGCGCTCCTCGCGCGCGACGGCTTCTACGCCGATCTCTTCCGCCGCCAGCGGCTCGCCGAGGAGCTGGAAGCGCTGTGAGCGCCCCGACCCCGAGAGGACCGGCGCGGGTGACGCGCCTCCGCCCGCGACCGTCGGTCGGCCGCGACGCGAGCCTCCAGCGCGCGCTCGATCCGCACCAGGAGGAGGCGCTCGGCAAGGCCTACGATGCGCGGCTCATCCGCCGACTCTGGACCTTCATCCGTCCGTACCGCGGCATCTTCTGGCTGTCGGTCGTCTGCCTGCCGCTGAACGCCGCCTGCATGCTGGCGCAGCCGTACATCCTGAAGCTCGCGATCGACCGGTACGTCACGGCGGGCGACGCCGACGGCCTCGCGCGCATGGGCTTCATCTACATCGGCGCCATCCTCGGCGAATGCGTCTTCTTCTACGCGCAGTACTACCTCACGATGCTGGTCGCGCAGCGGAGTCTCGCCGATCTTCGGGTGCAGGTGTTCGCTCACGTCCAGCGCCTGCCGATGAGCTACTTCGACCGCAATCCGATCGGCCGTCTGGTCACGCGCCTCACGTCCGACGTCGACGTCCTGAACGAGATGTTCGCGGCCGGCGCCATGACGATCTTCATGGACGTGCTCACGATGCTCGGCATCGTCGTCATCATGGTGAGCATCGACGCCCGCCTCGCCGCGGCGTCGCTGCTGCTGATGCCGGTCCTCTTCCTCGGCATCAATTTCTTCCGCCGCGCGGCGCGCCGGACGTATCGCCAGATCCGCGAGCGCATCGCACGCCTGAACGCGTACCTCCAGGAGGCGCTCTCGGGGATGATGATCATCCAGCTCTTTGCCCGCGAGGAGCGCTGCTTCGGCGAGTTCGACGCGCTGAACGACGACCATCGCGAGGCGAACCACTGGTCGAACATCTACGAAGCCGCGCTCTTCTCGATGGTGGAGGCGCTCGCCAGCATCTCCGGCGCGATCATGGTGTGGTACGCGTCGGGTCACATCCTCGCGGGCGCGATCGCCTTCGGCACCCTCGTCGCGTTCCTCGAGTACATCCAGCGGTTCTTCATCCCGATCCGCGAGTTCAGCACCAAGTATGCCGTGATGCAGTCGGCGATGGCGTCGGCGGAGCGCGTGTTCCAGCTCCTCGACACTCCGCCCGCGATCGCGTCGCCGCCGAACGCGTACGCGCCGGCGTCGGTGCGGGGCGCCATCGAGTTCGACCACGTCTGGTTCGCCTACAAGGGCGAGGACTGGGTGCTCCGCGACGTGAGCTTCCGCGTGAACCCCGGCGAGAAGATCGCGATCGTCGGCGCGACCGGCTCGGGGAAGACGAGCCTCATCAAGCTGCTCTCTCGCTTCTACGAGGTGAACCGTGGCGCCATCCGCGTCGACGGCGTCGACGTCCGCGAATGGGATCTCCAGGCGCTGCGGCGCCGGATCGGGGTCGTACTCCAGGACGTCTTCCTCTTCAGCGGCGACGTCGGTGGCAACATCTCGCTCGGCCGCCCCGAGGTGACCACGGCGACGATCGAGGCCGTGGCGCGGCGGGTGAACGCCTGGGACTTCATCGAGCGCCTGCCCGGGAAGCTGCACGAGAAGCTCCGCGAGCGCGGGTCGAACCTGTCGACCGGTCAGCGGCAGCTGCTCGCGTTCGCGCGCGCGCTTGCGTACGACCCGGCGATCCTCGTGCTGGACGAGGCGACGTCGAGCGTCGACACCGAGACCGAGATGCTGATCCAGGATGCGCTGACGACGCTGATGCGCGATCGCACGGCGCTCGTGATCGCACACCGGTTGTCGACGATCGAGCACTCGGATCGCATCGTCGTGCTGCACCACGGGGTCATTCGCGAGATGGGGACGCACCTCGAGCTGGTGGCGGCGCGTGGGATCTATCATCGGCTGTACGAGTTGCAGTACGCGCTGGCGGAGGATTCTGCGGCGGGGCAGGCGGCGAGCTGACTTCGTTGGGTCGCTGCGTGACGCGGCGGGTGGGTCAGGGGTGCATTCCTACGGTCGCGGGGTTCCTGGTGCCGGCGCTTACTACCCGCCGGAGCCACCATGGCTTGCGCACACGCGAGCTGTCCGCCGGGGGGTGAGCGCCTCAGCGCTCACGTCCATCCGGCGACGAGCCGCTCCCCGGAACGACCCCTGACCCACCCGCCGCGTCACACGTCGGGCCATCGGAGCTGATGCCGCGCGTAACGTCACGTTGTCATCGACGAGTCTTCACGACCCCCCGTTGCTACCGGCGGCTTCCTTTGTTCGACTCGGTCGTATGGGGAAGCGAACGGCCGCGGGTAGTGCGGCTATTTTGACCGCGGCTTGGGTGCCTATCGCCAACGCTGCTGGTGCCACGGCGGCGCCGTCCGTGCTGGCGTCGCCTGCTCTGGATCTCCTCGCCGGGGAGCGGGCGGCGATGGTGGCGGAGCAGATTGCGGCGCGGGGGGTGCGGAGCGCGGCGGTGCTGGCGGCGATGAGCAAGGTACCGCGGCACGAGTTCGTTCCCGTGCGCTGGCGTGATGAGGCGTACGCGGACCATCCGCTGCCGATCGGAGAGGGGCAGACGATCAGCCAGCCGTACATCGTGGCGCTCATGACGGAGCTCGCGGCGGTGGGGCCGGGCGCTCGGGTGCTCGAGGTCGGGACCGGCTCGGGGTACCAGGCGGCCGTGCTGGCGACGCTCGGCGCGGAGGTGTGGTCGATCGAGATCGTCGAGTCGCTCGCGCGGAGCGCGCAGTCGACGCTCGCGCGGCTCGGCTACGACCGCGTCCGGACCCGTACGGGCGACGGCTATCAAGGGTGGCCGGAGGCGGCCCCGTTCGAGGCGATCGTGGTGACGGCGGCGCCGCCCGAGGTGCCGGCGGCGCTGCTGGCGCAGCTCGCGCCCGGTGGCCGCCTCGTGATCCCCGTTGGCTCCGCCGAGCAGGAGCTCCAGGTGCACGAGCGTACCGCCGACGGCGTGCGGGTGCGGCGCGTGACGCCCGTGCGATTCGTCCCGATGGTGCGCGGCCGGCCGTAGAAGGGCCGCACCGGGCACGCCGCGTTTGATCCCGGCGCGCGTGACGGCCACCGGCGCCCTCGGCACGCGCCGCTGCTGGTGCTGAAGCCGACGGCGTGGTGTCGCGGGCGGTCTCGTCGTTTGCTTCGTGAGACACGGCCGCCATCTGCCCCGTCTCGCCGTTGGCCCGGCGATTCGCTAGGTTCGCGCGCTCGCGTGCTCCGCCGTTCGCTCACATTGCTGCTGGCGCTCTTCGTCCTCGCGTCGACCGGGTGCTCCCCGACGTACGTGATCCGTGCCGGATACGAGGAGGCCAAGATCCTCTGGCGGCGCGAGCCCATCAGCACCGTCCTCACCCGGCCGGATCTCGAGCCGGAGGTGCGGAAGAAGCTCGAGCTCGTGCTCGAGGCCCGGCAGTACGCGAAGGATCTCGGACTCGACGTCGGCGGCAGCTTCACGACGCTCTCGTACGTCGACGGGCCGACCATGCTCTACGTGCTGACCGCCACGCCGCGGACGTCGCTCGAGCCCCACACGTGGTGGTTCCCGATCGTGGGTCGGGTTCCGTACAAGGGCTTCTTCGATCGCACGCTCGCCGAGGCGGAAGCCGAGAGCCTGCGGGGGCGCGGCCTCGACACGAGCATTCGGGGCGCCTCGGCGTTCAGCACGCTCGGCTGGTTCGACGATCCGCTGCTCCGCCACCAGCTCGTGGCGGACGAGGCGGCGCTCGTGAACCTCGTGCTGCACGAGACCTACCACAACACGTTCTACGCGAAGGGCCCGCAGTCGACGGCGTTCAACGAGTCGCTGGCGACGTTCGTCGGCCACCGCGCGGCGATCGACTTCTTCGCGGCGCGTCCCGACTCGACGGAGCTCGCGACGCTCGCGCGCGTCGCGTGGGAGGACGAGCGGGTGTTCGCGACGTTCATCCAGACCCTCGGGAACCGTCTGAAGACGCTCTACGCCGAGCAGGACGAGGCGACGGCGCTCATGCAGCGCGACGTGATCTTCACGGACGCGCAAGCGCAGTTTCCGTCGCTGCCGCTCCAGGGGAAGCGCTTCGAGAAGTTCGACGAGGTGAAGCTGAACAACGCGATGCTGCTGCAATCCCTCCTCTACACGACCGACCTCGACGTATTCGAAGCCATCGCCGCGCGACTCGGCGGCGTGCGTCCCGCCCTCGACTTCATCGAGGCCGCCGCGAAGGCCGAGCCTGCCGACCCCTTCGGAGCGGTCCGGCGCGCGTTCGCGGCACTCGGCTGAAGATACATCGGTCGAGGCGCCCGGACACGGCGGGGGTTCGCGAGCTCGCTTCGGAGCTCAAGTCGCTGATGCCCAGCGCTTACTACTTGCCGCTGCCACCATGTCTTGCGCACACGCGAGCTGTCCTCGCTTCCTCAGCGACTCGCGAACCCCCACCGCGTCCGGGCACCTCATCATCATCATCATCATTGCTCTAACGGCATCGGAGGTGAGGCCGGATTCAGATGCCAGTGCCGGCGTTCACCCAGCAGCGCTACTCGATGCGCCGATCGCACGGGGCGCGACCGCGACCGGTCGTGCGTGCGATGCGGCAGCGAGTCGATCGGTTTCGCGGGGCGTGCGAGTCGGTGAGGAAGCGAGGACAGCTCGCGTGTGCGCAAGACATGGTGGCTCCAGCGGGTAGTAAGCGCTGGGCACCACCGACTTGAGCTCCGAACCGAGCTCGCACGCCCCGCGAAACCGGCAGCCCGGTTCTCGAGCGATCGTGGCAGCTAGGCGGCGACGTCGTCCCGGATCGTCTTCGCCGCGAGGAAGAAGTGCAGAGCCGCCCACAGGTTCGTGATGGCGATCACCGAGAGCGAGAGGCGGATCGCGTGTGCCCCATGGGTCGCCGTGAGCGCGTCGTTGAGCGCGCCGATCGCCGGTGGCCCGAGACCGAGGCCGATCAGGTTGATGACGAAGAGGAGGATCGCCGACGCCGTCGCGCGCGCGTGCGCCGGCACCAGGGCTTGCGTCAGCGCGAAGACCGGCCCGAACCACATCGCGCTCAGGATCGCCGACGGCACCAAGGCTGCGAGGGCCGGACGCGGCGACCCGATGGCGAGGATCGCGAGGATGAACGGGATCTGCGCGAGCGTGGCGATCGCCGGCAGGTAGACGCGCCGCCGCGCGTCCGTCGCGCCGAGGCGATCCGCGAGGAGCCCGCCGGCGACCGAGCCGAACGCGCCACCGAGTCCGAGGATCACGCCGAGCCACGTTCCGAGCTCTCCCATGGCCATGCCGTGGACCCGAATGAAGTAGGGCGGACCCCAGACGGCGAACGCGTAGCCGCCGAACGAGTGCAGCGCCGCCGCGAGCGCGAGGTGCCGGAACGAGCGCCGCTGCCGGAGGATCGCGAGCACGTCGCGCGTGGAGGCTCCGGGCGGCGCGTGCGCGGTGCGCGGCGGCTCGCGGATGGTGAAGCGCACGAGCACGGCGAGCGCGATGCCGGGAAGACCGACGGCGAAGAACGCGCGCCGCCAGCCGAAGTACTGCGCGATCCACCCGCCGAGGAGGAAGCCGAACGCGATCCCGACGTGGACGCCCATCGAGAAGACGGCCATCGCGGTCGCGCGCCGCGCCGGCGGGACGTAGTCCGAGATCAACGAATGGGCCGGCGGCACGAAGGCCGCCTCTCCGACGCCGACCCCGACGCGCGCGAGCGCGAGCTCCCCGAACGAGCGCACGAGCCCGGACGCTGCGGTCAGGAGACTCCAGACCGTGAGCCCTGCCGCGATGATCGAGCGCCGCACGCTCCGGTCGGCGAGGCGGGCGATCGGGATGCCGGCGAACGTATAGAACAGCGCGAAGGCGGCACCGGTGAGGAGCCCCATCGCGGTGTCGGAGGCGCCGAGCTCCTCTTTGATCGGTTGAAGCAGGATCGCGAGGATCTGCCGGTCGATGAAGTTGAAGACGTACGCGACGAAGAGCAGCCCGAGGACGTAGCGCGTGTACGCGTCGGAGTAGGGCGCGTCGCCGCGCGGCGCGCCGGCAGTGCTCACGCTGCGTGCGCCGGTGACGGTCGCTGCTCCCGCGCCGCGACGGCCGCGGACCGGAGTGCCACGGTCGTCCACGTCGTGAGCGCGGCCGCGATCGCGAAGCTCGCGGCGAACGTCCACTGGATCGCCTGGGCCCAGACCAGACCGACGTGCGGGTACACCCAGCGAATGCCCGCCCCCAGCATCCGTTCGGCCGGCGCGACGGCGACGAGTCCGACGCCCGCCGCGATCAGCACGCACGGCACGAGACGATGCGCGAAGAGGCGCGCGAGCGTCAGGTCGGAACTCGCACGTTCGATCACCGGAACCGGCAAGGCGGCGGATTCTCCGCGCCCAGGGCCCCGAGAGTCAATCGCAACGGCGAAATGATGGTGGGGAGCTCGATGCGACCTGAGCTCCGAAGCGAGCTCGCGAACCCCCGGCATCGAACTGCCCCACCACCGCCGAAGCGCGGAACGGCCTTGACTTACGCCACTCGTTTGGCCGACTTGGGACCGCCGAGCCGAACGGAGGGGACGACGATGGCGATCTCGAAAGCAGTGCTCATCACCGGGTGCTCGACCGGCATCGGACGGGCGACTGCCCTCCGACTCGCGAAGGCCGGTCACACCGTCTACGCGACCGCCCGCAAGGTCGAGACGCTGCAAGATCTCGCCGCCGCCGGATGCAAGGTGATGGCGCTCGACGTCTGCGACGAGAGCTCGATCCGCGCCGGCGTCGCGAAAGTGGAGCAGGAGCAAGGCGCCGTCGGCGTACTCGTCAACAACGCCGGCTACGGTTCCGAGGGCCCGATCGAAGAGGTTCCGATGGGGGAAGTGCGGCGGCAGTTCGAAACCAACGTGTTCGGGCTCACGCTCCTCACCAAGCTCGTCCTCCCCGGTATGCGGAAGCAGGGCTGGGGCAAGATCGTGAACCTGAGCTCGATGGGCGGGCGTATGACGCTCCCGGGCGGCGGCTTCTACCACGCGACGAAGTACGCGGTGGAGGCGATCAGCGACGCGCTCCGCTTCGAGGTGCGCGGCTTCGGCATCGACGTCGTCATCATCGAGCCGGGCCCGATCAAGACCGAGTTCGGCGACACCGCCATCGCGCGGGTCGCGGCGCTCGGCGGTCCGGAGTCGCCCTACAAGGAGTTCCTCACCGTTCTGCAACGCCAGATTCGCGACGCGTACGAGGGGCCGATGGGACGGCTCGCGGCGGATGCCGACGCCGTCGCGAAGGCCATCGAGACCGCGATCACTGCGTCGCGTCCGAAGACCCGCTACGTCATCACGGCCGCGGCGCACGTCATGATGGGCCTCCGCCGCTGGGTCGGTGACCGCGGCTGGGACGCGGTCATGCGGACGCAGTTCCCGACGCCTAAGAAAGCCTGACGATGGCCGCCGCCGCACGGTTCGATGGTCGCGTCGCGCTCGTCACCGGCGGCGCATCCGGCATCGGCCGCGCGACGTGCGTGCGCCTCGCGAGCGAGGGTGCCAAGGTCGCCGTCGTCGACCGCGTGCGCGACGGCGCGGAAGAGACCGTCGGGATCGTGCGCGACGCCGGCGGCACGGCCGCGGCGTTCGAGTGCGACGTCGCGAGCAGCGCCGGGGTGAACGCGGCCGTCGCGGCGATCGCGGCGTCGCTCGGCGCCGCCGACGTGCTCGTGAACGTCGCGGGCATCGGCGACACCGCCGGGCTCGATGGCATCGCCGGCGTGAGCGACGAGCGTTGGAACGCCGTCCTCGCGGTGAACCTGAGCGGGCCGTTCTTTCTGAGCCGCGCCGTCCTGCCGGCGATGGTCGAGCGCGGGAAGGGCGCGATCGTGAACGTCTCGTCGCTCGCCGGCCGCTCGAAGAGCGCCATGGGCGGCTACGCGTACTCGTCGAGCAAGGCAGGTCTGCTCGGCCTCACGCGCCACCTCGCGTTCGACTACGGTCCGAAGGGCATCCGCGTGAACGCGATCTGCCCCGGCGGCGTCGACACGCCGATGCTGCGCGCGGCCGGCGTCCGCGAGGCGCGCTCGGAGGCCGAGCAGGACGCCCGCCTCGCGCGCATGCAGGCGTATCAGTTCTTCATGCCGATCAAGCGCGTGTCGCAGCCGGAGGAGCAGGCGGCGGCGATCGCGTTCCTCGCGAGCGACGATGCGAGCTACGTCAACGGTGTCGCGCTCGACGTGAACGGTGGTCTATTCATGGCCTGATTCCGCAACGTCCCCCGACTCGAAAGGAGGCTCCACGTGCACCGACGTCCACTCCGATGGCTCAGAGATCTCCTGGTGACGGCCCTCGTCGTCGCGACGGCGGCGAGCAGCGCCGCCGCGGCGGCCCCGCAGAGCTGGGACCGCGTGATCCCGAACGGAGCGAAGCGGTTCAAGGTCCTCAAGCAGTTCAACGAAGAGGCCGTGCTCGACGCGGAAACGGGTCTCGTCTGGCAGCGGTCGCCGTCGCCGAACAGCCTGTTCGATTGGGGCGAGAGCGCGGCGCTCTGCATCGGGACGGCCATCGGCGGCCGGCGCGGCTGGCGGCTGCCGACCGCGTGGGAGCTCATGACGCTCAAGGATCCGGCACAATCCAACCCGGCGTTGCCCGACGGACACCCGTTCGAGAACGTCGTCGAGGCGACGCTCTATTGGACATCGACCGCGTCGCTCTCCAATCAGGCGTCGGCACTCGGGCTCAGCTTCACCTCGGGCGGCCAGGGCATCATCACCACCGCGAAGACCACGGACGCTCTCCGCTGGTGCGTCCGTGGGCCCGGCGGCGACTATTCCGGCACGCCCTGACACCGAGCTCGGGGCGATGCGCGGCCGATCCTGACGGCGCGTACTCGATCCACTAGACTGCGGCCGGATGGCGACGCCGGTCGAGTACGCGACGACGACGGACGGGGTGCGGATCGCGATCGCGTCACGCCGCGGACCCTCGGCCGCGCGCTCGGGGTCGTGATCGGGGAGCGGCTCCGGACGATCGGGGCGCGCAGCCCCGTGGCGTCACACGCGGAGGTGCGCGAGGCTCTTGAGGGCTGAGCGCCGGGCGATGGCCCACGTCGCGGCGGTCAGCACCGCGACGGCGCCGAACGAGATCGCGATGGCGGCGGTCTCGCCCATGCCGATCGGCTGCGCGGCGAAGCGCGACCAAAACAATCGAGAAACCGGCCACGCTTCCAAGGCAATGACGGCAAAAATGAGGGCGAGACACGTCACCATGTAGATGAGACCCCCGAAGCCCGTCGCGATCTGCGCGGCGTTCTGGGTGTCGATACGCGGGTAGGCCGCGCCGAACGCGAGCCCGAGGCTCACGATCGCGGCCACGACGAGCAGCAGCGTCGCCATGAAGACGCCGGTGAGGCCCGGCGTGACGCCGAGGAGCCGGCCGGTGACGACGATCAGCACCTCGCCGAGAACGGCGAGCGGGAGAAAGCCGATCCAGAACTTGCCCCACCAGATCGAGGTCAGGGGAATGGGCGCGGTGCGAAGGGCCCACCACGAGCGGCCCTCGAGGCTGATCGCGGGGAAGACGAAGCGGACGGCGACCGAGGCCGTGACGAAGGCGGCGAGCCCGAGGTTCGCGAAGGCGACGATCTCCCGGAGCGTTCCCGCGAGCGGGCTGCCGTCGTCGATCGGGAGCGCCGAGAAGTTGTAGACGTACACGACGACGAGGGCGAGGAGCAGCAGCAGTTGCGACCACTGGCTCGCGTCGCGAAGGAAGATCGTCGCGTCCTTCACGAAGAGGAGTGCCGTGGTGCGCGGCAGCGGCCGCGCGACCGCACCGAGCCAGTCGCCGAGCTTGCGCGCGCGCCCCGGACCCTCGCGTCCCTCCTGGGCGCGCGACCACGCCGTCAGGAACGAGCGCTCCACGAACGCGGCGCAGCCGAGCGCGAAGACCGCGGCGGTGGTCGTGAGCAGCGCCAGGAAGAAGAGGGGATCGCCGCCCCGCTCGCCGAGGAACGGGATCAGCACCTCGGCGGCCCACGTCGTCGGGAGATACGGTGATGCCGGCGCCTCGAACGCGGCGAGGAACGCGGCGAAGCCGGCGAGCTCGTCCGGGCTCGCGAGGCGCTCGGGGCGCGCGAGCCGGAGCGCGAGATAGCCGCCGGCGACGAGCGCGACGCTCGCGACGACGAGCACGTCGCGCATGCGGCGCGCCGGAAAGGCGAGGACGAGCAGAGTGGTGAGCATCACGCCGATCGCGGCCGGCAGCGTGAGGAACGGGACGAGGGTCGCGAGGACCGCGAGGTAGTAGACCGGCCCGGCGCCGAACACGACGCCATACGCGAGGAACACGGGAAAGCCGAAGAGCAGCACCATCCACGACGACGCGACCAGCGTCTCGAGGAAGCGGGCCTGGTGCAGGCGCCGCGTCGAGACCGGCGCCGCGAGGAGGAAACGCACGTCGGCCGAGAGGTAGTACGTCGTGAGCGCGGTCACGACGTTCGAGATGAGGAGGATCGCGAAGAAGCTCACGAACAGCATGACGAGGAGGCGTTGGGTCAGTACGGGGCCGAGCGCCGTGATGGTCTGGAAGAAGCGCAGCGTCTCTGCGAAGAGCAGGAAGCTCCCGACCCAAAAGCCTGCCGTCATGAACGCCAGCACCCAGGCGCGGAGCGGGCGGCGGCGGAGCGCGTTCCGCGTCGCCATCACGCGCGGGGCCAGCAGCACGCGGAGCGACGCCTCCGGGCGTTGCAGCGCGGGCGCGTCGACGCGGGCGTCGACGTCGCGTACCGGCTCGTCCCCGTCGTCCAGACGCTCCAGGCGGTCCAGCGCCGCGCTCACGCCCGCCGATCCTCGGTGCCCGTGAGCGAGAGAAAGACCGATTCCAGCGAGTCCTCGCTGTGCATGAGCTCCGGGAACTCGCTCGCCCGCACGCGCAGCTCGTCGAGCGTGCCCTGCGCGATCAGCTTCCCGTGGTCGAGGATGCCGATGCGGTCGCAGAGCTCCTCCGCGACCGGGAGGCTGTGGGTCGAGAGGAAGATCGTGACGCCGCTCGCGGCGAGCCCGCCGAGGAGATGGCGGAGCGCCAGCGCGCCCTGCGGGTCCATGCCGACCATGGGCTCGTCGAGGATGAGGATCTTCGGGCGGTGGATCAGCGCGGCGGCGAGCGCCAGGCGCTGCTTCATGCCGTGGGAGAACGTCTCGACGAGCTCCTCGGTGCGGTCGACGAGCCCGAACTCTTCCAGCAGGTCGATGCTGCGTTCGCGGATCTCGTCGTGCTCGACGCGGTAGAGGCCGCCGATGAAGCTCAGGAACTCCCTGGCGGTGAGCTTGTCGTAGAGGAACGGCTGGTCGGGGACGTAGCCGAGGAGCGCTTTCGCGGCCTCCGGCTCGGTCGCCAGGTCGTGGCCGCCGAGGAGGACCTGGCCGCCGCTCGGCTCGAGGAGGCCCGTCATCATGCGGATGGTGGTCGTCTTGCCGGCGCCATTCGGGCCGAGGAAGCCGAAGACCTCGCCGGGCGCGATCTCGAGGTCGAGGTCGTGCACGGCGACGAGATCGCCGTACTGCTTACGGAGCGCGATGCACTGGATCATCCGGCGTTTCCTCCACCACCGCGAACGCGAGGCGGCCGATGATGCCCGCAAGCGCCATCTGCTGCTCGAGTCCGCCTTCGATCAATTTCACGTGCGTGGCGTCGGCAGGGATTTGATCGAAGACCGCGTCCGCGCTCACCCAGGCGCCCAGCCACAGCTCGTTCCAGGCGTGATAGTAGAAACCGTCGTTCGCGTACACCGCTCCGGCGATCACCCGGGCGGGGATGCCGGCGGCCCGGGCGAGGGCGGCGAGCAGCACCGCGTGCTCGTTGCAGTCGCCCCGCCGGGAGGCCAGCACCTCCCGCGCGCTCGGGACCGTGACGCTCGGGGCCTTCGCGACGGCCTCGTGCACCCAGGCGACGAGTCGGCGGGCGACGGCTCGTGGATCGGTGGCGTCGCCGGCGATCCGCGCTGCCTCGGCCCGGATCGCGGGATCGTCGGACTCCACGAACGGGCTCGCCGCGAGCGCGCGGCTCGCGGCGCCGCCGTCGGCGCCGGGGTCGATCGGCGGGGGAGTCTCGGACGGCATCGCTTCCATGCGGATGCGGAGCAGATCGGCCGATCTAGTTTGGCGGGGCGGTGCCTCCGGGATCGTCGGCGCGGCCTCGCCGCTCACGCGGACGGTCAGGGCCGTGAGGGCGCGGGGATCGGGAAGCTCGCCCGTGAGGGGAATGCCGCTCGCGATCACGAGATCGACGGGCTTCTCGTCGACGCCGGTGAGTGCGACCTCGCGCGGCTCGCGCTCGAGCGTGAAGCCGAGCGCCGCCTCCTCGCGGACGACGTCGCCGGCGGTGTCGATCCAGGCGCGCGTCCGCACGCTCTGGTGCTCCTCGGCGATGCGGGTCGTCTCGACGATGCCGTTCCGCGTCCGCAATCGCTCCGAGCCCTCGACCACGATCGTCAACGGCTCGCGGCTCGCCGTCATCGGGCTGAAGACCGGCAGGGTGTAGCGGGTGCCGGCGGGCGGGTTCTCCGCGAGCACGCGCGGGCGGAGCGTGCTCGGCAGCGCGATCGGCTCGGACAGCGGCAACACGAGGTCGGCCTGCTGGCCGCGTGGTCCGTACCGCGCGCGGAGCGTGCGGTCGTCGCTCGTGCCGTCGGCGGTGAAGGTCGTCGCGGGCGTCTCGAGCACGAAGCGGAACTTCCGGAGCGCGAACCGCGCGTCGGTCTCTGCGGAGAGCGAGCTCCGCAGCGTTTGGACCGTGCCGAGCATCGCCAGCTTCACCGTCGACTCCTCGCTGAACGCGTAGCCGCCTTCGCGTGGCGTCACGACCCGGTGCGCGTGGCCGATCTTGCGGTCGTCCTTGTAGACGCCGAACCACTCGTCGCGCGCGACGATCGCGGTCGTCGGCAAGGGGGTGCTCGCCGCGAGCTCCGACGGCGCTTGCTTCCGGACCAGGAGCGCCAGCAGCACCACCCAGGAAGCGACGATGCCGAGGGTGAGAACGCGTCTCATGCGGGACGCTTCGTGGTACTGGAACGAGGAAGGCGATTCAATTCACGTTGTCCGCGCGCATCAGTGGGAGAGCTCGCATGGCAACCCGCGGCGCAGCCGACCGGCCGATCGCTCGAAAAGGTCGACGTCGATCGGCCTTTTTCAGCGATCGGTCCCGAGCTGGCGGCGGGCTTCGTAGACGACGATCGCGACCGCCGTCGCGAGGTTCAGGCTCCGCACGTGCGGGCTCACGATCGGGATCGCGTAGAGCTCGTCGGCGAGCTCGTCTTTGATCGCCGGCGGGAGGCCGCGCGTTTCGCAGCCGAAGACGAGGACGTCGCCGGGTGCGAACGTGATCGCGGTGTAGGGACGCGTGGCGCGAGCCGAGAAGCCGAGGCGACGGCCGGGAACCGCGGCGCGAAACTGCTCCCAGTCCGCGTGCTGCGTGACGTCGACCCAGGGCCAGTAGTCGAGTCCGGCGCGCTTCAGCTGCTTGTCGTCGATCGTGAAGCCGAGGCGGCCGATCAAATGCAGCGGCGTTTCCGTCGCAGCGCACAGGCGCGCGATCGATCCCGTGTTGGGCGGGATCTCGGGTTCGACGAGGGCGACGTGCATGCGGCCTATCGACTCGCCGTGCGGATCTCGTGGTCGCGACCGGCGGTCGTCAGCACGAAGCGGCCGCCGCGCTCGGCGATGGCCGGCGCGAGCTGGTAGTACGCGGGCCGCAAGAAACGGGCAGGGTACCGCCCGTCTTTCACGCGCGTGTAGAGGACGTTGGCCTCGCCGACGGTGAGGGACGACGCATCGAGCGGCTCCTCGCTGTCGTCGTTCAAGCGCACGGTGAAGCCCCGCGCGGCGTCGCCCGAGACGCTCGTGACGACCCACGGCGTGTCCTGGATCTCGACGAACGCGCGCTCGTCCGCCATCGCGATCTGCCACCGCCCGTCGTCCGCCTGCCGCAGACACTTGCTGAAGAGCTTCGCGATCCGCGTGTTGTTGATGGGCTCGTCGTCGTTGTACCAGCGCCCATCCGCACGAAAGCTGATCTTGCCCGAGGAAATCGCCCAGAACCCGGCCTGCGCCATCCCCGCCGTGTAGCACAACGCCCAAGGCAACCCAGCGCGGCACGGGGTCTTCGTCGTCGCGCACATCTTGCGCACACCTTCGCCACCGCCGGGGCTTGCAGGGTGGAGCGGTCGGGCATCGCTTCGGGGAGCGGCTCGTCGCCGGATGGACGTGAGCGCTGAGGCGCTCACCCCCCGGCGGTCAGCTCGCGCATTACGCAAGCCATGGAGGCTCCGGCGGGTAGTACGCGCCGGCACCAGCGACCCCGCGACCGTAGGAGCGATGCCCGACCGCTCCGCCCTGCGAGGCCGCGACGAGAGTCGATGTCCGTACCAGGATTTTGCCGACGACCTGCCTCGCGCGGCGCGACGGTGTCGGCTATGGTCGCGCGCCGTGTACCCGGTAATTTTCTCGATCGGCCCGCTCACCGTCTACAGCTTCGGCGTGATGCTCGCGATCGCGTTCCTGGTTTCCGGGAACGTCGTCCAGCGCGAGCTCCAGCGAAAAGGGATGGACCCCGAGCTGGCGTCGTCGTTCGTGCTCTGGGCAGCCGTCGGGGGGCTCGTCGGTTCGCGCGTGCTCTCGTTCGTCGACGACTGGCGCGGCTTCCTCGCCGACCCGCTCGCGTTCATCTTCACCGGTGCCGGCTTCGTGTTCTACGGCGGACTGATCGGCGGCTTCCTCACCGTCTCCTGGGTGATCGTGCGCCGCGGGCTCCCGTACTGGAAGGTCACCGACTGCATCGCGCCCGCGCTCGCCATCGGCCAGGCGATCGGTCGGATCGGCTGCCAGCTCGCCGGCGACGGTGACTGGGGCGTGCCGACCACGTTGCCGTGGGGCATGAGCTTCCCGAACGCGATCATCGGGTGGGAGGAGTGGACGCGCGAGAACAATCTCCCGATCGACGTTCGCGTGCACCCGGCGCCGGTCTACGAGACCATCCTGTACACGCTCGTCTTCCTGGTGCTCTGGCGCCGCCGCCTCACGCCGCATCCCGACGGCTACATCCTCTGGATGTACTTGCTCCTGAGCGGGGCGGCGCGCTTCCTCGTCGAGATCGTCCGCATCAATCCGAAGCTCGCATTCGGGCTCTCCGAAGCGCAGTTCATCAGCCTCGCGATCATGGCGGTCGGCGCGGTGATGATCTGGCGGGGCTCGGGTCCGACGCCCGCCGAGCGCGTCGCACCCGCGGAGCGGCGCGTCTCATGAGCCGGGCGCGGATCCGCGCGTCCCTCGTGATGGCGGCGCTCGTCCTCGCGACGGCCGTGGGCTGCAAGTCGGGCGGTGGGCTCGTCGGAAAGCCGGCGCCGGAGTTCTCGCTCGCGGACCTCAAGGGCAACGCCGTCCGCCTCGCCAACCTGAAAGGCAAGGTCGTCTTCGTGAACGTGTGGGCGACGTGGTGCGAGCCGTGCCGCCAGGAGATGCCGTCGATGCAGGCGCTCTACGACACGCTCGCGGGCGGCGACTTCACGATGCTCGCCGTCAACAGCGACCAGTCCGGCCGCGACGTGGTCGAGAAGTTCGTCGACACGTACAAGCTGCGGTTCCCGGTGCTCCCCGATCCGGACCTCCAGGTGGCCGGCCGCTACAAGGTCACGGGTTATCCCGAGACCTTCGTGATCGACCGCAACGGCATGGTCGTCGCGCACGAGATCGGCCCGCGTCACTGGGACGCCCCCGGAACGATCGCCGCGTTCAAAGCCCTGATCGAACGCGGCCAGTGGCCCGGGCTGTCGTGAGCCGCGGCTAGCTTCCCTAGCGCGCGGGCTTGCGCGTCATGCGTTTGGGGCCGTGCGCGCGTGATCCCCGCAGGGTGCGCTTCGCCTTCGCGAGATCCGAAACGCGGAGGAACACGGTCGCCGGGCCGTGGCCGGCCGCGCGGCTCGAGCCGTACATGTAGTCGATGTTGATGCGGGCGCGGCCGAGCGTTTGCGCGAGCCGCTCGATCGAGCCGGGCGCATCCGGCAGCTCGACCGCGAGCACCTCGTGCACGATCACGAGCGTACCCGACTCGCCGATCAGATGTTCCGCCGCGCGCGGGTCGGAGACGATCAACCGGACGACGGCGTGATCGACGAGATTCGCCACGCTGATGGCCTCGATGTTGATGTCGTGCGCGGCGAGGTCGCGGCACGTCGCCGCGAGCGAGCCCGGCTTGTTGTCCAGGAAGACCGAGAGCTGCTTCTCCACCCGCATGACCGCCACCTCCGCCGCGTCTGATTTCGACGTCGTAATCGATCGGCCGGGGCGCTCGCAAGCCGCG